>ERZ772967.2724-NODE-2724-length-11197-cov-5.929097_pt1 | contig 11197 bp, 14 predicted proteins | sample MGYA00511677_ERZ772967 | MGnify/ENA primary metagenome ERZ772967 (study PRJEB29015, sample SAMEA2737931) | human oral metagenome | biome: human oral; feature: human-associated habitat; material: dental | place: China | collected 2146 ...
GAGCAACGGACTTCGAATCCGTAGGTCGCACGTTCGAGCCGTGTCGGGCGCATATATTTTTTATCTTCTCTTCTTATCCCGTAATGCGCTACTTCGTCTCTCGTTCGCCATCATTTTCAGACAAATCTTTTACATACAACAGTCCCATACGCTCGAACCCATTCCGTTCAAGTTCCGTAATAAAATGGGGCGGCGTACAAAAGTCGGCAAATAACAGCGCAGCGGCTAAGGGTGCGCTGTAGACACAGGCACGCTGTAAAAGCTCCTTACCGAGTCCAAGCCCCCGATATTCAGGCAATACCCGCAAGAACGGAATACAAAAATTTTCATTAAACGGGAATGCAATAACGGGACAAACCCCGCACAACCCGTTCTCGGTGTATGCAGTGATATAGACCGCATTATCCTGAGTTGTACTGTGCTTTTGCCCGGCTGCAGCGCATACATCCGCGTCGAAAAACAAGGCCTGCCCGAACAACCGGCTTGCGGCAAGCGCCGCTTTTGCGTCAAAGGATATAAACGTATTATCATCATTAACCGGCGAATCCGTCTTCCGGATAAAATCCCGTAAAAGCTCGGTATCAAGTGCATCGCGTTTTTGAATTTGAAACGTAAAATCTTCCGGCAAAAGCTGCGTGTCCGTTTCTTCTTCAAAGCTGATTTTTTCAAGCCCCCAGAGTCTCCGCAGATCATTATACCATTCGTATACGGCAGCCTTCATCTGCTGATCCTTGAATTGATACCATTCGCGTTCAACGGTAGGCGCGGTCCTCAGCACTTCTTTATACCGGCGGAACACCCCTTTCCGCTGTCCGAGGGCATTCAGCAACGCTTGCCGCAGCAAGGGATTATGTACCCGTGCCGTAAACTGTTCCATTACATGAAAACCTTGGGCGGAAGTCCATTCGGGAAGATCGTAATAGCGTTCGTCGTCGATAACCGATTCATAATCATCATCAATTTCATCCATGTCGACACAAATACCTTCAAGCGCATCGAACGAAAGAATTTGATCCTGATTTTCCATCGAAAACATAATGTCATCGATTATTTCAGGTGATAGAATAAATGTCATACCATTTGATTATATCATAAAATAAGTGTAATATATAGATATATTTCAGCTATCTCTAAAATATGGGAGGTCGTATATGAGCGATATTGTTTATATTGAAGGGCGCGAGATTCTGGATTCCCGCGGAAATCCTACCGTTGAAGTTGATGTTGCGTTGAGCGACGGCAGTTTCGGCCGCGCCTGTGTCCCGTCGGGAGCATCTACCGGTGAATTTGAAGCGTTGGAGATGCGCGACGGTGATGCGAAACGCTATAGCGGTAAGGGGGTGCTAAAAGCTGTCGATAATGTGAATACCGTTATCGCAGAAGAGCTTGAGGGAATGGATGCCTTGGAACAGGCGGAAATTGACCAGACCATGCTCAATCTGGACGGAACACCGAATAAGTCCAAACTCGGCGCCAATGCAATGCTCGGCGTTTCGATGGCGGTTGCACGCGCTGCCGCCGACTATGTCGGTTTACCGCTGTACCGCTACTTGGGCGGCGCCCATACCTTACAAATGCCGGTGCCGATGGCGAACATCATCAACGGCGGTAAGCATTCCGACAACAAAATCGACTTTCAGGAATACATGGTTATGCCGATCGGCGCCGAGTCCATTCACGAAGCGGTGCGCATGACGGCAGAAGTATTCCATGCGTTAAAAAGCCTTTTAAAGGCAGACGGCAAGGCAACTTCCGTCGGCGATGAAGGCGGTTTTGCGCCGGATATCGATAACGAAGCGGCGCTGGAATATATTATGAAGGCAATCGATAAGGCAGGCTACAAGCCGCGCACCGATATTGCCATCGCGCTTGACTGCGCTTCTTCCGAATTGTTCGACGAGGGCGGGCGCAAAGGCTATAAATTCTGGAAGTCCAATCCCGACAAGCTGTTTACTGCGGATGAGATGATCGAAATCTACAAAAAGTGGATTAACACCTATCCGATTGTTTCCATAGAAGATCCGCTCGATCAAAACGATTGGGAAGGTTATGCCCGTCTGACCAAAGAGCTCGGCAGCAAAATTCAGATTGTCGGCGACGACTTCTTTGTTACCAACACCGAACGGTTGCAGCGCGGTATTAAAGAGAAAGCCTGTAACTCCATTTTGATTAAGCTCAATCAAATCGGCACGGTTACCGAAACCATCGATGCGGTACGTATGGCGCAGAACGCGGGTTACACCGCCGTTATCTCTCACCGCTCAGGTGAAACCGAGGATGCGTTTATCGCCGACCTTGCCGTTGCACTGGAAGCAGGGCAAATCAAGACCGGTTCGATGAGCCGCAGCGACCGTATTGCAAAGTACAACCAGCTGATCCGTATCGAAGAAGAACTCGGCTGCCAAGCCCGCTATGCAGGCGCCGCAACCTTCGCCCGCTACGGATTCTAATACAATTCATAATTAAGAAGGAGTATTTATGAAACAGATTATTGCAACAGACAAGGCGCCGGCCGCAATCGGGCCGTATTCGCAGGGAACAGCCGCAAACGGCTTGATTTTCACCTCCGGCCAGCTGCCGATCGATCCCGCTACGGGAGCTTTTGTTCCGGGCGGTATTGCCGAACAAACCCGCCAATCGCTGATGAACCTGAAAGCGGTACTCGAAGCAGGTGGCAGCAGTTTGGACAAGGTGCTTAAAACAACCGTATTTTTAAGCGATATGAACAACTTTGCGGAAATGAACAAAGTGTACAGTGAGGTATTCGGTACCGGAAATTATCCGGGGCGCTCTGCTGTGGAAGTTGCCCGTCTGCCGAAAGACGGACTGGTTGAAATTGAGGCGATCGCTCTTGCGTAAGTCGATGTTGGCGCTGCCGCTTGCGGCAGCGCTTGTTTTTTCCGCTTGTACAAAACAAAAGGCAGAAACCGAAGAGCCGCCAGTGCAAGAAAACGCATCGGCGGTATCGGTTGAAGCATCTCCTTCCAGTCATTGGAAATATTTTTCCGTTGACGGCAACGGTTCCGTGCAAGTAAAAGATGCCGATGCCGTTTCCGAAATACCTGCTGCAGTGTTTAAACCGTGGACGGAAGCGGTTCAAGTTGCCGATATCGGCTTACATCACGGGGATGTCGTTTTTTTAATCAATAAATGCGGACTGTATCCTATCCGATATTTACAATCAAACGCACAGCTCCCCGTTGGACATGAGCTTTTTTCGCAGGCTACCGCCGGAGATCTGCATATGGTTGACGGGCAGTTTTTTATCCGCATCTATCAAAATTCGATTTTTTTATCGCGCGACATATCAGAAAATACGCACTTCCTATTGCGTACCGATCCTGAATGTAAAGTCTATACACCCGCAGCCGATGCAGCGAATCTGCATTTACCTAAGGAAGCGCAGTGTAAATCGCTTGAGCGGATAGACGACCAATGGTATGCAAGTTTTAAAGCTGATAACGGCAGGGATATCTCTTTCTTCTATATAAAGTGCGGTAACTTTTCCACCTTTATGCAGAATGATGCCTATAAGCATATCGAGCAGCTGTCTGCAGAAGAATTTAGAGCAGTCTGCGAACCTCTGCCTTATAACCGGATGCAGGATATGCTCAAAGAATTGGCGAACGCAATCGAAAATAATAGGGATTTGTACTTAAAAGTATTCACCGAAAATTCGGCGGATGGCGCTATTTTCTTTAAACCAGCGCGGAATCAAACAAGCGATACGCTGGAAGAGAGGGTGCCGGTAAACGTTTACGCAGTTCAGTATTCCCAAAGTGACGGTAAGCTGAATGCAGCGATCCTATTACCTGACGGAACTTTACTGCTCAATACGAGCGAGCACGGTATCCGCAAAGTACAACTGCCGTCTCTACCGGAAAACTTCACGTATACCGTGTTTTCCATCTCGGATATGGAGATTACCGCTGCTTGGGAAGAATCGATATTCTATGAAGTCGGCCGGGCGGGAATCTTTACCGCCGAGTTGAGTGAACTGGGGCTGTAAAAACTTCCGGAGTGGTTGCAAGGCACTCGGCTTTAATATCACTCGTTACGGGCTTAAAGAAGCCGAAGCATCGGGGTACTAAATTTCTGCACGGATATTTCTTTATACATCTTTCGGTTGTTTTACAATGAAGGGAAGACTGAGCAGCAGTTCATCGAGGCTTGTGATAAGATAGCGGGGACGTATCCTATCTTTATATTCAAGCAATTGCTTGAATATAAAGAGGGATTCATCAAGCATTGTACCGAGCAAACCCGGAAGCTGAATCCGTACTTGTAGTGTCCACCGCGAAATAAAGATCATCGCTTGCAGAATAACTGCTTTTTCCAAACCGTTCAGAAGCGCCCCGCTCGTAAGCGAGAAACTCCCTATCGAAAAAAGCTCTTTTCCTACCGGAATAAAAAGGTGACATACGATGATACCGACCGTTGAAATACAGAGCGGTATCCAATATATTTTTTGTTTTTCTGCCAAGCAGAGTGCAAATCCGGCGCAAAAAATAACCGTTCTTGCCGGTAAGCCCGGGATAAAAAGGAGCGCTGCGAGCAAGGTAAAACCGGTTATCAATCGAAGCAGCGGATGAGCGGCAGAGTTCGTATTATCCGGAAGCTGTACATACAACGGAGAATCGGTATCCCGTATATGGGCATACCATTCGGATTCCGCTTCAAAGCTTTCGCAAAAAATACCGAGAAGCAAGGACGTTACTGAACCGATAAAGAGAAACGGAGGCACCATATAGCGGATACCCTCTCCGAAAATAAAGAAGCGTCCGATAAAAAGTTGAATGCAGTTCGACACAAAGGCGCCTGCCATACTAATTCCGGCAAGCGATAAGGCCTTACGGGGAATCTTATGCAGCGCATACATCATAAGCGCTGCTCCGCTTGTTCCCGCTGCCGAAAACAGGATAAGATAAGAAAAAAGCGTTCCGCTGATAAAAGCCTGCCCCAGAATTTTTATCACCGTCAGTAATAAAAACGCCGGAAACGACAGCACGTCGAGCGCCAGCAGCAGCGGAACATTTGCGAGCCCTATCCGCAAAAACGGCAAGGGTTTGGGAATAACAAACTCAATAGCCGAAAGAAAAAAGCATAAAGCGCCGAAAACCGGCACCAGCGCATCCTGTTTTTTGTTCATAGTGTAACCGGCTTAATGGCAGCCTGAACATCCGCCGCAGCCGCCTTCTCCCGTACCGCAGCTGCTTCCGCACCCTGCAACAAAGGATTGTTGAACTTCCTCAAGCTCTTCGGGGGTAGCATCCCGCACACCGGAAACCTTTATATCGAAGTGTAACGTCTTTCCGGCAAGCGGATGGTTCGCATCCAGCGTGATAATATCACCGTCAATGCCGGTAATTACCACATGATGGCCGCTTGTTTCAAATTCCATACCGACTTCCAGCTGGGTGTCGGGGGGAAACTGAGCTCGGCCTACCTCAAACACAGCACGCGGATCGATTTCGCCGTAAGCTTGCTGCGGCGCTACCGTAAGCGAAAAGCTTTCTCCTGCTTCGCGTCCTGCAAGGGCTTTTTCCAAGCCGGGAATAAGCTGCCGATAACCGTGGACATAATCCAGCGGTCCCATTTGTTCCGATGAATCCAAAACTTTTTGGTCATCATCCTTTAAGGTATACTCAAGCGTAACCAAACAATCGTCTGCAATTTTCATGCTGAATATGATACCGATTTTCCGACGTTCAGGCAAGGCAAAAACTCGAAATGCGTTTGCTCTGAATCTGCATCTTGACCTCGGTAGAGTTTTTATGCTATATTTTGAAATCAACCGTTTAGTTTTGATGGTATGCACCCGTTCATATATCATCATACAAAAATCTAGAAAATACGCGGAGTTATGTATCCTATTTGATGATAGATACTTTCGCAGAAACGTAAACAGAGGTTTTTATGTACGCACTTTTTGAATATAAAGGCAAGCAGTATAAGGCTGAACAAGGTTCCAAGATTCTGGTAGACAAAATCAACGAACCGCAGGGAACGGCTATCGATATCGATACCGTTTTACTGGTTAATAATGACGGTAAAGTGTCTGTTGGAGCTCCCTACGTTGCGGGCGCGAAAATTTCGGCAACGGTTGAAGAGAGTATGCGTGATAAGAAGGTGATTGTATACAAGTACAAGAGCAAGAAAGACTATCACCGCACAATCGGGCATCGCCAGCACTACACCTATTTAACGGTTAATTCGATTACCGGGGTGTAAGCGCGGAATGATACAAGTCCTTTTGGAGCTTGATGAAAAGGAACGTCTTCTTTCCGTTGAAGCTTCCGGCCATGCGAATAGCGGCATTAAAGGACATGATATTGTGTGTGCAGCCGTAACGATCCTTTTAAGGACGACTGTACAGGCGCTCGGTTCCGTGCAAGCTGATGTCAGTGCGGAACGGCGCGGTTCGCTTTCTTTTCGGGTTCTTAACTATGACGAAACGCAAAGTGAAAAATTACGGTATGCAGCGGAGTTTTTATGGCTTGGGATAGCTTCTTTACAGGAAGAATATCCGCAAGCGGTTCAATGCAAAAAGATACAGCGGTAAGCACACAGATGCTTATCTGATACGAGGAGGCTACTATGGCACGGAAACGAGGCGGAAGCGGTGCAAAAAACGGACGAGATTCAAACCCTAAATATTTGGGCGTTAAGGTATACGGCGGACAGACGGTAAAAGCCGGTTCCATTTTAGTCCGTCAGCGCGGAACTCCTATCCATCCGGGCGATAATGTCGGCCGCGGCAAGGATGATACCTTATTTGCAACTGTAGACGGTACGGTTGTGTATCATCACCGCAATGGCAGACATTTAGCATCTGTAACGCAAGCGTAGGGATGGATGAGCGGTTAATTCCGCAATGATATTGATACTCTCTGAAAATTGAATTTTTTAGAGGGTACCTGTTGTAAGCCGGCTCTAATGCCGGCTTTTTTTTCGAGAAGGAAACGAGGCGATGATTCAATTTGCGGATGAAGCTTTAATCGAAGTTTCATCGGGAAAAGGCGGGAACGGCTGTATTGCGTTCCGGCGGGAAAAATATGTGCCTAAGGGCGGCCCGGCAGGCGGCGACGGCGGGCGCGGCGGCGATGTGCTGTTTGAGATTAAACGGAATATGCGCACGCTGGTGCATTTACGCCATAAGCGGGTATTCCGGGCAAAAAACGGCTTGGATGGGCAAGGCTCAAAACGATTCGGTGCGAAGGGCGCCGACTGTATTATTCCGCTCCCGCCGGGCTGCATTATTAAAGACGCCGATACCGATGAGCTTGTCTACGATTTCGGCGACCGGACGGATGGGCTTATTCCTTTCTTGACCGGCGGTAACGGCGGCTGGGGAAATTGTCATTTTAAAACCTCCACCAATCAAGCGCCGCGCACCGCTTTGCCGGGACAGGAGGGCAAAACCCGCCGTCTTAAAATTGAGCTGAATATCATCGCCGATATCGGACTTGTCGGTTTTCCCAATGCCGGTAAGTCCTCTCTGTTGGATTACTTTACCAATGCCCGCCCTAAGATTGCGCCCTATCCGTTTACCACCAAAATACCGAACCTCGGCGTACTCCGCATCGATGATGAGCAGGATATTATCATCGCGGATATACCGGGGATTTTGGAGGGCGCTTCGGAGGGAGTCGGCCTCGGTATCCGGTTCTTAAAGCATATTTCGCGGACGGCGGGGCTGGCCTTTTTGATTGACCTTTCCGATGAGAATTATTTAACCGCGTATGATACCCTCTGCGGAGAGCTTGCAGCCTATTCGGAAGAATTGGCTGCAAAAAAACGGGTTATTATCGCAACCAAGCTCGACCTTGAGGGAACAAAAGAGCGGCTCAAGACCCTGCGGGAAAAACTTTCCGATGTGCCCGTACTCGGTATTTCGGTGTTTAACCGCTGGGGATTGGACGAAGTCCGCGATGCGTTTGTTACGCTGGTGGAAGAGCTTGCCGCCGCGGATGCGGATAAGAGTTCCGAAGCTTCGGCGGGGGGAATATCCGGCGAATCCGTACGCGCCGCCGTACTCGGCAACACTCCAGTCGGTACCGCATCCGGTGATGACTGGGCGACCGCGGGTTTATCGGCAGATATGGCTGCGGGCGGTATGTTCGATTTCGATAGCGCTGCCGGAAGTAACCATTTTAATGCCGCCGGCGGTGTACAAAAGACTATTGTGCCGACTGCGGCAGACGATAACTTTATGCATGCAGAGCTGGAAGACCCCGTTTACGTGCAGCAGGAAGGCTTCGGCGCAACGGTGAGTTTAAGCCGCAAGCGGAAGGGTAAAAAATGAGGCTCGCCGTATTGGGCGGATCTTACAATCCTATTCATATCGGCCATTTGATGCTTGCCGATGCGGTTGCTCTCCGTTACGGATACGACACCATAGCCTTTGTCCCCGCATTCTTATCACCCTTTAAAGACGGACACTCCGGCTGTACCGCCGAGGACAGATTCGCAATGGTCAAACTCGCAATCGCCGATAATCCGGCTTTCTACTGTGAACCCTGCGAGATACAGCGGCAAGGTGTTTCGTATACCATCGATACGTTAAAATTCCTAAAGAAAAAATTTTCTCAATGTGAAGGGAAAATCGGGTTGATTATCGGCGATGATTTACTGGAAGGCTTTAGCGGCTGGCGTGAAGCGGAACACATACCCGATTATGCCGATATAATAGTAGGAAACCGCATTATCGACCGGTATTCTACGACACAGGCTTCTTCTGCGGGTAAGGTTCCTCATTTAAGGGTAGATAATGCCCTGCTGCCGGTGTCTTCAAGCGGAATACGGGCAGCCATACAAGAAAAAAAGAGCTGGCGCTATCTTGTACCTTCAGCCGTATACTCGTATATTAAAGAACATAAACTCTATGAATGATATCCGTATTGAAAACCTCATCACAGTACTGGACAGGTATGCACGAGCCAATCTTTCCGATTACCGCTATGAACATTCATGTAGGGTTGCCTCTTATGCGGAAGAACTTGCCCGCCGGTACGGTTACGGACACAGGCTGCAGCGGCTTTGTTATCTCGCCGGTATTTCCCACGATATGTGCAAAGAAAAGTCCATCGGCTTTCTACTCCGCACGGTACGGACGGACGGTCATCCTGTTACTCCTGACGAAGCAGCAAATTCCGAGTTATTGCACGGACGGGCGGCAGCGGTTTTATTGCAGGAGCATTACGGAATTCATAAAAAATCGCTTTTAAATGCGGTACGCTATCATACCTCCGCTTCTGCGAAGTTTGATGCACTGGGGCGGATCATCTATATTGCGGATAAAATTGAACCCGGCCGGGAAAATTGCGATTATTTACGGGAAAAGGTTGAGAAGCTGACGCTTGATGAGCTTTTTCTTGAAGTGCTGAAAGAGGTTATCGGCTTTGTGGAGTCAAAAGGACAAACAGTGCAGGCGTGTACATATAAAACATATCGGTTTTTAAAAGAGAGGCAGACGAAAACGACCCATCGGGAGGCAAGGAATTGAAAGAGGGAAAAAATATCATCTTTTTATTGCTCATCTTAGCGATGCTCATTCCTTCGGGGGTGATTGTGGCACGGAATCTCAATGTCGATCCTATCAGCACGTCCCTTTCTGAGGATAATGTGCTCAAGGTGCTGTTTGTCATTGAAAATGATAATGTTCCTATTTCTACGAATGTTGTTGCGCACTATTCGCAAACACGGCGCGCGGCAATGTTCGATATCCCTGCGAATATCGGGTTGATTTTGCCTCAGCTTGGGCGTACCGGCGGTATCGGTTCGCTTTATACGGAAAAGGGCGCGGCTGTTTATAAGGAAGAAATTGAAAAACTGACCGGTGTCGACATTCCGTTTTATATTGTGTGTTCGTTGACCGACTTTATGCATTTAACCGATTTGCTCGGCGGTATTTCGGTTTTTATCCCTTCTTCCGTCGATATCGATTCCGAAGAATACGGAAAGATTTTGCTTCCATCCGGTTCGGTGCTATTGGACGGCGATAAGGTTCGCGACTATCTCTTGTATGAAGATGAGGCGGATGCCGAGGACGAAGCGGTAACTCGTAAGCAAAAAGCGGTATTGGCCTTTCTCCGCAGTTTATATGAGCATCCCGAAATGCTCGAAAAAGAACAGTTTAAAGTGTTCAGCCCGCTGCTGCACGGCAATATTACCGGCGGAAATTTAAAACAGCTTTTGGAATATCTTTGCAAAATCGATTCGGAGCGGTTGGTACCCCAGCGTTTAACCGGCGCCGTGCGTATTGTCGATGCAAAGGAACTGCTTTTTCCGTTCCGTGACGGTCAGCAAATAAAAGAGATTGTCGGACAGACGCTTGCCGCGCTTGCTTCAAAAGAAGGTACGACGTTGGAGCGGGTTTACGCATTGGAGGTTTTAAACGGAACCGATGTGAACGGGCTTGCACGGACTGCCTCCGAGCTGTATCAGAGTTTCGGGTATGATGTTATCCGTGTCGGGAATGCAGCACAAACGGGAGTTGAGCATACGGTCTTAATCGATAGGATCGGGAACGAGGCGGTGGCAAAGATTGTCGGACAGGTTGTCCGTTGTGAAAATATCGAATCTGCCCAAATCGGCGACGATCATTCCGGCAGCGAAACGAATGTCGACTTTACGTTGATACTCGGTAAAGATTTTAACGGCTATTCGGTACGGCAAAAAAAATAGAGGAGAAAGCATCTTTAAAAATCCATACTTGAGTTTGTAGAGATGCCCATGAGTTTTGGAAAAAACAAGAGAGAACAGAGAGAGGATTATGGAAGTTAATTTTGAACAGGCGGCTTTAACATTTGGAACGATTTTGCGTGATCTTAAAGCGGAATCGGTGGTAGTGCTCGATTTACGAGAGGCGCATATTTGGACGGATTTTTTTGTGATTGCAACCATATCGAGCGGTAAACAAGCCGGCGGTCTTGAAGGCAAAATTATGGAAGCGGCGAAAGAGATGCAGATTGAGGAATACCGGACTATTAGGAAAAGCCCCGACGGCGACGAATGGAAACTGCTCGATTTCGGCTCCATCGTTGTACATTTAATGAGCCCCACCGCCCGAAAATTTTACGACCTTGAACGCCTGTGGTATGACAGCCCTAATCTGTTAGTGTAATGCGCATCATATCCTGTTGTTCCACTATAGAAGACTGTATCCGCCGCTACGGTACGGACGCCCGCACGTGTT
>ERZ772967.2728-NODE-2728-length-11178-cov-6.552549_pt1 | contig 11178 bp, 16 predicted proteins | sample MGYA00511677_ERZ772967 | MGnify/ENA primary metagenome ERZ772967 (study PRJEB29015, sample SAMEA2737931) | human oral metagenome | biome: human oral; feature: human-associated habitat; material: dental | place: China | collected 2146 ...
AAAACTCGCCGGAAATCATAGCCGAAGTAAGGCGGCAAATTGCAGAGCTAAAAGAGCATTTAAGGTAGCGCGGACCTGGCGAGCGCTAAATTTTGATCATTTCGGCAGATTTAAAAGCCGAGCGCAAAGCGAAACAAAATAAGCCCATAAATCAAGACCGCGCAAACGAGAGCGCGTCAGATATCTTTAAAGCTCGCCGCGACCGATTTTTCCAGATTCTCCGCCTTGCCAAGGATCGTTATCGCCTTTTGCCTGCACTTGTTCACGCATCTGTAGCAAATCGTGCAACGCTCGCCAAATCTTGCCTTGCCGTGCGCGATTTTTATATTTTGCATCGGACAGGATTTTGCGCACTCACCGTACCCGTTGCACCGCGCCGTATCGAGACTCGGCTTGCGCCTGGCAAAGGGCGTTTTGTGCCAAATTTTCATCCAGAGCCGCTGCCCCAAAAGCCCCGCAATACGGCATAGCACGCCTAGCCCCTCTTGCGGCGGTTTACCCGCGGCAAATGCCTCCGAGGCGCGCTCTAGCTCGGCGTTTGCCTCTTTGATCAGGCGCTCGTTTTTCTGCGCCGAATAGCTAAAAATCGCCACGTCTAGGATAAACGCGGGCATTTTCACATGCACGCCGCCCGTTTTAGGATCCTAGCCGCGCAGCCCGCTCCGTCGCCGCTAAAAATCTCCATCGTAGCGATGATAAAGACGTTTTTGCCGCGGAAATTCGCGCTGTTTTCGCAAATAAACTCGCGCACGATCTGCGGCAGGTCGCTAAAGTAAACGGGATAGGCGAGGATCACGTCATTGTGGTGCTTTAGTAGTTCGCCGCAGCCCTCGTCCTCGATCGAAACCGCGGGGATACCCTTGCCCAGACGCTCTATAAATCTCTGCGTGCAATGCTTGGTGTTGCCCGTGGAGCTGAAATAAATCGCTATCATTTTGCGAATCCTTTTAAATTTACACGCAGAATTTTGCCCATCTTCGCCAAATTTTACCGACCGCGTCAAATTTAACGCTAAGAGGCGACAAATTTAAATAAATTGCTATTTGGCGCATTCGCCTTTTGTCCGTTTGATAACAATGGCTGTGTGCCTTTGCCCAAATTTTACCGCAAATTCGGCAAATTTGTTTTTGGAATTTCCCTAAACGCGGTAGTTTTTAAAAAATTTATCTCAAATGGGCTCAAATTCGCACTATGTTGTAATTTTTACGCTTTATAGGCAAGCCCTAAATTTTACTTCCTGTAAACCATTGCGTTTTGGCTAGCGATGCGGTAAATTTTAATTCGTAAATTTCAAAAATAACAAAAATTCGGCGCAAAAGTTCATCCGCGGCACCAAACTTCACGCTCGAAAATCTAAATTTAGCAACATGAAATTTACCGAGCAAAGCAGCGCGGTCAAATTTAGCTATAAATTTAAGAATATTGCCCAAAATCGCCGCCTACTCGTACGTCCGCCCCATTTCTAGCAGTTCGCCGAGCATTTCCCAGCCGCCGCGCACGGGTGCGTCCTCGCCCGCGTGATCCATCAGGCCGCGCGCTCCGCACTCCAGCAGTGAAAACGGATCGAAATTATACCAACCATGCCCGCTTGGCGATACGATGCCGAAAAACTTGCTCTCATCCGCAAGCTGTCCGCTAGCGCGCATCCTGTTAAGCTCCGCTAGCTGAAATTTTATGACCTCCGCGGAATACGCAAGCTCGTCGTGCTTATCTGTGGCCTCGAATTTTAAGGGCTCGTTCGTCTTTGGCTCCAAGGGCTCGCCTCGCGCTGCTTTTGCGGAGAGGCTGCCGCTTGCGGCGATAGAATTTTGCTCTTGCGTCTTGCTCTCGTCGTCTTTTAGATCGCCGTTCGTAAATTTTGTCTCGCTTAGCGCGGTTTTAAAATTTGTAGATCTGCTTTCGTCAAATTTTATCTCAAAGCCCTCCGGTAGGCAGCGCATTATATCCGCAGCGGTTTTTGGCTCCTCCGCCGAACGAAACGTATCGCCGCCCGCAGGCCCATCTTTGCAGAAGTGCGCAAGCTCGGGCGCTCGCTCTATCTCAAGCCACGTCTCGTTAAATCCCGCCCTCTCGCTCTCAAACGCCGCGCTTAGAATTTCAAGCATCAGCTCTGCGCTAAAGGGCTCGCCGCCGCGTGCCTCAAGTAGCTTCAAAAGCGCAAGTAGATATGCGTCTAGCTCCTTGTTCGCAGCCCCGCTCGCTTCAAATTTTTCCACTATTTCGCAGACGGCACCATAAAATTCTTCGTAGTTCAAATTTGCTCCTTTTTTTGTGAGCCAAAAAGCGGCTAGAGCGAGCGGTTCGGAGTGAAATTTAACACAAATTGCGCCTCTTGGCGCACGGTGCGACAAACGGGCCTACGCACAAGATGGCAAAATCCGCACAAAGAGCTAGCGTCTGTAGCCATAAATTTTTAAGCTTTGCTCGCTCTTCTCCATCTCAAATTTGCCCAGGCGCTCTAAATAGCGCGCTATGGCATCAAGGTCTTGGCTTTTGTACTCAGGCGGCAAAAGTGCGCCGCGGCTTGCGAAGTCGTAAAATTTCGCAAATTCTATATATTCTATCTCGGCGTAGAGGGTGGGCTTTTCGCTCGTCGTGAGGCGCTGCGAGATGTAGCCGTCGCGGATGCCTTGCGCGTAGTCTGCGGCGGGCAGGGCGAATCTGATCTCGTTTACGCAGGAGCCAAAGATTTCATAAATCTCGCACTGTCTTGCGGGCGAGCCTTCGGCACAGATAGCAGAAAAGAGCTTGCGCCATTTTGCGTCGCTCATAAAGCCGAAGCGAAACTCGGCTAGTTTTTTACCCAGCCGCGCTTTGTATCTTTCGTAGTGCTGCGGCGAGGCGAAAAGCCCCTCAAGGCGCGGTGTCATGCTATTTTACGATCTCGTTTTGCGAGTTTACCTGTACGATTTTCGGCTCAAAATCTCTCGCTTTTTTGGCGCTCATTTGTGCGTAGGCTACGATGATGACGACGTCGCCGACGCAGACTTTGCGCGCGGCCGCGCCGTTTAGGCAGATCTCGCCCTTTTTCTCGCCGCGAATCACGTATGTGGCGAAGCGCTCGCCGTTATTGACGTTTAGGATCTCGACTTTTTGGTACTCGCAAAGCCCCGCAGCCTCGATGAGCTCGGGTCCGATCGTGACCGAGCCCACGTAGTTTAGGTTGGCGTCCGTCACGCGCGCGCGGTGGATTTTGCTTGATAAAATTTCGATTTTCATCGGCCGTCCTTTAAATTTAGTCTAAATTTGATCCGCCTCGCGCCGCGACGAGCTCGCTCACGACCTGCTTGTCGCTGAAGGGGTGCTTCACGCCCTTGATCTCCTGGTAGGTCTCGTCGCCCTTACCCAAAATAGCGATCATCTCGCCGTTTTTGGCAAGATCTAGCGCGCGCGCGATCGCCTCTTTGCGATCCGCGATCTTTAAAATTTTATCTTTTCGGCGCATACCGGCGCAAATTTGTTCGATGATCTCGTCTGGATCCTCGCTGCGCGGGTTATCGCTCGTAACGATACAGATTTTAGCAAAGTGCTCGGCGATAGCGCCCATCTTCGGACGCTTGCCGTGGTCGCGATCGCCTCCTGCGCCGAAAACCGCGATAATCTCGCCGCTTGCGCGCAGCGCGTTTAGCACCTTTTCGATGCCGTCTGGGGTATGAGCGAAATCGACGATTACAAGCGGATTTTTATTTACGATCTGCACGCGACCCTCGACGCCGCCGAAGTTTGCCAGGGCTTTTGCGATCTTTTCGTTCGGCAGCTTGGTTAGAATTTTAACCGCCGCAAACGCCGCGGTAAGGTTGTAGAGATTAAACTCGCCGATGAGATCGCTTTGTAGCTGCGCATTATCGCCGTTTGGGGTGCGCACGAGCGCGTCGATACCGCCCTTTAGCCCGTATCCGCTCACGCCGAAGCTCGCAGGGTTTTTGATACCGTAGGTAAGGGCGTTTGCGGGGTTAAATTTAATATGTCCGTCGTCGGCGTTTATGAGTTTTGGCGCGTCGTCTGCGAAAAACGAGCTCTTGACTGCCGCGTATTCTTGCATGTTGCCGTGATAATCGAGATGATCTTGACTTAAATTCGTAAAAATTTTAAGCGCAAAATTTAGCCCTTCTATGCGGTTTTGCGCGATTGCGTGCGAGCTGACCTCCATCACGAAGTACTCGCATCCGCGCTCGCTAGCCTCGCGAAGATAGCTCATCGTCTTAAAAACCGAGCTCGTCGTAAGTCCCTTTTCGTCGATCCTGCGCTCATTTATAAAGGCGCCGCGCGTGCCGCTTAGACCGCAGCTAAAGCCTAGATCCAGTAGCGTCGAGTAGATCGCCGCCGCGGTCGTCGTTTTGCCGTTCGTACCGGTGATGCCTACGATTTTGATGCGCGGATCGATCTTCAAAAGCTCCTTTGCTTGCGCGATAGAGATGATCTGCGCGCCTTTTTGCGCCGCTTCGGCTTGGAATTTAGCGTTCGCGCTCGTGCGCATAAAAAAGCAGCCCGCCTCGCACTCGGCGGAGTTGTCGGTGATAAAGCTATTTTCGAGTCGTATTTTCATGATTTTTGATTTTTTGCATCAGCGCTTCGAAGCGTTCATCGCCTGCATACGCGGCAGCCGAGCTCTCGACGTAATTAAGCCCCATTTCGTAGTAGCCGTTTTCTATCAAATTTTCTAAAAATTCTATCATCTCGGTTTTGTCCGAAATGGCGATTTTGGAGGAAAAAATGATCGATTCGAAGGCATCTTTAAAGCCTCTTTGGCCTACCGCGCGCATAAAATCGGCATAAGCAATGACTGCAATCTCGTCCTCGGCGCCGGGTTCGGAGGCCGCTTCGTTCGCGATCTTTTCGTTGATGGAGTTTAAAATTTTAAAAAGCTCCGCGGTTTGAGTTTTGGGGCTGAGGTTGTAAAAATCAAAGAGCATAAGCGCCTCTTCGCGGTCTGCCAGCGCGGTCTGGCAAAGCTCAAGCAAAAATAGAATTTCCTCCTCGCCGCTTTTTTCGTATGCGAGCGAAAAATACAGCTTCGCAAGCTCGAATTCTCCGCGCGAAAAGGCCTTTAGCCCCAGCTTTTTATAGTTCAAACTCTTCGCCTTCGGGGATGTTTACGACGCTAAGCTCGGGGTGAATATCCATGCGAAGCTGGCGCTCGACGCCGTATTTTAGGGTCTGTGCACTTGCGGCGCAGCCGTGGCAATGCCCGGTAAGGCGGACATAGACGACGCCGTTTTTTATGCCTAAAAGCTTCATATCGCCGCCGTCGTTTTGCAGCATCGGTCGGATTAGCTCCAAGCTATCCTGTACCGGGGCTAGAAGCTCTTCGTCTGTAAATGGTATCATTAAAATTCCTTGTTTTGGTTTTGGCGAATTATATCCAAAAGCGATAAAAAAAGGCTTATCGGGGATGAAATTTAATCTTAAATTTTGCGCGAGGACGCGGATTTTGTGCCATAGATCGAAAAGAATTTTATACGGCACGGAGGAATGGAACTATGATTTTAAAATTTTATCGATTCGCAATGACGAAGTATGCAAATCATCGGGCTTGCGTATATTTAAATTTAGACTATTTACGCTATAAATTTGGGATGAAATTTCAGCTGAGCCGATGGTTAAATTTGGGATGAAATTTTGCTTGAGCGGGAGAGAATTTAAGGCGATTTTGTCTAAATTTATTGAAATAAACGCCGATACGATTAAATTTTATAAAAACAACCCTGCTTTTAATCGTAAATTTCGCAACTACAAAAGCCTGGACGACGATATTATTTTAAAGCTCGTAGATGAAATTTACGCTACGTTTTATATCGATCGCGGCTGTGAAATTTTAGCGCAGGCGCGTGCAATCACGGCAAAATTTCTATCGGCGTGCCGATTTTTATATGCTCAAAAAGCTCGTCCATATCGTCATTGACGAGCGCTATGCAGCCCTCCGTCCAGTCGCCGAACGCCGCGATACTCTGCCCTAGATAGCTAAATTTATTAGGTAGTCCGTGGATTTTGATATCGCCGCCTGCGCTCTTGCCGAGGGATTTTGCGTGCGCTACGTCGGCTTTGTTCGGATAGGAGATGCCTAAATTTAGATGATACGCCGAGTTTGGATTTTTGCCGTTTATGGTGTAGTTGCCCTCCGGGGTTTTGCCGTCGCCTTGAACCTCTTTATGCCCTTCAGGCTCGCGTCCGAGGGCGATTTTGTAGCTTTTCGCGACGCCTTTTGAAGTTAAAATTTCAAGAATTCGTTTGGATTTATAGACGCGAATTTTAGAGATTTGCTCGCCGTCCAATGCCTGCTTTAGCGGAATTTCAGAGTTGATCGTTTCGATATTTTTGTAGCTAAGATAATTGTCCAATGCCCACGCTAGGCCCGCAGCGACGATAACAAGCGGAAGTAAAATTTTAAATTTCATAGAAGAAATTTCGGGAGTGATCCCGAAATTTTATTTGCTGATTAGCTCGATATAAGCCATCTCTGCGGCGTCGCCCTTGCGAAGGCGGGTTTTGATGATGCGAGTGTAGCCGCCGTTTACGCCTGCGTATTTTGGAGCGATCTCGGTGACCAGCTTATTTGTCGCAGCCTTATCCTGAAGCGCCGCGAAAACAAATCTATGCGCCTCGCTGTCGCCCTTGCGCGCGCGAGTGATCAGCTTTTCGGCATAGCTTCTTAGCTCTTTTGCCTTAGGAAGCGTGGTTTCGATCTTGCCGCTAGTAACTAAAGCGATGGTTAAATTTTTAAGCAGGGCGGCACGGTGAGACGAAGTGCGCCCTAGCTTCCTATATCCGTGATTATGTCTCATTTATTGTCCTTCATTCTTTTGTCTTTGAGCCTTTAGCTCATCGAGCTTGCGTTTTAGCTGCTCTTTTTTCTCGCCGAGCTCTTGGTTGCCGATAGGATAACCGATCTCCTCCATTACGGCCTTGATCTCCTCAAGCGATTTTTTACCTAAATTTTTAAGGTCTTTAAGCTCGCTTTCCTCCATAATCGCTAGCTCGCCGATAAATCTAATATCCGCGCGATCCAGGCAGTTAAAGCTTCGCGCGCTTAAGCTTAGATTGCTAACGCTCTCAAAAAGCTTTGCAAACTCGGAATTTGCAGGGATTGCCCTACCGAAAGTATCCGCAGCGCTGATATTTACGATGCCTTTGAAAACCGCCAGCTGCTGATACATCGCCTCAAGCGCGTTTTTAAACGCATCTATCGCGCTGATCTGACCGTCGGTAGTGATCGTAAAGACCACCTTTTCGTAGTCGGGATTATCCTCTACGAATACGTTTTCGATATCATAAACAGCCTTGGTTACCGGGGTAAAAAACGCATCCAGCGCGATGAAATCAGCGTCTAAATTTTCTCTGATCTCTTCGCTTGGGACGTAGCCGATGCCCTTTTCGATGATGAGCGTAAATTTAAGATCGGCATCCTCGTTTATCGTAGCCAGATAAGCGCTTGGATTTACGATCTCTACGGCGTCGTTATTTAGGTCGCTGCCGTAAATTTCTTTAGGTCCTTTAAAGCTGTATTCTACGACCTCGCGTAGGGAATCGCCCTTAATTTTAAACCTTAAGCCCTTTAAATTTATGATAAAAGCCGCCATATCCTCGAGCATACCGCGCATGCTGTCGAATTCGTGGCTTACGCCTTCGATTTTAACCGCAGTCGGCGCGAAACCGACCGTGCTCGTATAAAGTAACCTTCGTAAAGGATGAGCTAGAGTGACGGCATATCCCGTTTCAAAGGGATATGCTATGATTTTAGCAACATTTTCGCTGACATTCTCAACCTTTATTTCAGTTGGCATATGAGCTGATGTTGTGATTTTTCTCATATTAGCACCTACTATTTCGAGTAAAGCTCTACGATAAATCTTTCCTCTACAGGAATAACAACTTCTTCTCTCTCCGGAACTCTAGAAAAAATTCCGTATCTTTTCTCTTTTTCTACGTCAACCCACGCTACGATGCCGGTCTGTGCAGTAAGATCCAGCGCTCTTGAAATTTGCGGGTTATTTTTGCTCTTTTCGATCACTTCGATCTTTTGTCCTGCGCGGACGCTGTATGAAGGGATATCGACGCGCTTGCCGTCTACTAAGATATGTCCGTGCGTAACGAGCTGGCGCGCAAATCGTCTAGTCGTAGCAAAGCCCATGCGGTAAACGACGTTATCTAGCCTCTGCTCTAAAAGCTGAACCAAGATCGCTCCGGTGTTACCCTCTCTGCGAGCCGCTTCGGCAAATAGCCTGCGAAACTGCTTCTCGCTTACGCCGTACATAAATTTAGCCTTTTGTTTCTCGCGAAGCTGTGAGCCGTATTCGCTTAGTTTAGCGCGTCTTTGTCCGTGCTGACCCGGAGCGTAAGGGCGTTTTAAAAGCGCGCTCTTGCCCGCAAGCCTTCTCTCGCCTTTCATAAATAGATCGACGCCGAGCCTTCTTTCTAATTTTTCAACCGGTCCTGTATATCTAGCCATAAATTTCTCCTTTTATAATTACACGCGACGTCGTTTAGGCGGTCTGCAACCGTTGTGCGCAAGAGGAGTGATATCTTTGAAATATGTAACTTTAATCCCTTCTACGCTACCTACACTTTTAACGGCAGTTTCGCGTCCGCTTCCCGGACCCTGAACCTTGACGCCTACCTCTTTGATGCCGTGCTCTTTGGCTTTGTTTAGCGCGTCCTCGACGGCTTGCTGCGCCGCATAAGGGGTGGATTTTTTGCTGCCTTTAAAATTTAAAGCGCCCGCACTGCTCCACGCGATCGCGTTGCCCATCTCGTCCGTTACGGTAATCATAGTGTTGTTAAACGTAGCGGAGATGTAAACTATGCCTTTGGCGATATTTTTTCTGACGGTTTTTTTCTTAACTACTTTTTTTTGTGCCATATCTCAATCCTTATTTAGCTGCCGCGCCGACGGTTTTACGTTTGCCTTTTCTGGTTCTGGCGTTCGTTTTTGTTTTTTGACCGCGAACAGGAAGGCCCTTTCTGTGTCTTAAGCCGCGATAGCCGCCCAAGTCCATAAGCGCTTTTATATCCATAGCCACTTGTTTGCGAAGATCGCCTTCGACCATATAGTGCTCTTGGATCTCTTTTCTGATAGCGGCGGCTTCATCTTCGCTCAGATCGGCGACTCTTTTATCGTAAGAAATTCCTGCCGCATCGAGAATTTTTCTCGACGTAAATAAACCTATACCGTAGATATAAGTTAGTCCGTATTCAATCCTTTTTTTCTTTGGTAGATCTACACCTGCGATACGAGCCATAACTTATCCTTGTCTTTGTTTATGTTTTGGATTTTCACAAATAACGTGAACAACACCTTTGCGCTTGACAATTTTACATTTGTCGCACATTTTCTTAACGGATGGACGAACTTTCATTCCACTCTCCTAAAATTTTCTCCACTTTAAATGCAAACTGCACCTAGGTTTAATGAAATTTCAAAAGCGAAAGTATCAAACCAACTGTTTTCAAAATAGTGGGGATTTTGAAAACACTTCTTCCTACAGTTTAGTCGCAAAATTGCGAGTATATCTAAATTTAACTTTATCCTTACTTATAGCGGTAGGTGATCCTGCCTTTATCGAGGCTGTAAGGGGTCAGCTCGACTTTTACGCGATCGCCTGGCATTATCTTGATGTAGTGCATCCGCATCTTGCCCGCGATATGGCATAAAATCACGTGTTTGTTGTCCAGCTCGACCTTAAAAGTCGCATTTGGCAGCGCTTCTATGACGTTGCCGTCGATCTCTATGACGTCGTCTTTTGCCACAAATTCTCCTTTCTTTTAAATTTAAAAAGGGCGATTATATAGAATTTAAAATTTTAAACAGCTTAAAAGAAATTTAAAATAAGCAAAATTTCAGATTTATTTCGCTACGCGCGCACCGTTTTTGTAAAAGCGAGGCGGTGCTCTTTTTAAAATTTTAGTATAATGGCTCAAAAATTTTAAAGGAAAAACATGAAATGGCAAGACGGCAGACGAAGCTCAAACGTAGAGGATGACCGCGCAAGCAGCATGCGCACGAGCTCGGGCTCGCTTGGGATGCTGATCCCGATCATCAGGTTTTTGCTCGGCTCAAAGATCGGGCGCATAGTGCTCGTAATCGGCGTCGTAGCGTATTTTATGGGCTACAACCCTTTGGCGCTTTTAGACGGAGGCGCCAGTACGCAAAGAGAGCCGACCGATAGCCCGCAGGAGCAAGAAAAGCTCGCCTTCGTCTCGGCGGTGCTAGCCCAAACCGAGGACGTCTGGGGCGAGATATTTAAAAGTGCGGGCGCGCGCTACGAGGAGCCCGGGCTTCGGCTTTTCCGCGATCAGATCGCAAGCGGCTGCGGCTTTGCGAGCGCGCAGACGGGACCTTTTTATTGCCCGAGGGACCGTAAAATTTATCTCGATCTTAGCTTTTTCGACGAGCTTGCGAATAAATACAAAGCGGGCGGCGACTTCGCGCAGGCCTACGTCATCGCGCACGAAGTAGGGCATCACGTTCAAAATTTAATCGGTACGCTGGAGCAGATCAATGCTCTAAAAAGGCGCGCTCGCAGCGAAGCCGAGCAAAACGCGCTTCAGGTCAAAGTCGAGCTGCAGGCGGACTGCTACGCGGGGGTCTGGGCGCACTATCTCGCAAAAACAGGGCGCGTGCTTGAAGCGGGCGACATCGACGAGGCGCTAAATGCCGCCAGCGCGATCGGCGACGATACGTTGCAGCGTAAATTTAGCGGTCGCGTCGTGCCTGATTCTTTCACGCACGGCACCTCGGCGCAGCGCAAAGAGTGGTTTAAAAAGGGCTTAGCGGGCGGAAACCTAAAAGCCTGCTCGTTCGAGCCGTAAGGCACGGAATCCGAGTTCGCAAATTCTGCCATCTCGTGTTTGAGCGCAGTGCGAGATCCTTTTCTGCGCGGTTGCAAATTTGTCTACAAAACTGCCGTCTAGCGCTTGAGCCGTAAGGCGCAGGCTTTGAGCTAGCTTGCGGACCAAATCAAGGGCAGTCTAAATTTTAAAAATTAACGCCGAGCTTGAAGGCAGAATTTTAGAATTTTAATGGTCGGCGATTAAGAAGCTTGGCTTTCGCGCGATATTTTATATAAAAGCTTTATCTTAAACAATACGCGAGCAATCTATATGCTAATTATGCTTCAGTAAAATTTACTACTTTTGAGCAAACATTAAAATTCCAATTTAAATTCTTATGACTTTACTTAT
>ERZ772967.2729-NODE-2729-length-11174-cov-3.513266_pt1 | contig 11174 bp, 9 predicted proteins | sample MGYA00511677_ERZ772967 | MGnify/ENA primary metagenome ERZ772967 (study PRJEB29015, sample SAMEA2737931) | human oral metagenome | biome: human oral; feature: human-associated habitat; material: dental | place: China | collected 2146 ...
TGTCGAGAACCGGTGGGTCACACTCATCGCCGCTACGACGGAGAACCCGTCCTTCGAGGTGAACGGCGCGCTCCTGTCGCGCTGCCGGGTCTTCGTGCTGAAGGCCCTGACTGCGGAGGAGCTGGCCGGCCTCCTGTCCCGCGCCCTGTCCGACCCGCGAGGCCTTGGGCGATATCGGGCGGAGGTCGCGCCGGACATGCTGAACGCCATCGCCTCCTTCGCCAACGGCGACGCCCGCGCAGCCCTCTCGACGCTGGAGATGGCGGTCCTGAACGGGGAGCCCTGCGGGAACGGAATTCGGGTGACGGAGGAGATGCTGGCCCAGTGTACCTCGCGCCGCTCCCTGCTCTACGACAAGGGGGGCGAGGAGCACTACAACCTCATCTCGGCCCTGCACAAGTCCATGCGAAACTCGGACCCGGACGCGGCCGTCTACTGGCTGGCGCGGATGCTGGAGGCCGGGGAGGACCCGCTGTACGTGGCCCGGCGCGTCCTGCGCTTCGCCGGCGAGGACGTGGGGCTGGCGGACCCAAAGGCGCTGGAGATCGCCGTGGCCGCCTATCAGGCCTGCCACTTCATCGGGATGCCGGAGTGCAGCGTGCACCTGACGGAGGCCGTGGTGTACCTGTCCCTGGCGCCGCGGTCCAACGCCATGTACACGGCCTACGCAGCGGCCCGGTCGGACGCGATGGAGCAGCTGGCGGAGCCCGTTCCCCTCGTCATCCGCAACGCCCCCACGCGCCTGATGAAGGGGCTGGACTACGGCAGGGGATACCAGTACGCCCACGACGCCCCGGACAGGCTGACGGACATGCAGTGTCTCCCGGACTCCCTGCGGGGCCGAGAGTACTACCGCCCCACGGAACAAGGCTACGAGGCGCGGTGCAAGGCGAGGCTCGAGCAGATCAAGGCGTGGAGGCGGGCGCACGGGGACGGAGCCGAAAAATACGGCCAATGACGGATAATTTGAGGGTGGATTGTGGTATCCTTTGTGCGGTTTGGGGAGGGGGCCGCCGCTGTCGAGTGGGCGGAGCGGTTGACGAGGAAAGGAGAGGTTTGCTTTGAGGAACGGACGTTGGCGCTTTGCCGTTTTTGCGATCTTTGTGCTCTGCCTGTCGGCGGGCCGGGCCAGTGCAGACCCCGCAGCCTCCGAGGGCACCTCCTGGACGGGGTACGTGGCCTCCGGGATTCAGGCCGGATGGCAGAAGGTGACGGGGCTCTTTCGGGACGACGAGGCCGAGAGCGTAGACCCCGACCTCGCCCTCTCCTCGCTGGACACCTCCCTGCCGGATTGCCTGGCCGATGGATGGGGCCGCCTGACGAACTCCCTCACGGAGGCGCTGAGGCTGAGGGACGAGCGCGAGAAGCTGCCGGACTCCGCCTGGTTCGGGGAGGACAAGTCCTCCAACGCGAGGAAGGTCAACAAGCTCCTGGACGCCGCCCTCGAGGTCCTGACCCAGGGGAGGGCGGGGGACGTCCGCCGCGAGGCCTCGAACCTGCGCGCGTCGATAGCGGACCTTCGCCATGAGGCGGACAGGCTCCGCAACGACCGCATCACGGCTCCCGTGGACTCGAAGGTGCCCTGGCGGACGACGCAGGCGCGGATCGACGAGCGCCTGAAGGAGATCGACGGGGAGATTCGGGCGCGGGAGGCGGCCCTTGCCGGCGTCAACGGGCGCCTGGCGGACGCCCTGCGCGAGATGGGGCTTGAACTGGACCAGGGGCAGGTTGACGTCCTGTTGAGTTCCGCGACGGGCGACGACATGCTCCAGAACGCCGTGGTGTTCTCCAACGTGAGGGCCGTGGTGGAGAAGCTGGCCTCCCTGGCGGGGAACGACCAGAACGACCTGGAGATCAACCGCCGCTACACGGGCCTGTACCTGGTGCTGAACGACCTCCTGATCCACACCCAGGAGGAACTGGTGCGCCGCATCGACGAGGACTACGGCCCGCGGCTGGAGGGCATCGTCAAGGAGGCCCTGGTCCTCGAGGGCACGGCGCGGAAGAATGCGGGGCAGGAGGCCTACAACGAGGCCCAGCGGGCGTCGTTCAGGCGTAACGCGGAGGCCAACGCCATGACCGTTCGGGTGGGGAAGCTCTACGCGGACCTCCTGGCCGCCCAGCGCCGGAGCGTCCTGGAAAACCTGAAGGACCTCAGGCGCAGCCGCGACCTGGCAGAGAACACCTACCGCACCGTGAGGAGCTCCGGCGACCTGAAGGACCTCATCCACTCCGGCCTGGCGGTCTTCGACTCCATCGACGCGCTCTCCATGCCCCAGCTTCAGCCCTTCGAGAGCGAGGCCATGAGGCTTGAGTTCGAGGAGATCAACCGGCGCCTCAAGGAGCGCTGAGGGCCGTTACCCCTGCAAAGAAATTCAATCCGCAGGCCCCGCCTCCCCTTAGAGGAGACGGGGCCTGTCAACGCGTCGTAAGATTTTTCCTCAGTTTTTTTTCGGTCCATCCTCTGGCCTCGCCGGCCGGTGAACGCGGTGCTCCGCGTCCGGGAGGCGCAGGCGATCGCCTTGGCGGGGGGGCAATCCACCATAACCTGTATTTCCGCCCTTGCCCTTGGAGCGGGACTGGTGTAGCATCAAAGTCCAAGCGCAATCGTTGCAACCGTTTTGCCAAACGCCGCTGTCCCCGATCGGGTGAACCGGGGGCCTCTTTCGTGGGGTGAGCGCTTCCTTCGCGGGGAGCGCCGGCCTTTCGAGGCGTTCCCTGCCTTGGCTTCCCCGCGCGGCGGCGTTTTGGTGCGGTGGCCGTTTCTGGAAGCGCCGCGCCGACCACAGAGGCGAGGCTGCGGAAGTTCGGCGCGGGCGAGAGGTCACCCGTGCTGTCGCAAGAAGCCGGTGGGAAGATTCCGCATGACGGGGGGGAGAGGATGAGCGTTGAGGTGCAGGAGCGTGTGGCGCTGTGGCGGGTGCCCGACCCGACGGAGCCGCCGCTGACGCCGGAGGAGATTGCCGGCGTGGAGCAGGCGCGGGCAGAGCGTGCCGCAGGGCTGGGGCGTCCGATTGCGGAGGTCATTCGAGACCTTCTATGATGTGGACTGTGACGGTGATGCCCACTGCGGAGAAGCAGCTTGCCCGGATCCCCAACCCGGACAAGGGGCGGATTCTGGCCGCAATCGTGGCGCTGGAGGATGGCATTGAGGGGCGGGATGTCTGCCCTCTGGCGGGCAGGACGGACCATCGGTTGCGTGTGGGAAAATGGCGTGTTCTGATGGACGTTGATGACGAGAATCTGGCTATTTACATCAACCGGGTCGGCCCGCGCGGAGATGTTTATAAGTAACCGCGGAAGAGAAAGCGAAAGAATGGCGCACTGATTCCGTCGATATAAGGAGGCAGGCGTTGTTCTGCGATGGCCGTTTCCTCCTGCGTGGGGGGGAGCCTGCTGGAGTGGTGAGGATAAATTTTATTGGAAATGGAGTGTTGAACTGATGCCAAATTTTCCCGATCCCTTTGCCGGAAACGTCGAGCGCAAGATGAGCAGGGAGGAGCTGGTCCAGGCCCTGCGCATCGACATTGCGGGCGAGCTTGAGGCGATCTTCCTCTACGACGCCCACGCCCAGGCCACGGACGAGCCCCTGGCGCGCAAGGTGCTGATGGAGATTCGCGACGAGGAGAAGGCCCACGTCGGCGAGTTGACGACCCTGCTGAGCCGCCTGGACCCCAACTGGTCGGAGTCCCTCGCTGGCGGCGAGGGCGAGGTCCTGGAGACGATGCAGGAGTTGGGCATCGCGCCGGCTGAAGGGGCCTCCGACGGGCAATCCACCGTCGGCAGCCTGATCTCGAAGTGAAGGAGGCGCCGTTGATGGACGATTTTCTGGGGCGCAGCGCGTCCCCCCTTGACGAGGAGTTTTGGAGCGCGTTGGACAGGACGGTGGTGGAGACGGCCAAAGGGCTTCTGACGGCCCGTCGTTTCCTGCCGCTGTGCGGCCCGCTGGGCGCGGGGGTTCAGGTGGCGCCCGTGGACCGTCCCGTCCGCACGGAGAGGACGGAGGACGGCTTTACCTTTGCGGAGGGGCGCACCTACGTGGAGCTTCCCCAGCTGACGGAGGACTTCTGGATCCTGTGGAGGGACGTGGAGGCCGCGAAGCGCGAGGGGTTGCCCCTCGATCTCCATGCCGCGCACATGGCGGCTCAGGCCCTGTGCCGGCGGGAGGACCGGATGGTCTTCTACGGCGTCAAGCGGTTGGGCGTTGAAGGCCTGCTCTCGGTCGGCGGGACCAACGTCCTCGACAGGGGGGATTGGAGCGCCGGCGAGTCGGCCTTCACGGACATCGCGGCCGGCATGGCCGTGCTGCAACAGAAGGGACGGATCGGCCGCATCACGCTGGTCCTCAGCCAGGACCTGTTCGTGCAGCTCCATCGCATCCAGCCGGGCACGGGGCTGACGGAGATCGAAAGGGTCCGCAGCCTGCTGGAGGGGCGCCTGTTCCAGACCCCGGTGCTCCAGCCGGGCACGGCCCTCCTGCTCTGCCCGCAGCCGCAGTACATGGACCTCGTGGTGGGGCAGGACATCCGCACGGCCTACGCGGAGCAGCTGGACCTCAACCACCGCTTCCGCATCCTGGAGACGGCCTGCCCGCGCATCAAGAGCCCGGACGCAGTGGTCGTCTACCGCTCGGCGCAGTAGCTTCCGCCTCAGCCCTCTGGGCTGCCGGGGGCTGTTTGACGGCAGTGAATCGAAACAAAAAGGGGGCGTCCCGGACTTCGGGTTTCGCCCCCTTCTTCTTTTTGACGTTTGACCTTTGACGGGTGAGCCGAATCGGCCCCGCTACCCCTGCCCTTTGGCGTCGCCGGGCTTCCCGCTGGCGCGGATGCAGGCCTCGATCTGCTTCATGTTGTCTCGATGGCGCAGGAGCGAGGCGATGAAGCGCCCCAGGATCGTGTACATGGTGGAGATGTTCTCGATGTTCCTGTAGGGCGGGTTGTCCACGCCGTAGAAGCCGATGCGCCGGTTGTTGAGGAAGATGGGAGCGACCGCCAGGGTCTGGATTCCCTGGGGCTGAAGGAGCGCGTACATCGTGGGGCAGACCCCCCTGTAGTCCTCCATGTCGTAGATCAGGATGTTGTTGTGTCGGTCGAACTCCTCGTACCATGGTTTGAGGACGTCGCCTGGGATGCACTGGAGGTGCTGTATCTGAGGGGGCACGCGGTCCGCGCACCACTCGTAGGTGTTGCTGGATGCGCCGTCCGGAAGGGTCTCGAAGATGTAGATGCGATCCGCATCGAGGTGTTCTCCCAGGTACTGCAGCATGACGTTGATGGATCGCTCCGGGTTGTCCTCGTTCAGCGCCAGCTCGAGGGCCTGATTGATGACCGTCTCGTTGGACATCATCTTCGAGAGGGCCTCACGCTGCTTCTCCTCGACCTCGATGTTCACGGCCAGCTCGGCGCGCAGGAGCCTGCCTCCGTGCTGAATCAGCGTGTCCTTCAGCGAATAGTGCCTGCCCAGGTTGGAGTTGAAGTACGTCCACTCGAAGAACCGTCCCCGTCTGAGGAGGGCGTTGGTGCACATGGGGCAGGGGGATTTCACCCTGTGGAGGATCTCGTAGCACTTCTTTCCCCTGATGTCGTCCAGCGAAGACACGCCCAGCGCCTCGCGCCCCGCCCGGTTCAGGTAGACGAGGTCGTAGGTATTGGGATCGGAGATGTACATGATCTCGCCCATGTTCTCAAAAAAGGATTGAATTTCAACGTTGATGTCGTCCATGATCTTCCTCTCGATTCTGTCGCGAATGACCTCAGGCTGGGGCTCTCGCACCCCTCTCAGGTCCCTATTATATATGATTTTCGCGCCCGTTTGTGCGGCAGGTGCGGCGAACCCGGGACGAAGTGCAACGAGGGGATGGAGCGTTCGCGCCCTGCCAGAGGGCTGACGCTGCACTTGCCGTTCCGCCAGCGGATGGACGGCGCCCGCCTTTGTGGTACACTGGTTTCATTCCGGGAGGTGATGAAACGTGATCCTGACGAATCGTTTTTGCTATTCTGCGGAGTTCCTCAGACGGTGCGAGGCGAGGCTCTTTGAGGCCTTCGACCGCGTGCCCCTCTACATGGAGTGGGGGGAGCGCGGTCTGAGGCCCGACGACAGTGCGCCCCTGGACGAGCGGTTCGACGCGCTCCCCGCGCTGCGAGGGGCGGACCTCCGTGCCGGCCCGGCCCTCGAGAGGGGGCGGATGCCCCTGATGCCCATGGACCGGCAGCTGAAGGACGGCCTTGAGAGCGGCGCCATCGCCCTCAGGGTGGACCCTGGCCCGGAGGGGGAGACGCTGCACGTCGTGGATCGGGATTGGCAGGAGCGCTCCAGGGCTGCGGGGTGGGCGCTCGCAGGACTGAACGGGGACGGGCGGCGGGCCGTGCTGGCCGGCGCCCTCAGCGCAGGCCTCGCCTCTCAGGAGGACCTCCCCCTGGAGGGACGCCTCCTGGGCGACGTCCTCCACCTGAACGAGAAGCTCGGCACGGTGCAGTGGACGCCGCGCCTCCTGCGGCGCATGGCGAAGGAGCTGAACGACTTCCGCCCCGCCGTCCTGGAGGCCGACCCCGCGTTTTTGGCGCGCCTCGCGTGGTGGGCGGCGGATGCGGACGTTCCCCTGACGTCGCCCGGCGTCGTGGTCCTCGTCCATGAGCTGCCCGCCCCCTTTTACCTCGATGCGATCCGCCGGGTCTTCGACTGCCCCGTCCTCAGTGCCTACGGGAGCCTGGAGGCGGGCCTCGTGATGATGCAGGGTCAGGACGGGCTCCTGCATCAGAACGCAGAGTTCTGCCGCATCGACTTTCAGCCCCTGAAGGAGCCCTTCGGCGGGCCGGAGCTGGGGCGGGCGTTCGTCACGACGTTCGGCAGCCCGTGGAGCTGCGTCCTGCGCCTCGACATGGGGGATATCCTGCGGCTGTCTCCCCGCGGAGGGAACGGCGAGGGCATGGTCGCCGAGGCCGTGGAGGGGCGCCTCGCCGACGTGACCTTCACGCTGGGCGGCCGGCTGGTGACGACCGGGACGCTGGATGCGCGGCTCGCCCTCATCCCGCGCCTGCGGGACTACCGCCTGGAGCAGACGGGACGCGACGCCTACCGCATCCGGGCGCTCTTTGCTCCGGGGGACGTGCGGGGGGCCAGAGGAGCGGTGCACGATGCGCTTCAGGACGTCTACGGGGGCCGGGGACGCTTTGAGATCGAGCTGGCGCGGGACGACGTGTTGCCGGCGTCGCTCTGTCGGGGGAAGTTTCGCCGCACGCAGACGGCCCTTCCCTTCGACGTGGAGGGGATGTTTCGCCCCCTCCTGTCGCGCTGAGGTGCAGAAGAGGCCCGGCCCCCTGAGAGGGGCCGGGATTTGCTGTTGACGACGCCCCTGGGGCTGTCGTCAATTGGCGTCGTGAAGGACTTGGAAATGGACGCAGAAAAACGTGTGGATAAAATTTCTGGCGTTCCTGCGATCCTTTGGGGAAGCCGTTCCGACAAAATATACGTTTGCGTTCACGGGCAGGGCGGGAACAAGGAGGAATCGGAGCTTTTGGCTTCTGTCGCCTGTCGTCGCGGCTGGCAGGTGATTGGTTTTGACTTGCCTGAACATGGGGATAGGAAACGTGGAGGTAGTGCTTTTGCCCCGTGGCACGTCGTGCCGGAGTTATCTCACATTTTGTCTTACATAAAAGAGCGATGGACGGAAATCGCTCTATTTGCTAACAGTATAGGAGCATGGTTTAGTCTTTTGAGTTTTCCTAATGAAAATTTTAAGCATGGTCTTTTCGTTTCTCCTGTTCTTGATATGAAACACCTGATGACGAACCTGATGCTCCAGGCAGGCGTTTCAGAGGAACGATTGAAGCGAGAGCGCAGCGTTCCCACTTCTTTTGGAGAGGCGCTTTCTTGGGAATATTGGACTTATGTTTTAGACCATCCGATCGTTAAATGGGAAACGCCAACCTCGATACTGTACGCAGAAAACGATGATTTGATTCCCTTTGACATAGTGAAACATTTTGCACAAAAATTCAATGGTGCCGTGAGCGTTATGAAACAGGGTGAGCATTGGTTTCATACGCCAAGGCAAATAGATTATTTGCGTCAATGGCTGGATCGTCAGGTCAAGCACAACGAATAGGTTGAAAGAGCCGCTGAGCTTTCTGTCCGGACGGGCGTCAGCGATACGATGATGACAAATCCGGGTTCCGATCCCGGATTTGTCGATACCCTCATCTCGTCGCAATTCCGGTATTCCGGTATAATGATGGCAGATTCAGGATTGAATCCCAGATTTGCCATCAGGGGTGTCGCATAATGGAATATATCAAAAGAGCGGTAGAGGATATCGCCCTGCATTCGGATAAGACGTTTAAGAGCCTCCTCGTCACGGGTGCAAGACAGACCGGAAAGACCGAAATGATCAGGAAGCTCTTTCCGGACAAGAAATACGTGCTTATAGACGATCCTTTCGTCGAGGATCAGGCGAACAACAATCCAAACCTGTTCATGATGCTGAACCAGCCGCCCGTTGTTTATGACGAGGTGCAGCGTGCGCCGGGCCTGTTCCGGTATATTAAGATCGCCTGCGACGGAACGGACGACAAAGGGTTGTTCTGCCTGTCCGGTTCACAGCCTCTGGAGCTGATGGAAAAGGCGTCGGAATCGCTTTCCGGCAGAATTGGAATTATCGAGATGTCTCCCCTGTCTCAACGCGAGATCGATGGCGACGCCTTCAATGCGCCCTTTCTCCCTACGATGGAGTACGTGCGGGAACGAAACAAAACGGCGAAGGCTCCGAACAACCTTTGGGAAAGAATCCACCGTGGCGGCTACCCGGCGTTGCAGGACCCGGAGATCGATTGGGGAGTTTTCTTTTCCAGCTATGTCAAGACTTATCTGGAAAGGGACGTCCGAAAGCTGTCCGCCGTTCAGGACCTGAATGACTTCAGGCGCTTCATGGTGGCCGTTGCGACAAGGACCGGACAGAGGGTCAACTACAGCAACATTGCAGATGAGATCGGCAAAGATCAGACCACGGTGAAATCGTGGATGTCCATTCTGGAGGCGTCCGGGATCGTTTATCTGTTGGAACCATACACGCCCGGCGTCTTAAGACGGGCGATCAAAACGCCCAAGGCATATTTCCGCGACACCGGCCTCGCTGCGTACCTTACGCGTTGGCTGACGCCGGAAACTTTAGCGAATGGTGCAATGAGCGGGGCTTTTTTCGAGACCTTCGTCATTTCGGAAATCTTAAAGTCCTACTCAAACAGAGCGATCGATTATCGCTACTGCGTCTCCTACTACAGAGGGCGAGACAGGAAGAAGGTCAAAAAGAATGGGGCCATGATCGAAATCGAAGGTGAAATTGACCTGATCATCGAAGAAAACGGGGTCCTCCATCCCATTGAGATTAAGCAGAGCTCCTCTGTCGCTGCCGATGAAACCTCTGCTTTCCTGGTACTCGATAAAGTGAACGAAAAGAAACGTGGAGCGGGCGCCGTGATATGCAACTGTCCGCAGCCCGGAATGCTGAGGGAAAACGTTCTTCAGATACCCGTGTGGTTCGTATAAAAGGCGCGGGAGCAGGGCGGAAAAGCTCCGCTCCCTTATTCCCCATTTGGGGACGGCAGTTTGGCTTGACAGTCCAGAAAAATATAGTAGATTAAGATTTGACTTTTTTATCACAGAAACTGGACCGCTGCTTGTCTGGGAGTGGATGGTTATGCGCTGAGTTCGATTTCTCTGCGATGAGAACGGAGAAATTTGGAAGCGACACGGTTAAAGTTCTGAAAGCGTTATCCGGGAGCTGGAGGAGGGCGCCCCAGCCGACCCTGGTGGGTCATCGACTGTCGCGAACGTTCGCCCCTCTGGTCCCATCGCTCTGGCTTGACGATTTTGCGTCGTGTCGTTGTCTGTTTTTGACGGGGGTGTTGACTTATGCAGGAAAATCAAAGTGGGAAGGGCGTTTGGAAGTTTCTTGTCTACAGCCTTTTTGGCCTTTTTATGTTCTTTTGCCCTTTGACGTTGGGTGGAAAGATGACGATCCCTGTAGATCATATCATCAACTTCATCCTTCAGGATCTTCTGCCGGGGGCGAAGATCTATATCCTCATCGTGATGTACGTCGGGGCGGCCCTTCCCTTTATTCGGAGGACGTGGAACAAGGACGGGCTCACCCTGTTTTTCTCGTTCGCCAAGGTCGTCGGCGCTGTGGCCGGTACGGTGATCTACTTCAACGTGGCTCCCGCCTGGCTCGCTCAAAAGGACTTCGGCCCCTTCCTCTTTGAAAAGCTGTCCCTTCCCGTAGGCTTGGTGATTCCCATCGGCTCCGTGTTCCTGGCCTTTCTGTCCAGCTTCGGCCTCATGGAGTTCACCGGCGTTTTCATGACCCCCGTCATGCGTCCCCTCTTCAAGACCCCGGGACGCAGCGCCATCGATGCCGTTGCCTCGTTCGTGGGGAGCTATTCGATCGCCCTCCTGATCACCAACGGGGTTTACCGCCAGGACAAGTATTCGGCGCGTGAGGCCGCCATCGTGGCCACGGGCTTTTCCACGGTCTCGGCGACCTTCCTCTTGATCGTCGCCAAGACTTTGGGCATCATGGACCACTGGACCCTCTACTTCTGGGTTGCCATGTTCGTCACGTTCGCCGTCACGGCCGTCACGGCACGCCTCTGGCCCCTCAGCTGGATGCCGGAAACCTACGCGACGGGGGTCAGGAGCGAGGACCCGGTTCGGGAGGGAAGCCTCATGCGCAGAGCCTGGGACGCCGGCGTCGAGGTTGCTGAGAACGTGCCGCCCCTGCCGCAGATGGTTTGGAAGAACTTTACGGCGGGTCTCGATATGGCCTTTTCCGTCATCCCCTCCATCATGTCGATCGGCCTTTTGGGGCTTGTCCTGGCCAGGTACACCCCGCTCTTCGAGTGGATGGGCCTGATGTTCGTTCCCATCTTCGAGCTCTTCGGAGTGTCCCAGGCCTCTCTGGGCGGGACGGCTGCCGCCGTCTCCCTTCCGGAGATGTTCCTTCCGGCCATCCTGATCGCGAAGACGGGGACCCCGCTTTTGAAGTTCGTGATCGCGGTGGTGAGCATCTCCGAGATCCTCTTCTTCTCGGCAAGCATTCCCTGCATCCTGGGGACGGACATTCCCATCAAACTATGGGAGATCGTCGTCATCTGGTTTGAGCGGGTCGTCCTGAGTATCCT
>ERZ772967.2733-NODE-2733-length-11167-cov-3.611411_pt1 | contig 11167 bp, 11 predicted proteins | sample MGYA00511677_ERZ772967 | MGnify/ENA primary metagenome ERZ772967 (study PRJEB29015, sample SAMEA2737931) | human oral metagenome | biome: human oral; feature: human-associated habitat; material: dental | place: China | collected 2146 ...
GCCGCTGACAGTACGCGTAGTACGGCAAGTCCAGGCCAACACAGCAACGCCGTATTTTGGCAAAGGAAGCCGCTATCTCAAGCTTCCGGCAAGATGCCGGCTTTGACCGAGGCGGCGATCAGCCGGTTGGCCAGCGCGCCGAGTTCGGGCGCGCCGCGCGTGATGGATTCGGCGCGATGGCGCACCTGGCTGGCGATGACCCCGTTGGCGCGCCAGGCGCTGCCCTCGGTCAGGGTATTGTGGATCATCGGCATCAGCCGGTCGACGGCGAGCGCGTAGCGTGCCTCCGGCGTTTCTCCCGTATCAAATTCCTCCCAGAGCGTGCGGAAATCTTGCGCCTGTGCCGGGGGCAACAGCCCGAAGATGCGCTCGCAGGCCGCCTGTTCGCGTTGCCGCTGCGTGCTGATTCCCTGTGCGTCGTAGGCAAAGGTATCGCCGGCGTCGATTTCGACAAGATCGTGGATGAGCAGCATGCGCACGGCGTGAGCGACATCGATCGGCGCGGCCGCGTATTCGGCCAGTATCAGCGCTAGGAGCGCCACGTGCCAGCTGTGCTCGGCGCTGTTTTCGCGCCGGCTGCCGTCGGCCAGCGAGTTCTGGCGCAGAACGCCCTTGAGGCGGTCGATTTCGACGATGAAAGACAATTGCCGATCTAGCGCCGAAGCGTGTTCGTCTAAAGGCGGCAGGATGGCCGGTGATTTGGGATGCGTCATGGTGTAGGGATTTCGGAGGATGCAGGGGAAGTTTTGTCCTGATATTCGCACAGGTCGGCGATGAGGCAGCGCCAGCACTCCGGCCGGCGTGCCTTGCAGACATAGCGGCCGTGCAGAATCAGCCAATGGTGGGCGTCTCGCCGGAATGCTTTGGGCGTCGTCTTGAGCAGCCCTTGCTCGACGGCGAGCGGCGTTTTTCCGGGTGCAAGCCTCGTCCGATTGGCGACACGGAAGATATGCGTATCGACGGCAATGGTCGGTTCGCCGAAGGCCGTGTTGAGGACGACGTTGGCGGTCTTCCGGCCGACGCCGGGAAGCGCTTCCAGCGCTTCGCGCTGACGCGGAACCTCGCCGCCGTGCAAGGCAAGCAATGCCCGGCAGGTGGCGATGACATTTTTTGCTTTGGTGCGAAAAAGGCCGATGCGGTTGATATATTCGGCCAGCTTTTCCTCGCCCAGCGCCAGCATGGCCTGGGGCGTGGGGGCGTCGGCAAAAAGCCTGCGCGTGGCGATATTGACGCTTTTATCGGTCGCCTGCGCCGAGAGGATGACGGCAACCAGCAACTGGAACGGCGTGGCATAGACAAGCTCCGTCGTCGGCGTCGGGTTGGCCTCGCGCAGGCGACGGAAGATTTCGGTACGCTTGGCGGCGTTCATGGCAGATACTCTGGATCAGAATCGGGCTTAGGATCAGGCGCCTGGCAAGGCCGGCGCCGGTGCTAGTTGATGCCGGCGGGCGGTGCGGCGGGCTTCCAGCCAGTTCTTGGCGGCGATCAGGCAGCCGAGCAGGATAAATGCGCCGGGCGGCAGAATCGTCAGCAGAAAGCCGGGATAATCTTCCGGCAAAACCTGAAGCGGCGACAGGCCGGGAATGATCAGGTCGATGCCGGAAAACAGCGTGCCGCCGCCGATCAGCTCGCGCAATCCGCCGAGCAGGGAAAGCGTCCATAACATGCCGATCCCCATGAAAATCCCGTCGAAGAATGCTTGCAGCGGCGGGTGCTTGGAGGCATACGCCTCGATCCGCGACAGTGCGATGCAGTTGGTGACGATCAGCGGGATGAATATGCCGAGTATTTGATACAACTCATGCAGATAGGCGTTGAAAAGCAGATCGACGATCGTCACCAGCGTGGCGAGAATCAGGATGAATATGGGAATGCGGATCTCATGCGGAATCCATCGGCGCAGGCTGGCGACGGCCAAGCCGGCCATGGCCATGGCCATAATCGTCGCCAGTGAAAGCATGGCGCCATTGACGAGATTGGTGCTCACGGCAAGCAGCGGACACAGGCCGGTGACTTGCACCAGGCTGGTGTTTTGTTCCCAGATGCCGTTGGTGGCAATCTGGCGGAATTCCTCACGGGTCATCGTGGTCATGATGTCGGTGCCTTATCGATGATGTCCAGCCGGCATCGAAGCGCATGAATACAGCGTACACAGCGTGCAAAGCGTATAAAGCGCATAACACGCAATGCGGGTTCCGCTGCGGCGGACAGGATGCCGGAATGGGTTGCGGAATGGGCTGTGGAAAGGGCCGATGTCAGCTTCAGTCTCATTGTCTGAACAGTACCTCATGGTTTGCAGCGACATACAGCGCCGCCTTGCGCACGGCCTTGATGACGGCGCGCGGCGAAACCGTTGCGCCGGCCATTGCGTCGAAGCGGCCCCCGTCTTTCTTGACGCGCCAGTCGCGCTCACTTTCGGCCGCCGGGTTGGCGTTCGTGAACTGCCCGATCCACGGGCGTTTTTTGTTTTTATCCTTCTTCGGGTCAATGTAATCGCCCAGACCGGGGGTTTCCCGGTGTTGTAGGACACGCACCCCAAACAGCCTGCCATTGGGGGCGACTACCAGAAGCAGGTGGATTCTCCCGGCGTAACCATCAGGTGCGCTCGCCTGGAGTATCAAAGCGACCGGCTTGCCGTCTTTGCGGGCGCGGTACGCGATGCTGGCTTCATTCTGGCCGAGGGCCGATGTGGCGGGAATTTCGACCGTATCTTTGAGTAGCGTGTTGTCGTAGGCCGAAGTCGGGAGGATTTCATGAGCCAGACGCATGATTTTTGCGCTTCCCGACGATTCTTTGATGATGGGATGCGCCAAAGTGTACACGCCGGACAATAACGCGGTGAACACGCTGACGAAAACCAGCAAAATGGTTGAAGTATGTAGCGCTGTTTTCAGGGCGCTGGAGGGTTCGCCGGATGGGGGTGTCGGAGTCATTTTCTTAAGCCGAAAACCGGCGGTTGCGTATGCATATCGATGAGCGGTACGCAGATGTTGAGGAAAAGGACGGCAAAGGCGACGCCGTCAGGATAACCGCCGAAAACGCGGATAACATAAGCGATCAGGCCGGCAAAGAAGCCGAATAGCAACTTGCCGCGCGGCGTCGTGCAGCCGGAAATCGGATCGGTGATGATGAAAAAGGCGCCGAGCATCGCGCCGCCGGAAAAGAGGTGGAAGAGCGGGCTGGCGAACCCCTCGGCGTCAAAAAGCCAGAAGGCGCCGGCGATCAATGTAAGACCTGTAATGAAGCCCAATGGCTGCCGCCAGTCGATGATTTTGCAGCGCCAGAGCCACAGACCACCCAGCAGATACGCGAGTGAAATCCACTCCCAGCCGCGCCCGGCAATGCTGCCAAATATTTTTTTATCCGCAACGATGGTGTCGATTGGCAGTAGAACTTTGCTGTACCTGAGCGCATTTCTTAGCTCGCTGAGCGCAGTTGCGCCGCTGAAGGCGTCGATGCGCGGCGCCCAGCCGAAAATCACCGCCAGCTGCTCGCTGAAGCTTGCCGAAAGACCGGCGGGCGGCCATTGCGACATCAGTACGGGGAAGGAGACGATGCAGACGGCAAAGGCGACCATTGCCGGATTGAACGGATTTTGCCCAAGGCCGCCGTACAGATGCTTGGCGACGATGATGGCGAAAGCCGTGCCGGTGACGATCAGCCACCACGGCCCCAGCGGAGGGAAGGTCAATGCGATCAACCAGGCGGTAACGACGGCGCTGCCGTCACCCAGGAACAGCGCGAGCGGTTTGCCGCGCAGCTTGAGCATCAGCGCTTCCGATGCCAGTGCCGTGAGGGTGGCGAGCGTTATCTGGACGAGGATGGCCGGGCCGATCTGCCAGACGTAAGTGGCGATGCCGGGTAGCAGCGCGGCCAGCACGTACAGCATGATGCGCCGGACGCTGACGTTTTGCAGCAGATACGGTGAAGTCTGAAAATCCATCATCGCTGGGATCCTGAATTTTCGGCGTTGGTCGCCGCAGTTTTGTCCCCGGCTGCGGCTGCCTGGGCAGCGGCCTGCCGTGCCTCGCGCATCAGCTGTGCGCGTTCCCTGGCCGCGGCGATAAGCGCCTGCTTGGCGGCCGCTTTGTCATCGGCGGATTGTTCACCGGCCGGTGCGCCAGATGATGTGCCTGGCGGAGCGGACTGTTCTGCGACATGCTTGTCTGCGCCATCGGAGCCGAGCGCCTGTTCGGCCGGGGGATGGGTATTGGCCGCAGCCATTTTGGCTTCGCGCATCCGCTGCGCGCGTTCCTTGGCTGCGGCGATGAGCGCCTGCTTGGCAGCCGCTTTGTCATCAGTGGATTGTCCGCCGGCCGGCGCGTCCGCCGCTGCAACGGGTGGGGGTGCCACCATGTCGGGGGATGCGGAAGACGCAAGCGGTGTGGCAGAGGGGGGCGTGGGCGGGTGATGCGGCGGCTGGGTGTCGGTTTCCCCTTCATGCATTGCGGCGGCTTTGGTTTGTGCGGCTTCGCGCTGTTTACGGGCGCGCGCCATTGCGGCAGCAATGGCGGCTTTTTTGGCCGCTTCGGCATCGGTCGGTGCGCCGGCTGCCGATGTTGCGCCTGTATCTGCCGGTTTCGCCGCCATACGCGCCGCGGCGGCCTTGGCAAGCCGTTCGGCCTTCTCGGCCTTTTCACGCTCGCTGCGTTCGTTACGAAATTCAAAACGCGCCTTGGCGGCCGCAGCCTGCGCCTTTTCGCGTTCGCGCGTCCGGATTTCGTCTTTGGCGAAACGAAAGTACTGGACCAGCGGAATGTGCGACGGGCAGACATAACTGCAACAGCCGCATTCGATGCATTCGAACAGGTTGTAGGCCTGCGCTTTGTCGAAATTCTTCGCGCGCGAGAACCAGTAGAGTTCAAACGGCTGCAATTCGTGCGGGCAAGCCTGCGCGCATGCGCCGCAGCGGATGCAAGGCATTTCGGGCGGCGGCGGCGGGAACAGTGCCGGCGAACCGGCGATGATGCAGTTGCTGGCCTTGATCATGGGCGCGTCGAGGCCGGGCAGCTCGAAGCCCATCATCGGGCCGCCCATGAGGTAGCCGGTGGTGTCCGGCCGCGGGCGGCCGAGCGGCGCAAAATCGCGCAGGGGCGTGCCGATCAGCGTTTCCCAGTTGCGTGGGGCATCGAGGTTGCCGGTCAGGGTGATGATGCGCGAGATGACGGGTTCGCCGCACGCGAGCGCCTTCCAGGCCGAATACGCCGTGCCGACGTTGAAGCACTGTACGCCCATGTCGGGCGAGCGGCGGCTGGCGGGCACTTCCTTGCCGGTGAGGACGCGGATCAGTTGTTTGGCACCGCCTGCCGGGTACAGCGTCGGTACGGCGGTGACGCTGAAGTCGACGCCGAGTTGAGAGACGGCTTCTCGCATCGCCTGGAGGGCTTCCGGCTTGTTGTCTTCGATGCCGATTAACACCTGCTTGGGTTCGAGGAGATCACGGAAGATCGAAACGCCACGCACGATCTCTTCGGCGCGTTCGCGCATCAGCCGGTCGTCGCAGGTCATGAACGGTTCGCACTCCGCGCCGTTGATGATGAGCGCATCCATCGCCGCCGTGCGGGAAGCGGAAAGCTTCGCATGGCTGGGAAAAACCGCCCCGCCCAGACCGACAACGCCTGCATCGCGCAGCCGTTCGCGCACGCGCTCCGGCGACAGGGCGAGATAATCGGTCGGCTGGCGGTCGATCCATGCCTCGTGTCCATCCGGTTCGATGACGACGGAAAGCGTTGGCAGCCCGGAAGGATGTGCGGCCAGGCGTTCCTCAACGGCCAGCACGCGGCCAGAAGTGGGCGCGTGTACGGCGGCGGAAATCCAGTGGTCGGCCTCGCCGATGCGCTGGCCTTTGAGTACCCGGTCTCCTGTCTTGACCAGCGGTCGCGCAAAACCGCCGATACTCTGGTGCAGCGGCACGATCAACTGCGCTGGCAGCGGCGCCTGCCCGATCGGAGCGCCTGCCGATTCTGCTTTGTGCGTCTGGGGCTTGACGCCGCCTTTGAACTTGAACAGGGAAAACATCAGGCGGCTCGCTTGACCTTGAGTTCAAATACGGGATAGCGCCGTTTCCAGGTTTCGATGCTTTCGCCGACCACTTCCATGCGGATGCATTCGACCGGGCAGGGCTTGACGCACAGCTCGCAGCCCGTACATAGCGATTCGACGACCGTGTGCATCTGCTTGGGCGCGCCGACAATGGCATCGACCGGACAGGCCTGGATGCACAGCGTACAGCCAATGCAGTGCTGCTCGTCGATGATAGCGACCTGTTTGGGCTTTTCTTCCGCAGAGAGCGGCTTGACCTCGCGGCCTAGCAGATCAGCGAGCCTGCGCACGCCTTCCGCGCCGCCGGGCGGGCACAGATTGATGTCGGCTTCGCCGCGTGAGATTGCCTCGGCATACGGTCGGCAGCCGGGATAGCCGCATTGGCCGCACTGCGTCTGTGGCAGGATGGCGTCGATCTTTTCAACCAATGGATCACCTTCGACCTTAAACCGGATCGAGGCATAACCCAGCGCCGCACCGAGCAGAACGGCGCCCAGCGCCATGATGAGGAGGGCGGCCAGCATCAGTGGTACTTGTCCAGACCGGCGAAGCCCATGAAAGTGAGCGACATCAGTCCGGCCGTCACCATAGCGATCGCAACGCCGCGGAAAGGCGCGGGCACGTCGGCACCATCAACCCGTTCGCGAATGGCGGAGAAAAGAATCAGTACCAGCGTAAAGCCGACGGCATTGGCGGCGCCGAAGAGCAGCGATTCGACAAAATCGTGCCGGTTGGCGACGTTCAGCAGCGGCACGCCCAGCACCGCGCAATTGGTCGTAATCAGCGGCAGATAAATACCCAGGACGCGGTAGAGCAGTGGACTGGTTTTTTGGATCACCATTTCCGTGAGCTGGACAATCGCGGCGATGGTGACGATGAACGAGATTGTGCGCAGATAGCCCAGGTCGAAGGGCGTCAGGAACCAGCGGTCGATGATATAGCTTGCACCGGAGGCCATCGTCAGCACGAAGGCGGTTGCCATGCCCATGCCCAGCGCCGTTTCGAGTTTCTTCGACACGCCCATAAACGGGCACAAGCCGAGAATCCTCACCAGCACAACGTTGTTGACGAGAACGGCGCCAACGACGAGGAATACATAATGGGTCATGGTTTGCATTGCTGCGGGAAAGGCTGGGAAATCGTCGCGCGCGGTACGATTCCGGGAAAAACTGGCGCGCGTTTTCAAAGGCTCAGATTATCCCAGTTCGTCAGATCGCCTTCAACCTTGCAAAGGCGAAAGCATTCTAACGGCTGGCAGTCACGGTCATGTCGCCACCGGAGGCGAGATCGACGAGCTTGCCGCGCACGACCCCGCCGGCGTTGGCGAAGGACTGTGTGGCGACAGCCTGAACAAGATCGCCTTCGATGAGGCCGCGGTTGTCGATGTGGCCGGCGACAATGCGCGTGTATTTGCCGCCGGAGAGACGGGCGCCGGTAGATTTGACGGCGCTTGCCCCGCCAGCAGCATAGACGACGGGCACCAGTACGTTCTGGCCGTTAATCACGCGCGTTTCCATCCAGACGATGTGCTCGGAGAGCTGGGCAACCTGTTCGGCCGACAGGGAAATGCCCAGGGTGAAGTTGAAACGCTTCGCTGCATTTAAGCACTCTGGTTGTCAATTCTGCTGCCTCTGCATATTCTGGACGTGATACCCGACGGCTAAATCGGCTGCCCGCAAGCCCGCGTCAATAGGGTGTTTGCGGGCAGGTGGTCCGGAAACCCACGTAAACACTGGGCTTGAAGATAGGCAGGCCGGAAACGCCCGTAAACAGTGGGCTGGCGGGCAGCCTCTTCGGAAAAGCCCATTTTACGCGGGGTTCAGGGCAGGTGTTGCGGCGAATGCTGTGGCGGGGCTACGGCTACAGCGTGAATGAGTTGCAGTTCGTGGTGACGCTTTAGGAAACTTTTCATTCTCTGCGGCGGGGGTGATTCAGCCGGCGATGCTTCCTTCCTGCGCTCACGTATATAGAACCATATTAGAGATGTTATTTATCCTAAATAGATAGATTAATAAACGGAAAGGTGGTTTTAAATTTCTCCAATATTTGTGGTTGTTCAGTTAGTTTTTGTTTTGCTTGTGTGGCGCTTAATGGTGCATCAGAGGGTAGTCGATTTCGATATGCAGCAATTCCTATTAGTGCATCATCCTCATCGTCTGTTCGTGTCCATGAAGGCACAAATCCAATTGTATTAAATATATGCATAAGTGATTGATTAAAGTCAACCAAGTCAAAAATGTAATCAGGTATTTCGTTAACAAAATTATTTTTAATTACAATATCAGTACACCATTTTTTTAGTTCACTGAGGCTGATTGCTGAAGAAAATACACAGGCAATTACAAATCCGATTGTTTCATTGTTATCGCGTGTAAGCCCTTGCATTTTACTTTCCTCCTGCCATTGATTCACCGCCAATGTGGCCTGTTCGCTTATGGATTTCTCGTAGTACTAATTGCATACGACCATAATCTTGGTGATGATGCTATGTAAACCATCAATCCTTGTAGAACCTCTTTCAATTTGTTGAAGCTGTGTGGGAGTAAAACGTGAAACTGGAATTTCACCTCTTTGAATTGCTTGCCAAAGATCGCGCGAGGCCATTTGCATTTGTTGCTCATAGCCAACAGCGCGGAACTGATTGCTCGATAGCCTTGTATCAAAGGCAGCAACATCATCAAAGGTAGGAAAGCCACGGTTGTCAAATATGATTTCTGATACTGGATGTTTTTGTCCAGCAAGTTGTACGTTGGGTGCATTAGTTGGTGGAAAAGTTGTAGAGTTTATTTTTCTTACACCGTATTTGGTCTCCAGAATATTCCGAATATTTTGCGGATCGTAATATCCGCGGGAAACGGTCTGACCCGCCTCAACGAGTTTTTCAGAAGCCTTAGCGGCCTGTCCGGCCATGTAAAGGCTTTTGGCCTCACGAATAAGAGCCTTAGCCGTATCGCCGACCGGCCCCAGCATGCCGACACCGGCCAAAGCATAATCGAATTTATCCTGAGCTTCGAAGAAAGCCTTGAGATCACCGACGACAGGAATCGCATCAAGCGTAAAATCAAGTGCGCTCTTGATCGCCTCGCCTGCCATGGCAATAGCCTGGGCATCGTAATGCGGCACATTAAGCAACGCTTTGATGCTCTCTCTTTCCCCGGTCGCGGTATATCTCTCCGCCAAACCGGCACGCAAATCACCGGCGAAGTTACCGTCCGTTTTCCCTTCATACGAATCATAAGCCTCGCGCATCATGGCATAATGCGCCGAACACGCAGCGCTGGCGCCATCGGCATAACAGGCCGCTTTCAGATCAGCGTCCCGCTGCCAGTCAAGCGCATCCCAAGCATCACGCACGCCACAAGCCTTCTGGTCCCCCTGATCACAGGCCAAGGCTGCCTTGCGCCGCGACTCATTTTCCGAGTGCCTCAAATAATTATTCGTCACCTTATTCTGAGCGGCCTGACCGGCCAGCGTCAAACGCACCGAACCGGATGCATCGGTGACCGTCATCGGCGAGATTGCCGGGGAGAGCAGGGCGGTGAGCGAAGGATCGGCGGCTGCTTCCCGCGTCAGTCGAGGTTTTGAGAACGTAGGCAGTGAAATTTTTACGATTGATAATCCTCAAACTCCCAAGACCCCATAATGCGCAATTTTCTAGCTACTGCCTGCCAATCCTCCCCTGTACAGCCAATAAGATAGCGCTCAATTTTTTGCTGAATTAGTGAAAAATCATATTCCATAACTATTAACATATGATGCCCCCACACACATTTTTCTTCGATATATTGGCTCTTAATCCAATCGGGCGTACATACTAAAATATCGAACGATTCAGAGCCTAAGCTATCCTCCGGGCCAATCATCAGGCGAATAGGAATTGCAAAATTACTTTCGTCTTCTGGCCAGAACTCGTCCAAAGGTTGTGACAGTTGTAAAGAGTACATTTCTTTTAGTTTAGGTTTCATTGCGTTATATCCAAATGCCCATTACTAATGACTGTAAGTCGGCCTTTAACCACTTCCAATCGTTCAAAGTTTGCCTGTACGCCCGTGGTTGCATATGGGCTGTTTTTTTGCGAAGGTGGTCGATATGTTCGCAAGCCATCCAAACTAACAAGAGTTTTCCCATCACTCGCAACCCGATAATTTGGACCAACCCACGACCGACCTAATGCATCTGCTTCACTCAGCGTACTCCGGCCCAAACCAAAATTTCCTTTACCTTTAGCAGCATCTCTCAATAGTCCAATTTGTTCAGCAATGCTAAATTCCCTACTACCAGCCCGTATTTCAGTGGCAAAGATTTTAGAACCGGCAGACAAAACTGGCGCCCCGGTTCCGGCGGGCAAACCCTCGGCGCCGACTAGGAGGCCACCTCAATGCCGAGGGTATTGCAGACCAAAGGATTCGCGAAACAATACTGCGCCAGGGCAAATCCACCCCTGATCGCTGCGCCCCCCAATCCGACAGTCGCGATAACGCCACCGGCTGCCCGCGCTACCCGGCACGGACTGCTGGCATTACAGTCTGCCGCATTGTACCGGCGCTCCGCCTCCTGCTGCGCACCATGAACACCGTTAATTGCAAAGGCCATCTCAGGACGCACACTGGCGCCGCGCAGTTCATTTGGATTCAGAAGAGTTTCCGTAAGGCGTCCGGGCAGTGATTCCAGAAATCGCGGTGGCGGAGCGGCCAGCCGCTGCCTGGCCGGAAGCCCGCGTCAATAGGGCGTTTGCGGGTAGGCTGGAAACCCACGTAAACACTGGGCTTGAAGATAGGCAGGCTGGAAACCCCCGTAAACAGTGGGCTGGCGGGCAGCCCCTTCGGATAAGCCCATTTTACGCGGGGTTCAGGGCAGGTGTTTTGGCGATTGTTGTCGTAGGTCTGTGGTGGTTTCTGACCTCAGGCGACTGCCGTGGATAAGCAAGGCTTCTTCGGCGGTAAGGATTAGATTGCCAGTGGTATGCAAAGTGCTGGTTGAAACATTTTGGCAGATGGGGATACTTGCAATGCTAAGTATTAAGTGTCGCTTAATCGTCGAATCAAATCAGCCTCAATCTGTTCTAACAATGATTGGTCATCTGAGCCGTCTTCTCTTAAAAAACAAATTCCAAGTAAATCATCAA
>ERZ772967.2735-NODE-2735-length-11166-cov-3.177752_pt1 | contig 11166 bp, 9 predicted proteins | sample MGYA00511677_ERZ772967 | MGnify/ENA primary metagenome ERZ772967 (study PRJEB29015, sample SAMEA2737931) | human oral metagenome | biome: human oral; feature: human-associated habitat; material: dental | place: China | collected 2146 ...
AGCCATCATGGCGATGTGCTTGACCTGCGGCAGGCTGTTGAACGTCGGCCGTCCTTTGGCATCGCTAACGCTGACGCCGTCCCAGGCGCTCAGGTTATCGATAAATACCCACACCGGCCATGAAGTCGTGAAGGGGCAGGTAACGCCCGAAGCGTACAGTGCGCCCGCCGTATCCTGCATCTGCTCCCAGGTCTTCGGCGGCGTGTCGGGATTCAGGCCCGCCTTGCGAAACGCGGCTTTGTTGATATAGAGCACCGGCGTTGAAAATGCCAGCGGCAGGGCCGACAACTGGCCGCGTCCATCGACCAGGCCTTCGCGCAAAGCAGGCGAGAGCTTACGGGCATCGAAGGGGATTTTGGCCGCCTTCATGATCGCATGCAGCGGTTTGAAGTGCGCACGCTGTGCGACGAACTGTTCCCGTTCGGCGCTCGTCACCAGATTCAACTGTTTGGGCGCTTCGCCCGCCGCGCGGCGCACCAGCGTCACCCGCACGTCTTTATGCTGATTGTTGAATGCATCGATCAGGGGCATGATGCGTGCCACGCGATCTTCTTCGAGCTGATGGCCGAGCGCAATTTCAGCCGGGCCGCTTGCCGGCGCGGCAGCAGCTGGCGCTTTACGAGGCGCCTTGGCCTTGCCACGCGCCGGCGCAGCAATCAGTGAGGAAGAAAAGACAAAGGCGCCCAGCGTCGTTAGCGAAATTGCCAGCCATGTTTTACGCATTTTTTATTCCTTCAGAACGAAAAATGCCATTATAAGGACAGAGGCATCGCTTGTCCGCCCCCAAATGACATGGCGGCGGCGTGTGCGTCGTCAGCCGGATACACTATATCTATGCGTGTATAATCCATCGCCTATGTCCATGTATTTGCATCATTTACCTACAGGCGCTCCCGATGCGGTTTGATGAACTCGGCCTCGCGCCAGAACTCCTGAAAGCCATTGCCGACGAGGGTTACACGCAGCCGACGCCGATCCAGGCGCAAGCCATCCCCATCGTACTTTCCGGACGCGATCTCATGGGCGGTGCCCAGACCGGCACCGGCAAAACAGCGGCGTTCGCGCTACCGCTTCTGCAACGCATCCTGCCGTTCACCAGCAACAGCCCCTCACCCGCGCGCCATCCCGTACGCGTTCTCATTCTTGCGCCGACGCGTGAGCTGGCCATTCAGGTCTACGAGTCTGTCGTGACTTACGCCAGATATTTGCCGATCCGCAGTCTATGCACTTTCGGCGGTGTCGACATCAAGCCGCAGATTGAGGAAATCCGCCGCGGGGTCGAAGTGCTTGTCGCCACCCCTGGCCGCCTGCTCGATCTGGTCGAGCAAAAATGCCTGAATTTTGGCCAAGTACAGGCGCTGGTGCTTGACGAAGCCGACCGCATGCTCGACATGGGCTTTATCCCCGATGTCACGCGTATCATCAAACTGCTGCCGGCGCAGCGGCAAAGCCTGTTGTTTTCGGCCACTTTTTCGGAAGAAATCAAAAAGCTCGCCGACAAGATGCTCCACGCGCCGACGCTGATCGAAGTCGCACAGCGCAATACGGTATCGGAAACCATCGAACATCGCGTGCACCCGGTCGCAGCCACCGCTAAACGCGCACTGCTTGTCAAGCTGCTGCGTTCGAAAGAGTTCACGCAAGTGCTAGTCTTCACACGGACAAAAATCGAGACCAACCGGCTTGCCCGGGAACTTCAGCGGGCCGGCATCGCCGCAGATTCAATCCACGGGAACAAGAGCCAGACCGATCGTCTGAAAGCCCTCGAATCCTTCAAGGAAGGCACGACGCACGTACTCGTTGCCACCGACGTTGCCGCACGCGGGCTGGATATCGACGATCTGCCGCATGTCATCAACTACGAGCTGCCGCATACGCCTGAAGACTATATCCACCGCATCGGCCGCACCGGGCGCGCCGGCAAGCATGGCACCGCCGTCTCCCTGGTCACTGCCGATGAGGTGCGCTATCTCGTCGACATCGAAAAGCTCATCAAAAAACCCATTGAGCAGATCATCATTCCCGGTTATGCGCCGGATGATGACTATGAATACCCACCGAGCGGAAAGAAAAAACGCTCGTCGCGTACAGCCGGCCACGAGGTATCCGCTACATCATCGACGCGTGGGCGCCGTGCGATCAAGGCATCCGGGGCACCAGCGCCGATCAGCACGATCGCGCCCGACGGCTTTGACTTCAGCAAACCCTACGAACCCAGGCAGAGCGCATCGTCTGCCGCCGAGCAAACACGTGCATCCGCCGCCCCCGGCCTTGACCGGAAGCGCAAGCCACTTGCCGCGCTACTGGGTGGTCAACGCTCGCCCAACAAGGCCAATCCTGGCCAACATTCCGGCCAATAATCAAAGCGGTGAGATTAACTGGCGGCCGGACTCCGCGCCGTTCCGACCAGGGTATTTCCTCAGCAGTCGCTACCCAAGTCACTTCGCAAAGTCATTTTTCCCGCCCTTTCCCTCGTTTTCCCGCTCTATCCCGGCTCGGCTCGTTATCTTCCGATTATTTCGCATCCGCCGGCTTATGCCGCCTGAAAGATTTGGAAGTGCCCCTGCGTTTGCGGGAATCCGTCGGGCGCGTGGGCGGCGGATTCCCCACCAATTTGAGCACCGCCACCGAAACATTGTCCCCGATGCCTTGCGCCCTCACCCTTGCCTGGGCAATCAGCGCATCACACGCCCTACGCGCAGATAGTTTGGTGACAACCAGGCCAAGCTCGGCGTCCGTAAAGTAATCCCAGAGGCCGTCCGAACACAGCAAGAAAGCGTCACCCGCCCGCAGATCGTTCGCTTCTCCATAATCAATATACGGTGCTTCGATGCCGCCCAGCGAGGTCACGAGCACATTACGGCGCGGATGTTTTTCCGCCTCGTTCGGCGAAAGCAAACCATTCGCCACCAGAAATTCGACATAGGAATGATCCGTTGTCCTCGATATCAGACGCTTCCCGCGGAAATGGTACAGGCGGCTGTCACCACAGTGCGCCCAAGTCGCCTTATTGGATTGCAGCAGCAGCATCACGGCCGTGCTGTGCGGGTCTTTTTCATTGACGAAGCGCAGGGCTTTGATCAGCATGTGCGCTTCGTTAATATTGGCTTCGAACAGCTGCTGCGGCGATTCATGGCGTACAAAATAACGCTCGAAATTGCCGCGTGCCGTATGGATGACCTGCTGCGCAGCAAGCGCCCCGCCGGCATGACCGCCCATGCCATCCGCCACAACGGCCAGCACAACGTCACCGCTCGGGTGCGAAAGCAGGACCACACGATCCTGTTGTTCGGCGCGGTCGCCCTGATGCTGCGCAACACAGGCATCAATACTAATCGCCGTCTGCTTTTTTAACATCTTCCTGCATATTCCATTGAGTCGGTATCCGCACCGACGCCTTCCGCTATAATCAGATCACGGTATGAGACACCGCTTTTTTCTACCGTCTTCCATCTATTTTCCTTGGGAATAGTCCTATGAGCAACCGTCTCTCACAAATTGTCACCCGTACCGGCGATGCCGGCACCACTGGCCTCGGCGATGGGTCGCGCGTCCCCAAAGACTGCCAGCGCATCGATGTCATCGGCGAGGTCGATGAACTCAACTCGACGCTGGGCGTACTGCTTGCCGAAGATCTGCCGGAAACCATCCGCCAGCCCTTGCTGCAAGTGCAGAACGATCTGTTTGATCTGGGCGGTGAAATTTCCATCCCCGGCTATGCCACCATCGGCGAGACGCACATTCTGCGCCTCGAACAACTGGTTGCCGACTTTAACGCCGAACTGCCGCCGCTCAAGGAATTCATTCTGCCCGGCGGCACGCGTGCCGCAGCGCTGGCACACCTTGTCCGCTCGGTTTGCCGCCGCGTTGAACGCCGCGTCGTCAGTCTCGGCAACAACGAGCCGCTTTCCGAATACGCGCGCAAATACCTCAACCGCCTGTCCGATCTGATGTTCGTCCTCGGTCGCACGCTGAACCGGGCGTCCGGCCGCGGCGACGTGCTCTGGGTCCAGCACAAGCCCGCCGCAAAACCATAACGGCGACACAGCGCCCAAGCCGCCTGCCGGTTCAACAACCGTGCCGGCGGCAATGCGCTTCATCCGGAAAATAACGCGTGCAAAAATCAAATCGCATCTGTGAGTCGGCAACCCTTCGGGAATGTGCTAAAAGCGCTCGTGGATTCGCTGCAGCACACGGCTATGATAGGCCGGATAAGCGAGGCCCTGCCCCAGAACCATCCAGTAGCGCGCTCCCAGTACAGTAAAATCGCGCACCTCGACCCGACCTCTGACGAAAATGGGGCGCACAATCGTCAAGAGACGGCGCGGGCATAAAGCGCCTGCAATTTTGCCGGACAGTATGGGTGTCCTGTCCGGGCCTACATTGCTTCTAGCGTTTCTTTGACGGTGAATTGTCTTCCTTGGGCGATGGCGCAATCTCCTGACGCACCGCTTCAACCAGACCATTGAGATCGCCGCCTTTCATACCGATCTCGCCTAATACGGCATCGAGAATCGGCTGCTGCGCACGATAAGCCAACGCCGCCGAAACCGCCTGCTCGGCAAGATTGCCGCTGCCGGTAGAAGCCGCTTCGCCCGCCGCGCCGCGGCCGCCACGATTCAGGCCGTCGACCTGCACAATCTTGATACCGTCGATTTTTTCCATCGGCTTCACCGACGCCATAATGATTCCGGGCAAGGCATCGAGCAGCTTCATCTTGATCTGCATGGCAATCTGCTCGGCCGCCAGCGTATTCAGTGCGGCATTGCGCATTTCGATGCCGTTGGCCTCGACCTGATACTGAACCTGCTGCGCTTCGGCTTTGATCTTGACCGCCTCGGCATGATTTTCTGCGGCATCTTTTTCCGCCTCGGCCGCAATGCGAATGCCGATAGCGCCCTGTTGCGCCGTCTGCTCGGCGGCAACGATGGCAATCTGCTTTTCGCGCTCGGCAATCGCCACTTCGCGCGCCGTTTTGACCTCTTCCTCGGCGCGCGCGGCCAAAGCACGCGCTTCATTGGCCTGCTTTTCGGCCTCAGACTGCGCCTTCGATTTCTCGGCGATAGAAATCAGTTTGTCCTGATCGGCAAGCGTCGTCCGCTTTTCCTGTTCGATCTTCGCCACCTTCACTTCGCGATCCGCCTCAATCTGGCGCTGTTGAACCGCACGATCCTTTTCGACCTCGGCCTCCTGCACCAAACGTTCGGCGTCGATCTTAGCCTGCTTCGCCTCGCGCTCGCGCTGCGCCGTCACTGCCGCCACTTCAGCCGCTTGCTGGGCATGGCGCTCTGCCACCTCTTGTTGCTGCTGCAAGGTGGCAAACGTCTCTTCCTTTTCGATATTGAGTTTGAGCTGAGTTGCCTCGTAGTTTTTCTGGGCGATCGCCACCGACGTATCCTGTTCGATTTCATTGCGCTCCTTGGCGCGCTGCTGCGTCTGTTGCGTCAGCTTGGTCAGGCCTTCGGCATCAAAAGCGTTCTGAGCATCAAAGAATTTGATCGGTGTCTGGTCAAGACGCGTCAGGCTGACCGATTCAAGTTCCAGGCCATTTTTCAGCAAATCCTCGGAGACGGCATTCTGCACCGCCTGAATGAAATCAGCGCGCTTGTCGAGCAACTGGTGCATGCTCATCGAAACCGCCGCGGCGCGCAGCGCATCGACGAACTTGTCTTCGACCAGCTCCTTCAGCGAATTGGGCGCCATGGTTCGTTGCCCCAGCGTTTGCGCTGCATTGGCAACGCCTTCCGAACTGGGGATGACGCGCACAAAGAAGGCGGCGACGGCGTCGACACGCAGACGATCAAGCGTAATCAGGCTATCCGCTCCGGCGCGGGACGCTTCGAGCTTGAGGGTATTCATATTGATGTGCACGATCTCATGGAAGACCGGAAGCACAATGGCGCCGCCGTCCATGACGACCTTTTGCCCGCCCAGCCCCGTCCGCACAAAAGCCAGCTCCTTCGAAGCGCGCTGATAAAGGCGCGAAAGCACTAAACCGACAAGCAGCAGGCCGACGAGAATGGCGACGGCCAGAACAACGATCGTGACGAGATTCATCATAGCTCCCTTAAAAACTGGTTATGAAATCAACGCAAATTTCCCTGCATCAGTGGTTTTACAACAACTCCGGATGCGGATTGGCAATCGCCAGAAAACGCGAACCGGAAATCTGTTTGACCAGCAGCACCGATTCACCGGAATTGAGCGAAACATCTTCGCCATCCGGCTCGACATGGACATAGAGCGTCCGGCCGTGTGCATTTTTGACCCGCGCCTGCGCAGGATACCCTTTGCGCGCCGTGCCGTTGATGATGACCGCCACATGCCCGACCAGATTTTCCAGCGGCTCGGCGCTACTTTCGTCGTAGGGGACGAGGCGGGCAATGGCTGCGGCAGAAATCCGCACAACCGGCAGGGCGCCGCAAAAGGCGGCGACCGCCGCGACGAAACTCGGCAAATAGAAGCCAAACAATGCCTGAACGAGGCCATTGAGCACAAAACCAAGTACCGAGAATGCCGTCAGCAAGATGGCGAAAATAATCAACACTGGCACCTTGCCAACATGCAGCCAGCCAAGCCATGCGTCGAAAAAGCCGGCGCTCTCCCCCACCGATGGATCGGGGATCAGCTCGTCGAGCCAGCCCGACAGGCTAAAGCCAAGCAACAGCGCCAGCCCCTCGATCACTGCCAGGGCAATCAACAACATGAGCGCCAGCAGGAAAGGCCAGGATTGCGGGACAAAAAAGAGTTCCATCGCAATTTCCGGTCAGGTCAATCCGGCACAGACGCATCCGGCAGCGCCTTGGCCGCCTTGATCGTTGCCAGACGCTCACTGATCCGGTGCTCGCGTTGCAGTTCGGCGATTTCCTTGAGTCTGCCCGCATCCCCCACCAACCCGGAGGTCAGCCCGGTCGCTCCCGTCTGACGCGCCAATATCCGGCCAAATGAAGCTGCCGCACCGTCTGCACGCATCTGACGCCCGTATCCGTCATCATGGGTTTCCGCAACATCCGCCGCTGAAGGCGCACGGCCCAGACGTGCATGATAATCGGCAAGCAGTTGTTCCAATTCACGTTTTTTGGCAAGCAGCGCAACGACATAACTCTCCAGCTCTTTTGCCTGGTCAGACTGTTCATCGAAATTTTTCTGCAACACAGGCAGCAAATCTTCAATATCCGCCTGGCGACCAATCGCCGTTCGCGCCAGATCTTCACGGCCATTTGCCAAAGCGGCGTCAATCTGGGCAGAGAGTGTTTCATGCTCGGTGTTCAGGCGCGCCATCTGGCTCAATGCCAGGTGTTTTCCGGCTTCAGCCCGACCCAAATCGCTGCGAACCTCATCGGCAACCTGTTCGATTTCGCGTATCGATTGCATCATCGACGCTTCCGGCGCCAGATTCTCGGCATGATCAAGCAAGGCATGCGCACCGCCGGCAATCAGACGGGAAATACGGGTTGTAATGCTGTCAGCCATTTTTACGCTCCTTCTCTCTACGGGTTGCAATGATTTCCATAATTTCGACGATGCCCGGCAGATAGCGTTCGATGGATTCCCGCTCGTAAACTTCCGGCGCAGAAGTCACCGCCGCGCGCAAAATCCGCGTCAGCAGGCGGAAGCATTGCTGGGCGAGCGCCGCCTCCAGTTCTTTTGCCATCGTTTCGCCCGCCTCCGCCGTTTCGCTGACAGGCATCGACGAAGCCAGAATCGCCATCAGCTGCGGCACGGTTTCCAGCGCTGCACCGACCAGTTCCGAATGCCGCATACTACGGCGCTCCCAGACGGCCACCGAATTTGCCAGCGCCTGCACCAATCCTTTCATCGACTCAGCGCACATCTCCGGATCAGCGCGTTCCGCATCCTGTTGACGACTGCCGGCAACCAAAGCGCGCAGCTTTTCACTCGGCGTTTTACCCGTTTCCGGACGTGCCGACAATAACCACTGAAAATCCTCATCCGGCAATCGAATTGAAAGTGTCTGCATCTGCGCCATATTTGCCCTCATTAGCCTGTAATTCAAATAATTTTGCATCAAATATAAAACAAAAGAATTCAAACGTAAACACTTGCATTTGTAAATTACAGACATGCGGCCCAACGCCATCCAGCGCACTACACCGCCTGATCTTTGCTTTTAGGGTCAAAAAATGCGTGTAGAAGCGGACAAATTTTTCATGCGCCATTCGTCCGGAAAGCCGGAAAGGCACGTCCCGAACCCGCATTATTTGCCGCATGAGAACCCGCTGCCGGCTTGCATGCCTCGGTCTGCAACCCCGGTTAACGTGTGGCTTGCGGCGACACGCATTGCGCGATGCACGGATAAAACATTTTTGCCTTGCCCGCCGCAAGCGCAATGCCGCGCCGGACACACTTCCGGCACCTTGCTCGGCAGGCATTGAAGTGATCCAGCGCCCCGTCAATGGGCGTGCGGATCCTGGGCGCCATCAACTACGCGGCAGATTGTTGCAGGTGACGCCCTCGTTTTGCGGGAAATTCGGCGCGCGTGCTCCCTCAAATTCACACGTAAAGAAGAGCGCATCCTGTTCCCTGCGCAGCTTCCAGAGCAACGGATCGCCTGGTATGTCCAGCATGTCGGCCGTTAGCAGTTGCCCGGGCCGGACGTCACATTTGAGCCGCGTGCCATCGGCAAGGTAGAACGGCAGCTGGCGATTTCCGGCGATCGGCTCGGCGGGCAGCAAAATACCTTCCAGGCCGGCAATTTCATGATGATGCCCTTGCGCCGCGAACACCGTTCCCCGCCGGAGCGGCGCCGTCACGCGCGCAACGACGTCGTAACGCGGCCGCGGATGACGGGTACTGGTCGGCATACCGAGCAGCGCGCAGGACAGGATACTGAAGATCGCCTCAAAGCCAAGATAATGCGCTGGGTAATAAACCAGCGCGGTCTTGCCGTTGCGGCTGACGGGAACGCCTTTTTCCTTCAGCACCCGCCAGGTGGCCTCATCATCACACGCCACGACGACATACACACCGCCGCACAGGCTCTGTTCGTCCTCGCGGCGGAGCAGGTTGACGACGTCGATGCGCCCGTTATCCGCAAAAATCCCGCCATCGCGTTCAGCGCACATCAGATCGGGAATTTCGACGGCACGCGCGATCGGGCAGTAGAAGGCCGGCACATCCGGCGCAAAGCCCTCCAGATGGTTGAGCACGATGCCCATCTCGGTCAAGTCGGGGATCGCCCGCTGCCTGACCGCGGACAGCATCTGGCTCCGCCGCGCCAGTGTCGCACGGCAATCCTCGCCCAGCGCCCAGACGGCATCGAAATCCGGCACGGCGATTTCCTGGCCATTGACGCATATCGAGCCGGTCTTCGGATCGTAGATGAAATCGTATTCACTCGCCTTGCCGATGCTCAACACCGTCAGCCCGGCTGTGCGCGCCCAGGTGTACAAACCAATCAGTAGCGATGGCTGGTCTCCTTCGGCCAGCGAGTAGACGACGCCTTTTTCCCGCGCCTTGCGGGCGAACAACGGCCCCGCCACTGAGTCGGATTCCTTGGTCACCATGACCACATGCTTACCGTTTTCAATGGCGGCCAGGACGTGTGCTGCCGCCGTTTCCGGCTTGCCGGTGCCTTCGATCACCACATCGAAGGGCATGCGCATGGCAAGCAGCGCATCGCCAAACACCAGAAAAAACCCGTCCTGATACGCTTTCATCCCCGCCGCATAGCTTTCGCACACGGCAATCCGGTCTTCCGCAATGCCGAGCGCACGGTAAGCCGCCACGCACTTGTGCACATCCCGTCCGCACAGCACGCGAATACTCAACCTGTCGCTCCGCGCGGCGTAATAAAAAAGCGAGTGGTTAAAACCGGCCACACCGATGATCGCCAGTTCTACCGTTTTTCCGGCCGCAGCATCAAACAAGAGTTCGTAATTCATCAGCGCCTTCCTGCCAGACAAACTGCGCCGGCGGAGACCCCATGGCGCAGCACTGTCAATACCGACCCATCGGCGATCATCTGCCATCTGCCGGCACTCTGTCCGGCTTTTGCGTCTTACGTCTTACGCCTTACGCCGTCCCACCGACCGTCAGGCCGTCGATGCGCAGCGTCGGCTGGCCGACCCCGACCGGCACGCTCTGACCGTCTTTACCGCAGGTGCCGACGCCGGAGTCGAGCGCCAGATCGTCGGCCACCATCGACACCTGCTGCATCGCTTCCGGCCCGCTGCCGATCAGCGTCGCCCCCTTGACCGGATAGGTGACTTGACCGTTTTCGATCATATACGCCTCGGACATCGAGAAAACAAACTTGCCGTTGGTGATATCGACCTGCCCGCCGCCGAAATTGACGGCGTAAATCCCTCTTTTCACGGAACGGATGATCTCCTCGACATGCTTGTCGCCGTTGAGCATCATCGTATTGGTCATACGCGGCAGCGGCAGATAAGCGAAGGATTCGCGGCGGCCGTTGCCGGTTGAGCGGGTGCCCATCAGACGGGCGTTGAGGCTATCCTGCATATAGCCTTTCAGAATGCCGTCCTCGATCAATACCGTGCATTGCGTCGGATTGCCCTCGTCGTCGATATTGAGCGAACCGCGCCGGCCAGGAAGCGTTCCGTCATCGATCACGGTCACGCCCCTGGCAGCGACGCGCTGGCCGATACGGCCGGCAAAGGTTGAACTCCCCTTGCGGTTGAAGTCACCTTCCAGCCCATGCCCAACGGCCTCGTGCAGCAGAATGCCCGGCCAGCCCGCCCCCAGCACGACCGGCATGATGCCCGCCGGCGCCGGGCGCGCGTCGAGATTGACCAGCGCCTGATGCACGGCCGCGCGCGCATATTCGCGCAGCAGCGCATCGGTGAAACAGGCATAATCACTGCGACCGCCGCCGCCCGCTGAACCTTGTTCGCGCCGCCCCTTGCCATCATCGACAATGACCGTCAGCGATACGCGCACCAACGGGCGGATGTCGGCGGCTAGCCGGCCGTCACTGCCGGCAATGAGGACGACATCGTATTCGCCGGCAAGAGAGGCCATCACCTGAACGACGCGCGGGTCTTCGGCGCGGGCATAGGATTCCAGCCGTTCGAGCAGGCCGACTTTCGTACCGGCGTCAAGCGAAACCAGCGGATCGTCGGGCAGATACAGGCTGCGCGCCACCGGCATTTTGTACGCGCGCGTGCGGGCGATTTTCGCCCG
>ERZ772967.2738-NODE-2738-length-11163-cov-6.565268_pt1 | contig 11163 bp, 6 predicted proteins | sample MGYA00511677_ERZ772967 | MGnify/ENA primary metagenome ERZ772967 (study PRJEB29015, sample SAMEA2737931) | human oral metagenome | biome: human oral; feature: human-associated habitat; material: dental | place: China | collected 2146 ...
ACACGACGCGGCACGACTGGGGCCCAACCCAGGACACGGGCGAGCGGGAGGGCACCAGGAGCGCCGGTCTGTCCGATCAACAGACAGCTGAGCCGGGCGCGGACCACGGCGTCGTGCTTTGAGCGAGCGAAAAAGATGCTAAAATAGATTGAAAAAATACTCTTGCAATGAGAGGGAAATACGGGTAATCTTATACTACGTAGAGGTACTGTGGTATTCGGATCTATAAGTGAAGGTGAAAGGTGGGAATGTGATGAGAAAGAGGTTTGCGGCATTGCTCGGCGCGCTTTTGCTCGCATTGGTGATACCTCTCACAGCGCAAGCAAAGGTCACGTATGACAAATCGATCTATCCTCCAGTGTCCTCTGCGGAGCGTCGCATGACAGTTCAGGTTGAGTCCGTGAAGGGTGACGTCATCGTCAGCAAGATGGTGGGATCCACGGATAAGGCGTCCAACTACAAGGCGGTCAAAGAGGGTGGCCCACTCGATTACAAGGGCGGCAGGTATGAAGGCAGCTTTGACATCGATCTAGCTACGGACGCCTCCGACGGCTCTACGGAGCCCGCGCAGGCAAAGATAGATTTCTGGTTGGCTGGGGGGGTGATGGGTGGAAGGACGTACACCATCTACTGCGAGAAGAAGGGCAGCATCGCAGGGGACGGGGCGGACGTCCACGAGTCAGTCATCACTAAAACGTCTGACAAGAATGGTGTCATTGACGGTACGAGCAGCGGACACATGTTCATTACGGTTGAGGCGTCGGGCTCATATAAATTCTCCATCAATTGCGAGCCCGTGAGTTCGACCCCCGACCCGACCCCCAAGCCCGACCCGGCCCCCAAGCCAGACCCGACCCCCAAGCCAGACCCGACTCCGGTCCCTGACCCGAGGACTTCGGATGAGTTCGTATGGTTCGGGAAGTCCAACAGGACCGTAGGGTCTGGGTTGGAAGCCTATTGGGTAACCGATCGGAGGGCCTCGAACTACACGCCGGCAGAGGGCGATGTTGTCGTTAAGTCCTTCTTGCTCAGAGGTTCACTGAAGAATTTTGTGCTTGCGTACACCAACATCGACAGCAAGTACGCCCGAAAGCATGCTGTACTCTATATTCAGCATGCGAGTGGCTCCACGGAGACCAAGGATGCGATCATCAACAGCTACGGTACCGTCTCATACTCGATGGATGACGTGACTGACGACACCGTGTGTACCTTGGTCGTGAAGACCTCCTCTTCCGTGACACCGGACAACAACACACCCAGGGACAACACGCCCAGGGACAACAACTCGAATCGCGCGACACCGGATTATAGCAGGTACCGGAAGTCGCTTAGCGACCGGACGACCTTCGCTGATGGAGTTGCGAGGTGGATATACATCGTTCCGACGGAACAGACTACCGGGACTCTTGATGACATGTATTGGAGTGACACGCGTGCCTCCAACTACACCCCGCTGCCGGGCGATGTCTGGGCGTCCTTTGTGTTAAAGGGAACGTACAGAAACTTTGAGATTCGGGTTATGTTCGAAAGGCAGTTTGCTGGTAAAGAGGTTCTGCTGTATGTCGAGCATGATGATGGCAGCACGGAGGTCAAGGAGAGGACCTTGGATGCGAACGGCGAGGCAGTCTTCGAGATGGAGCGGCTGTCCACGTATACCTTGGTCATGCGCGACGGCGTGACCCCCTCGGTGGTAAGACAGAGCGTAGGCAGGGTGGATACGAGCACAAGGTCTCCACAGACTGGAGTTGGCATGCCCCTGTCATCTACTATCGTGCCTGCGGTTGTGTCCGTGCTATCGGTCATCGCGGTCGCTGGCACAGTTGGAGTCCGCCGGAAGCTGAGGGCACAGTAGCGCGACTTCTTGAAGTATCATAGGTCTTGTGAGGCAGGGTGAGAGCGGCCGTCTCTCACCCTGCTCGTGTGTGGGGAGGGGTTCATGCTGAAACAGGTGCTGACGCAAATGTGGCAGGCGCTGAGGCAGAGGACGATGGCATGGGGCGCAAGGCCCCGCATGGTCATCGTGGCAGTCGCCACGCTTGTCCTCGTTGTCGCGGCAGCCGCTGTGACGCTTCATCCGCCCGTCTCACCTAGCGTCGCGGAAGAGAAGCAGCGGGCGGCGGAAGATCCCGTTCCAACGGTGAGCACAGATCCCGATGAGGGGGAGGAGACCACAGACGTCGAGAACGCCGTGGACTTCTCCAAGCTCAAGGAGGAGAACCAAGACATCTATGCGTGGATCACGATTCCGGGGACCAACGTGAACAACCCTGTGCTGCAAAGCCCAGATGATGACACGTACTACCTCGATCACAATCGCTCGGGTAAGGCGTCTCCATACGGTGCCATCTTCTCACAGAGCATGAACGCACTCGACTTCTCTGACCCTGTGACGGTGCTCTATGGGCATAACACCGACGATCCCATCCACTTGTTCAGATCGCTCCACAATTTCGAGGACGCAAACTTCTTTGCTGAGCATGACGTGATGTACGTCTTCACACCCGGCCGTGTTTTCATCTACAAGATCGTGGCCGCATATGAGTATGATGACCGGCACATCCTCAATTCGTTTGACTTCAAGAACCCCCAGGCGCTCCAGGAGTACTACAACTTTGTGCTTAATCACGACTCATCGAGGCGCAACATTCGCGAGGGCGCCACGCTTGACGCCGCCACGGATAAGATCCTGCAGCTGAGCACCTGCATGGTCGAGGAATACCATGGCCCTCATCGTTTCATAGTTACGGGAGTGCTGAAAGACAATCGACCCATAGACAGCCAGTCTGCGATCAACCTGTCCACGCTCTAGGCGGGTGATCTTGCCGCAAGGGCCGTGAGTGGTCGCAAGGGCTGCGGGGGCCGTAAGTGACCGCAGGAGTGTACACAGATCGAGAGTGAGAGCTTCCGGGCGCCCGTTTGGGCCATTTGTGTACACTATTGAACTACGGACAACCCCCGGGGTCGCAGGAGTGTACACAGATCGGTGCCAGGGGCCTCTCGGCGCCCGTTTGGGCCATTTGTGTACACTATTGAGCTGCAAGTGGCCATGGAGCTGCGAGCGGCCTTGGGGTCACGAGCTGCTTTGGGGTTGTGGGTAGTTTCCCCGTGACGCCACAGAAAGCATGGCGGCGTACGACGATGGGAGGGCGGGCATGACATTTAAGGTATCTGCGGATAGGATTTGCTGCATGGCTGATGAAGGGGCCGAGCTTGGTCATATCGAGTTCCACCAACTCACACCCGATACCGTGGACATCATCCATACATTTGTGGAACCTGCGGGGCGCGGGCAGGGCATTGCGGGCAGGCTGTGCCAGCGCCTTGCCGAAGAGCTGCGCGATCGCGGAATGCGGGCGCGTCTGAGCTGCAGTTATGCCCAAGGCTGGTTCGAGAAGCACGAGGAGTTCTCGGACGTCGTAGCGTGACCTCCCGCTGGTCGTCTCGGCGCTCGGCCGCAGGCGGCAACAGAGAGCTTTGTCGCTATGTGGGAAGGAGTCGGTGGACCATGCGAGAAACGAGATACCTCTCTCATGCGTGGGGCCTGCTCACCAGGGATAGGGGCTGGTATACGCCCATCTTGACGCTATCCGTCTACATGCTCGTTCCAGTGGTGGGGTGGCTCGTTGTGCTGGGATACGAGATGGAGTGGGCCCGTCGTGTTGCCTGGGGCTTCGAAGGGCCTCCCCAGAGGCGGGGCATCGATATCCCTCGGTGTTTCCAGAGCGGTTGTCGTGCCTTTGTCGCGGTCCTCGGATGGTGCATTGTGTGGGTGGTGCTTTACTGCGCTGTCGCAATGGCGGTGACCCGCTCATATCTTGGCCCCCTTGCCGATGCGCTGGATACTTTGATGCTTATCAGGATGCTGCCCTGGTTTCTGCTGAGCGCCTGGAGCCCTGTCGGTTGGCCGCTTATCGTCGTAGTCTCGTTTTGCACGGTCCTCACGGTTATGGTGGGCGTGCGGGCAACCATCTATCAGGATTCTGCTGCAGGGTATCAGATCAGTCGCATTGTGGAGATGATCAAGCGTGATGCTGGCGGCTATGCCAAGATCTCGGGCCTAGTTGCGCTTGTCGCGCTCGTCTGCGAGTTCGCCCCGCTGTTACTGTCTTACGTGTTGGCTTTCATAGGTGTCTTCCTTGACCTTGCGGGCGGCGTGCTCTTCGTTCTCTTTCTGTATCCAGTGATCTTCCTGCTGATGGCCGTCTACTGCACCGTTGTGTTCCTGCTGATCCACACCATGGTCGGGCTATGGATGAGGCAGTTCGATGTTCCGTCATGGGGCAAGAGCACAGACTCGCTGCCTGCAGGGCAGCGGCCAAGTTCGGATGCACGGTTGGGATCTTTGGGCGGGGGGGACCAGCATGCCGCGCAGCCCTACCAGCTCGGGCAGTCCCAGCTCCAGGGGCAGGGGCCAGAGGATCAGCTCCAGGGGCAGAATGCCTCTCCTGCGCCCGGTGCCACGTCTGGAGTACGTCCCCCTGACGTCGAGTGGGGCCTGCCTGCATCTGCAGGACTTTCTCGCGCTGACCAAGCGGGTACTCCATCTTCTCGCCCTGTTGATGGGAGTGACATACGTTCTTTTCCCAACGCATCCGTCTCAGGCGATCGACCCTCGCCTATCGATTTTACCGATCCGGTCTCACTTGCCATCGAGGCGCTTGCGTCGCAGTCCCCTCAGTCGGCAGGACCCCGCACCGCTCCGCAGTCCCCTCAAACGGTGGAGTCCCACGCCGCGTCGCAATCCTCTCAAACGGCGGAACTCCACGTCGCGTCGCAGTCCCCTCAGTCGGCAGATGCCCAGACCTCCTTGGGCCCAGAGACGAACGGGGAGGACGTCCGCCCGAACGAGGATCAGTAAGTCCTGATAAACGAGGCTTTCGAAGCGCGGGCGCCACGTCTCCAAGGACTCGTGACGCATCGTCTGCTATCCCCTCCTGTGAAGTAATTGTGGCGTAGCCATGCGTGTGTCCATACCACGTATGTTCTTTCTCACATTGTGCAATACTACTCACGCTGTAACATACTGCACAGTGTGAGCAAGAACTGGGGGTTCGCGGCATATGAGAACAGCTCTTCGGCAGGTTGGCACACAGCTGCGCAATCCGCGCATGACGGGAGACCGTCGCAGCGTTCGTACGCGCCGCGCCCTGCGCGACGCCCTTGCGGCCGAGATAGAAGCCACCGGTGACCTCACTCAGGTTACGGTCACGGCCGTTACCGACCGCGCCAGCGTGACGCGTCGCACCTTTTACTCGCACTTCAAGGACATCAACGACCTCGTGGGTCAGATCGAGGCGGAGACCATCCGAGACCTCAAGGGCCTGGTTGGCAACATAGCAGCCGTGAACCTCGATATCCTGCAGGATGCCTTGGACGGCTTCGCCCCCTGCCCGGGTTCGGAGGAGCTGCTCTCATACTTCAAGGAGCACGGAGACTATCTCGCCGCACTTCTGGGAGACGGAGGTGACCCCGCCTTTGTCGAGCGCCTTAAGCGCATGGCCCGCGATGTCATAGCCGCCCGTGCCGCCAAGGGCCTTGACCTTGAGCTCCTTGGTCCCATCTTCGACTACTACCTGACCTTCTCGATCAGCGCGGAGGTCGGGGTCCTTGTCCGCTGGCTTACGAGCGGCATGCATGAGTCCGTTGCCGTGATGGCTCGTGTCATGACCTCGCTGATGTTCGTGCGTCCCGGCGACCTCTATGGCAGGGCCATCGACTTTGACATTCCCACGATCGCGCTCGCGCTGCTGAGTGCCGGTGACGGCGCGGGCACCGCAGGCCGGCGGGGCGTCGGTGACGGTGCCCGGCTCGTAGCTGGCGACTCAGGTCCACGTGCAGAGAGGGCGTCCGACAATGGCTAATCACGCAGCGTCCACCCAGGCTCAGGTTATGGCGGCGAAGCCCGTCGAGCTCAGGCAGCTTGGGGCGGAGCTCTATCCCGCAAATCGCATCGACCTCTCCCACATGGATCTGCGCCTTGGCATTGACGTGGGCTCCACCACGGTCAAGCTCGCCGTCATCGACGCAAGCGGCAGGCTGATCTACGCCAACTACGAGCGCCATCACACCGACGTCCGCGCCACGGCACGGGAGCTCTTCGCTCGCGCGAAGGCTGTCATAGGTAACCCGTCGATGCGTGTCTCGATCACGGGCTCTGGCGGCATGCTGCTCGCCAAGTGGCTCGACCTCGAGTTCGTGCAGGAGGTCATCGCCTCCAAGCGTGCCGTCGAGACCCTCATCCCCCAGACGGACTGCGCCATCGAGCTGGGCGGCGAGGACGCGAAGATCATCTACTTCGACAACGGCATCGAGCAGCGCATGAACGGCACCTGTGCGGGCGGTACAGGCGCCTTCATCGACCAGATGGCCTCGCTCATGAAGACGGATGCCTCTGGCCTGAACGACCTTGCCCGCGAGGCGACGCATATCTACCCCATCGCGTCGCGCTGTGGCGTCTTCGCCAAGTCCGATGTTCAGCCCCTCCTAAACGAGGGTGCCGCTCCCGCAGACATCGCGGCGTCCATCTTTCAGGCCGTCGCGAACCAGACGGTCAGCGGCCTTGCCTGCGGCCATCCCATCCGTGGCTACGTGGCTTTCCTGGGAGGACCCCTGCAGTATCTCTCCGAGCTGCGCCACCGCTTCTACGTCACGCTAAAGCTCGACGAGGAACACCGCGTCATCCCCCAAAATGCCCACCTCTTCGTGGCCACGGGCGCGGCGCTCGCCGGGGAGTCCGACAGGCGGGTGAGCTTCCAGGAGGTCGTCGACGCCCTCACCAACCTCAAGGACACTCAGGGCTCAGAGGTCGCCCGCCTTGAGCCCCTCTTTGCCGACGAGGCCGCCTACCAGGAGTTTAAGGCGCGCCACGACGCCCAGGTCGTCCCCAAGGGCAGGCTCGAGGGCTACTGCGGCCGTGTGTTCATCGGTATCGACGCCGGCTCCACCACGATGAAGGCCGCCGTCGTGGGGGAGGCGGGAGAGCTCCTCTACACCTGGTACGACAACAACAACGGCGACATCCTGGGGACCGCCAAAAAGATCATGGACGACATCTACGACCGTCTGCCAGAGGGCTGTGCCATAGGGCACGTGACCACGACCGGCTACGGCGAGGGCATCCTGATCGAGGCCCTGCGCGCCGACTCCGGCGAGATAGAGACGGTCGCTCACCTGCGCGGCGCCAAGGCCTTCGTGCCCGACGTCGAGTTCATCCTGGACATAGGAGGCCAGGACATGAAGTGCCTGCAGGTCAAGGGGGGTGTCATCGAGCATATCATGCTCAACGAGGCTTGCTCGGCCGGCTGCGGCTCCTTCATTGCGAACTTCGCCGACTCCATGGGCATGACGGTGCAGGAGTTCGCACAGGCTGCCGTGCGCGGAGCGCGCCCCATCGACCTCGGCAGCCGCTGCACCGTCTTCATGAACTCCCGCGTGAAGCAGGCCCAGAAGGAGGGGGCGACCATCGGTGACGTGGCGGCGGGCCTCTCGTACTCCGTCATCAAGAACGCGCTCTTCAAGGTCATCAAGCTGCGCGACTACGATGAGATCGGCAGATACGTCATCGTCCAGGGCGGCACCTTCATGAGTGACGCCACGCTCAGGGCCTTCGAGTTGCTCACGGGTCGCGACGTCATACGACCAGACATCGCGGGTACCATGGGCGCCTACGGGGCAGCTCTGCTCGCCCGAGACCGGGCGGGCGCCACGGGTACATCCTCGCTCCTCTCACGCGAGGAGATAGACAATCTCAAGGTCAAGCGCAGGAACTCGCACTGTGGCTTGTGCTCGAACAACTGCCAGCTCACCATCAACGACTTCGGCGGAGGCAGGCGCTTCATCACGGGAAACCGCTGCGAGAAGGGCTCCGGCAAGCCCAGACGCGAGCAGAGCAAGGCGCCGAACCTCTTTGACTTCAAGAACCGCCTGCTCTTTGACCGTCACTCGCTGCCGGCAGACGAGGCGCCTCGCGGCACGGTGGGCATCCCCCGCGCACTCAATATGTACGAGAACTATCCCTTCTGGCACACCTTCTTCACCAAGCTCGGCTTCTCGGTCATCCTCTCTGACAAGACCACCAAGAAGACCTACGAGGCGGGCATCGAGTCCATGCCGTCCGAGTCCGTGTGCTACCCGGCCAAGCTCAGCCACGGCCACATCATGAACTTGCTCGGCAAGGACCCCGACTTCATCTGGATGCCCTGCATCCGCTGGGAGCGACAGGAGGACGACTCCGCGACCAACCACTACAACTGCCCGATAGTCATGAGCTATCCGCAGTCTCTGGAGCTCAACGTCGACGAGCTCTCCTCCCCTAAGGTCGAGTACCTGGATCCCTTCATCCCCTACGACAACAAGAAGGAGCTCAAGCGCCGTCTCTTTGAGGTCATCGCCGTCCAGCGTGTCGAGGACGCCGCGTCCGGCAAGGGGCGTGTGCATGGGACGCCCATCACGCGCAAAGAGATAGACGCGGCCGTGAACGCGGCCTGGGAGGAGGACCTCGCCTTCAAGGAGGCCATGCACCGCAAGGGTGACGAGACCCTCAAGTGGATAGAGGACACGGGTTCTCACGGCATCGTGCTGGCGGGCCGTCCCTACCACAACGACGGCGAGATAAACCATGCCATTCCCGAGCTGCTCCACGGCTTTGGCCTTGCGGTCCTCACCGAGGACTCCGTGGCCCACAAGATGATGCCCGAGCGGCCCATCCGCGTCGTAGACCAGTGGATGTACCACAGCCGTCTCTACCGCGCCGCCCGCTTTGTCGCGAGCAGGAACGACCTCGACCTCATCCAGCTGCAGTCCTTTGGCTGTGGCCTCGACGCTCTTACGACCGATCAGGTGCAGGAGATACTCGAGGCCTCTGGCAAGATATACACCGTGCTCAAGATAGACGAGGTCTCCAACCTCGGCGCTGCCCGCATTCGCGTGCGCTCGCTCATGGCCGCCCTCAAGGAACAGAAGGCCGAGCTCGAGCGCCAGACGGCCGCCGGCATCGCGCTCGAGGCCGCGCCCGTGGGCGTGCGCATGGCCGATGGCTCCTTGGAGCGCGCCCGCCAGACCGACCTCTCCCGTCGCACGCCCGTGTATCGCGAGGCGAAGAGCGCCGCGTTCACGAAGCACAACTATACCAAGGAGATGCAGGCCAAGGGCTACACCATCCTTGCCCCGCAGATGGCGCCCATCCACTTCGACATCGTGGAGGCCCTGCTCAGGGCGGAGGGCTACAACTGCGTGCTCTTGCCCTCGGTCGACCACAAGGCCGTGGACACGGGCCTCAAGTACGTGAACAACGACATCTGCTACCCGTCCATCCTGGTCACGGGCCAGATCATGGAGGCCGTCCTCTCGGGTAAGTATGACCTCACGCGCACGGCGGTCCTGATCACCCAGACGGGCGGGGGGTGTCGTGCCACCAACTACATTGCCCTCATCCGCAAGGCCCTCAAGGACTCCGGCCACGAGGAGGTGCCGGTCATCTCCCTCACGGCGGCGAGCGGGCTTGGCGAGTCGTCGCCTGGCTTCAACCTCTTCAAGCCCGGCCTCATCGTCAAGGCGATCTACGCGCTGCTCTATGGGGATCTGATCATGCAGCTCCTGTATCGCACACGTCCCTACGAGACCGAGAGGGGCTCTGCCAACAGGCTCTACGACAGCCTGATGAGGCGTGCCAAGACCCTGATACCTCGCACCGACCGCAAGAGCTTCTATCGTCTCTGCCGAGACACCATCGACCGCTTTGACACGCTGCCGCTCACGGACGACCGCAGCAAGCCGCGCGTCGGCGTCGTGGGAGAGATCCTGGTCAAGTTTCACCCGACGGCCAACAACCAGGTCGTGGACGTCATCGAGGGCGAGGGCTGCGAAGCCGACGTTCCGGGCCTTCTGGACTTCTTCCTCTTTGGCATGTCCAATGCGATCAACACCCATGACGAGCTGGGCACCAAGGCCATGAGTCGCCTCACGCACAGCGCGGGCATCAAGCTCGTGAGCTCCATGCGGGTGCCCATCAACAAGATGCTCGCCAAGTCCGAGAGGTTCTCTCCCTACGAGGACATCCACGAGCTCGCCCAGAAGGCAAGCTCCATCCTGTCGCTGTGCAACACGATGGGCGAGGGCTGGTTGCTCACGGCCGAGATGGTCGACCTCATCCAGCACGGCACGCCCAACATCGTGTGCTGCTCGCCCTTTGCCTGCCTGCCCAACCACGTCGTGGGCAAGTCGGTGATCAAGCGGCTGCGCCAGCTACATCCCGAGAGCAACATCGTGGCCGTGGACTACGACCCGGGTGCCTCGGAGGTGAACCAGCTCAATCGCATCAAGCTCATGATCTCGGTGGCAAAGGAGAACTTCAAGAGCGGAGGCGCGTTTAGGATCACGAACCCCGATGATCCCACCGAGCGCGTCCTGCCCGGCGAGAAGCTGCGCTTCCGCCGTCGCGGCGAGCTCGAGGACCTCATCGTCAACGAGGGGGGCGGACAGAAGGGGGGCGTGTACGGCGGCATTCACCTCTCGTCGGAGCAGCTCGCCACCATCGAGCGGGCAAAGGAGAAGGCCGGCGTGAAGTAGGGCAGGCGGGGCCGAGCCGGGTACGCATCATCTGGCTCCCGGCACTCGGTGTTTGGTGCCCGGTGTTGGGCACGTACCGCACAACACGTGGGCCCTGGCGTCCCAAACGTGTGTGATGTGAGTGATCAACTCATATCGTCGCCTCGAGCGTCGCGAAGTGAGTGAATTACTCACATCACATTGATGAAGTGAGTGAATCACTCACTTCGAGTATGCTTTCAGTAAGCCTCTGGCCTGCGGTAATAGAGTTTCCCTTCGTTAAGTCTGTGTCGGTTGCTGCCAAAAAATCACTCACATCACAATTGCGATGTGAGTGAATCACTCACATCGTGCCCGTCATATCCGCTACGTGACCGCCGTGCTCCCCCGCTTGCCATCGCAGGACTCATCTTGTCCGCAGGCCTTGGGCTGCCATCCGCACATGCAGACCGCGTACGGCCGCGAGGGGTATGGTGTTTCCTCTGATATGCCGGACAATTATCCTCTGTTTTACGAGGCTTCGTGAGTTCGTGTGGGTGAGTGGTTGCGTCACCGCCCTGGCGGCGTGGGTGTCAGGTCCGAGCGCCCTTGCGTCACGGGGGCCATGGGGTCGTT
>ERZ772967.2739-NODE-2739-length-11163-cov-5.184282_pt1 | contig 11163 bp, 12 predicted proteins | sample MGYA00511677_ERZ772967 | MGnify/ENA primary metagenome ERZ772967 (study PRJEB29015, sample SAMEA2737931) | human oral metagenome | biome: human oral; feature: human-associated habitat; material: dental | place: China | collected 2146 ...
TTTTAATATACTACAATAAGAACTTGATTATGGCACAGATTATAGACGGCAAAAAATTAGCCGAAGCATTGACCGAAGCGGTAACACAAGAAAACGCCGCATATTGTAAAGAGCACCCGCAGCCCTGCCTCGCGATTGTATCATCGGGAAGCGATCCCGCCTCACAGGTGTACATTAAAACGAAGGTACGGGCATTGGAAAAAGCGGGTATGCAGAGCAGGATTATTCCGTATTCCGAAACAATCAGCGAACAGGAGTTGGCAGCGTGTGTACAAACCCTGAATGCTGACAATACCGTTGACGGCATTTTAATTCAGCTACCCCTTCCCTACCCGCTTGACAGCAGACGGATACTGGCGCCGCTCGATCCGGCTAAAGACGTCGATGGGTTTACACCTGAAAATTTGGGACGATTGCTTACCGGCAGTTCAGGCTTTATCCCCTGTACACCGCAGGGAATTATGTATGCGCTGCGGCAATACGGCATACCGCTCAGCGGCGCTCATGCGGTTATTGTCGGGCGCTCTGCGATTGTCGGGAAGCCTCTCTCAGCCCTGCTCACTGCGGCGGATGCAACCGTTACACTCTGCCACAGTAAAACGAAAGACCTTGCCGCACTGACACGGCAGGCTGATATTTTGATTGCGGCTGCGGGACATCCGGCGCTCATTACCGGCAGCATGATAAAAAAAGGCGCCGCAGTTATCGACGTGGGAATTAACCGCGTCCCCGATTCTACTGCACCCAAAGGCAGCAGGCTGACCGGCGATGTTGACTTTGAAAGCGCCGCTGAGCAAGCCGGCTGGATTACCCCGGTTCCCGGCGGTGTCGGTCCTTTAACCGTAGCGATGGTACTGCGGAACACCCTGCGTGCCGCACAGCTCCGGCACGGCTGCTTGCCGGAAACGGAAACCGGAGCGCAAGCTAACACAGGCGCCGCCGGATGCTAGTTCTCAGCCGCAGCCGGGAGCAAGCCGCTCGACACGAACCCACTGTAGCGCCGGATGCAGGAGTAACGGATAAACCGGCGGTTATGCCCGACATATTGGTATCTATCCCCGAAGCATCGACACCCATACCCGAAGCTGCGGCGGAATTTACCGTAAAAAAATCGGTGTTCCGTGCCGAAGTGTTTTATACGGACAATGCGCAGAAAGCTAAAGAGACCGTAAAGCGGCAAAAAGACCAATACCGCGATGCCCGGCACGTGGTACACGCCTTTGTTATCGGCGAAAGCGGCGCGGTACTCGGCTGCAGCGATGACGGAGAGCCGGCAGGCACGGCGGGACAGCCTGTTCTAGCCGTCTTAAAAGGAAGCGGAATTACCAATATTCTTGTAACCGTTACTCGCTGGTTCGGCGGTACCCTATTGGGAACAGGCGGCTTGGTAAAAGCCTATTCTACGGCGGCAAAAGAGGCGCTCGCCAAAGTACACACGGAGCCGCTCATTCAAAAAGCGGAGTTTACCTGCGAATGCAGCTATGAGAATCACAACCCGCTGCTCCGCGCCGCCGCACACCTGCCGATCAGCTTTGCACAAACGGAATTTGCACAAACCGTTCGGCTGAGCGGGTCAATTCCACTTGAATATTGCAATGAGCTTGCTCAGCTTGTTACGGAAATCACCAAGGGCGCTTCCGCGGTGCAATTTTCAGAATAGAGCATCTCTAAAAAGGACATATTTCCAAAGGAGAAAACTATGTTTAACAGCATCAGCGGAACACTGACCGGTAAAACGGCGGAATCCATCTACATAGAAACCAATGGCATTGAATGGGAAGTTTTTGTATCAGCCCTGAGTGCAGACCGATTCGGAACTGCGGGGAGCACGGTACGGGTCTATACATGGCTCTATCATCGGGAAGATCAGATGAGGCTTTTCGGCTTTTTAACACCGGCGGAGCGGAGTCTTTTTTTGGATTTAACAAAGGTTGACGGGATTGGCCCGAAACAAGCGCTAAAGATTCTTTCCGGTCTTGACGGCGCAGCGCTGGAAGCGGCTCTTGAGGCAGGGGATGTCGCACGGCTGCAAAGCATCCCCGGTATCGGAAAGAAAACGGCACAAAAGATGGTGCTTGCTTTGAAAGGACAACTCACCGGATTACACGACACGGGACGGGCGGAAACGGCAAAAAAATCGGAGTTTGAAGATATCATCACCGCTCTTATCAATATGGGATACGATCGGAAGCGTGCTGCAGAAACGGTAGAATCGGTTGCGCAATCCATGCGTGCGAAAGGTATTGATCCTGCTGCAAAAGAAGAAGAGTTATTCCGCACCGCGATTGTCAATTTGAGTTCAACGTAGGGTAGGTAGCGCAGAAGCAATTAATGAGGATATTAAAAAAGCTTTTTCCAAATTAGACGGGGATTATGCTTGACATCCTTGGCGGATAGGCGCGGCATTTGTTTTCCTACAAAGTCTCCGCTACCCACATATCAGCAGTGTCTTCATCAATGCCGTCCCCGAATGCCGCACCTATCAGGATGATTTTTTTGCCGGAGCTTTGGTATGGTTCGGCATAGCCCTGCTCTTTGATTTGATCGAGAGCCGATTGCGGTGTACCGCTGCCCATCAATTTAAATTCAAAAATATAGATGGTATCGGCAGTAAACACTATGCAGTCGGAGCGTCCCCGCGAACTCTGTACTTCCGTCTGCGCAAATTGCCCCATCAAGGTAAAAATCAGATAAAATGCTATTTGATAATCCCGCTCCCGCATTTTGACATTCTCTTTTGCGGCAAGGCTATACGGTAAACCGGCGCAGGCAGTGTACATCCGCTCCATAAATGAATCGAGCTTTTCTTTTTGTAAATCCCGCACAAAATTCCCGATGAATAAACCGCTGTTGTCCTTTGCAATCGAGGTATACACCGGTATCAGATTATCTAAAAAGCCGTATTTTACCTCATCATTCGGAAAGCCCAGCTTGTACAGCCGGAACTCCGGGTCATACCCCTTGATGGTCAGGTACCCTGCTTGAAACAAAATCGGCAACGGATTTTGCAAATCAGGGCGGTAATCCTGCAGCGCATTTTCCGTCATCTCCGCATCTTCAAGTATTTCCCGTATGTTACCGGTTTGTTTTTGTAAAAGCTGCACGAGGAATGTCGGCGTACCCGTTGCAAACCAGTAATCCCGGAATGCTTTACCGGTAAAGACACTTAACAAGCTAAAGGGATTATAGACATTGATAGCATTTTCCGAAAAGTGATAGCCGTCATACCGCTGCTTGAGCTGTGCAAGCGTTTGTTCGACTGAAAGGTGCTGCGTTTCTGCAAGTATTTGTATTTCAGGCTGAAAATTTGCTTCCAGCTCTTGCTGCGTAATTCCGCACAACGCAGCATAGTCACGATCAAGCGAAATATCGCGGAGATTATTCAAGTCGCTAAAGATACTGACCTTGCTAAACTTTGTTACACCGGTTAGGAATACAAAACGGAGATATTGATCGCAGGATTTAAACACACCGTAAAAACCTTTCAGAATGCGGCGATATGTTTCGTTTAATGCTTCATCGGTATTCATTGTTTCCAAAAGCGGCTTGTCATACTCATCAACTAATACGACGACCTGTTTACCGGTTTTCTCGTAGATACGCTGAATAAGGTCTTTTAACCGACTGTCAGGGGCATCCTCTCTCCGCTCAATCGTAAAAGTTTTCTCCCAATCGCGGAGGTGTGCGTTCAAAATATCCAGCAATGCCTGTTCATCGGTATAAGCCTTCGCATTAAAATCCAGATATAACACCGGATACTCCTGCCACAGTTCCCGATTTCCGGCTTCGGCATTTTCAAGTTTTTCTATTGCAAGACCGCTAAACAGCTCTTTTTGACCGAGAAAGTATGCTTTTAATGTGGAAAGCAAAAGACTTTTCCCAAACCGGCGCGGGCGGCTTAAGAAATAGGGATTACTCTTTTGAACAAGGTTCCATAGTAATCCCGTTTTATCAATATAAACGAGTGAATCCCGACGAAGTTTTTCGAAGCTCTGTATGCCTATCGGCAAATTCCGTGTAACATCCATGAAGCTAGTATAGCAAAGATATAGAGTTTCTGCAATTTTCTTTTTGAATATAGAGAATAAATATGGATTTATCAAAATTATATCTCGAAAAAGAATATACTACTCAAGAACAGGCAGCTGCAGAAGGTATTATTACGAGCTGGACAAAACAGTTTGATAACCTTAATTCCTCTTTGGAAGAAGAGCGATGGAAGTGTATAGGCCGGGATATACAAGGCGGCTACAGTACTCTTACCGTATCAATGACAGAGAGGGGCGAACTCAAGCGTATTTTTTCCGCACGAAAAGCAAATCAACAGGAGGTAAAGGAGTATGAAGAAAACGCAACAACATATATATAAAACTATTGATTTTCCCCCGCTGACCGATGAGCAAAAAAAAGAACTGGAAGTTCTGGAGTCAAAGAGCGAAAGCGAGATAGACTATTCAGATATTCCGGCAAATCTTGATACGCCTATTTTTCCTTATTATTTTCAGTCCTTGAAAGTTCCCAAAACAGCAATTCATACAAAGATTGATAATGATAATCTTGAATGGTTAAGGAAAGATGGAAAAGGGTACCAAGCAAGGCTAAATAATGTCATACGCTGGGCAAGAATGAATAATTGCCCAATTTCAACGCTATAATAGACATGGATATTGTCTCACGGCCCAAACGCACAGCCGCTTGAACCGGAAGATTTTGTGCAAGACTGGCAAGCGGAAATACAGGCTATGGTGCGACGGATTTCCGGCGTTTAAATCCTTCGACACGGGCGCTTGCAGGGCAATCGAGAGGGCTCCTGTCGCCGCGCGCCAAATAGCGGTAGCCTACTCCGGCAATCATGGCGGCATTATCCGTGCAGAGTTTGAGCGGCGGAAAGATACACGTCAATCCTTTTTGTTCGGCGAGTTTTTCACGGAGCAGCGAATTTGCAGCAACGCCGCCGCCTGCGACAATCGTGTGCAGTCCCGTATCCTCAACCGCTCTCAGCAGAGAGCGCAGTAATATTTTAACGGCCCTGGATTGAAAGGCCGCTGCGATATTTTCGGGCGTTTTTTCATATCCGGGATTCCAGAATTGATCGATTTGATTGATAACCGCGGTTTTTAAGCCTGAATAGGACACGTCATACCGGCGGCCGGATTCGTGCAGTACCGGCATCGGGAAGTTTGCAGCCTTGGGATCGCCGTTTTTTGCCAGCCGGTCGATAATTACGCCGCCCGGATAACCGAAATCGTAGAACTTTGCAACCTTATCGAATGCTTCGCCCGGTGCATCGTCGATGGTACTACCGAGCACTTCGATTGAATCAAAATCATATACTTTACAGATAAGCGAATGGCCGCCCGACACTAAAAGACCGAGGTAGGGATAAGGAATGTCCTGTTCAAGATGTGCCGCGTACAGATGCCCGAGCATGTGGTTTACGGCAATAAACGGTTTATTGCATGCCCATGCGAGGGTTTTCGCAAAGGTCAGCCCTACCAGCAGCGACCCCATCAGTCCCGGCCTATTGGTTACGGCGATACCGTCTATCGATTGCAACGTTTCACCCGCTTCCTGCAAAGCGGTCTTGACAACCGGCAATATCCATTCGGTGTGCTTCCTGCTCGCAATCTCAGGCACCACACCCTTATACGCTTCGTGAAATGGTATTTGAGTCGCCACTACCGAGCTAACAATTTTATGTCCGTCCTCCACGACGGCCGCAGCCGTTTCATCGCAGGAACTTTCTATTCCGAGTATCTTCATTCTGTTGTTCCTATTGTTCCATGATTAACTTTGGACATCCTCTTTTAGTTGCCGAAGTTAACCGTCCCTTTTTGTGCAACTTGAGCAATTGCCGAAAGCGAAAATCCGTCTTCGATAAGCGCAGGATACATTTCGGTTAAAAGCTGCGCAAGCTCAACCGTAAAGACATGGCCGATCATGATGGCAGAGCCTTTCTGTCTCGCAATGCTCAACCCTTTTTTAATTTGCGTTTCCATCGCAGCGCGGCTTTTATCGTTATCAATAAAAATTGCCCGTTCCCAGATAGCCATGTTTTTCTCCTTTGCAACCTTCGCAACGACTGACCGAGCGGTTGTCCGCGAATCCAAAAAGAATATATGCTTTTCCGCTACGACATCCAAGACTGCGCTCATCGCTGCCTCGTCCGCCGTCATCAGCGAGCCTTCGTGATTATTCATCCCGGCTACCGGCCAAATTTCTTCGAGATTTTTTCTGACGATGTTTTTGATTTGCTCCGCAGAAAGCCCCGGCGTAACCGCCCCCGGTCCCGGATTAATATGAAGATCGACCGATTGCATCGGCTGATGCAGAATGACCTGTTTTCCGGCCTTGCGTATCCGCCGCGCCGACTCGCTAGAGTAGCGCAATCCGGGTAAAACTGCAATAGTACAGGGGAACGGGAGCCGCAAAAAGTATTCAAGCTGGTCGAGATTGTGCCCCGCATCGTCAAACACAAAGGTAAGGTTCCCGGCATAAGGAGCAGGCTTACGCGGCTTTTCCGGTTTTGCAGCGGGCTGCACCGGCTGCATTGTTTGTACGGTCTTTTTCTTATCGGGTACGGCAGGTACGGTGTTTTTTTCCGGCATGGTATTTTTTTTATCAGGTGCAATGGATTTCTCCGGTACGGTATTCTTTTGCAGAGCCGGACGGACTGCCGATTTTTCTTTCTGCACCGTGTTCTTCTGCACGACCGGCGCTTGCTTCGGTTGTTCGTTTTTTACTGCTTCGGACTTAGCTGCGATGTGCTCTGTCTGCTGCACACCTGATTTCGATATTTGCGTAGAAACCTGGGGCGCGGTATTCGGCGGTATATCTTTTTTTTTCGCCGTAAGCGGTTTGTCCCGTTTTTGTTCACTCAAGGGTACTTTCTGTTCAACTTGAGTGTGTACCGCACTAGCATTTGATTGCACGTTTTCTTTAAGATTAGGCACTAATTTCAATACTAAAACGAGATTAAAACCCAAAAGCAGAACACATAATATCGCCAATGCGGCAATAATATTTCCTCGAGACCGCTTTTTACGGGCAGTAGAACCACGCGGCTTTTTCTTTGCTGTAGTAGTGCTGCGGCTCTTTGTTTTCGACTGACTCTTCGCCGCTGTTTTTTTCGGCGATGTTTTTTTGCTTGTTTTTACTTTTTCTTCTTTTTCGGACATAGACGAAAGCATAAAAACAGCGCGGCTTAATGTCAAGCAGCGAATGTAAAATCTACGGAAGCATACGCAGATGATTTCTCTTCCCGTATTGACGATCTACTCAATGCGCTCTCCGAAGAACAATGCACAACCATCCGTACTGAAAATTTCTTTTCAACATCTACTGCGTTGCTTCATAAAAAAAGACCCTAAATCTTTATTCGCCCCTTAAAGCTGCGCATCAATGTCAGTTTGTCGGTGTACTCCAAGTCGCCGCCTACCGGCAGTCCCGATGCAAGACGGGTAACTTCGACGGGAAGATCACGCAGCACCTTTTGGATATAAAGGGCGGTGGTATCCCCTTCGATTGTCGGATTGGTCGCAAGGATCACTTCTTTTACCGCCGTACCGCTGCCGATACGCTTAACGAGACTTGCGATGCGAAGCTGTTCCGGCCCGATGCCTTCAAGCGGCGCGATAACACCGCCGAGCACATGAAAAAGTCCGCGGTATTCGCCCATGCTCATCAAGGTATAGACATCCTGCGGCTGCTCCACTACACAGATGCATGAGCCGTCCCGTCCCGGATCACTGCAGATAGTACACACGTCCTGATCGGTAAAAGCGCCGCATATCGGACACGGCTTGATACTGTCGTGAAGCTTGTAGAGGCTGTCTGCCAGTCGGTGGGCATAGGGCGGCTCCTGCTTGAGAATATGATATGCGAGCCGGGCAGCGCTCTTTTTTCCGATACCCGGCAGACGGCATAAATTATCGATAAGGTCTTCGAGCGCATTCATTATGACGGCATTCCTCCCGTAAGCGCGGCGAGCGGCCCCATTTTTTCCTTCAATGTATCCTTAATTTTTTCTATCGCATCGGTATGAGCCGAGCGGATGAGGTCTTGCAGCATCGGAATATCGCGATTATCGACGGCGATGGGATCCAATTCGACTTTTACCATATCGAAGGTACCGCTGAGCGTTACCTTCACCAAGCCGCCGCCCGAAACGCCTTGCACGCGGAGCGCTGCCAGTTCTTCTTGCATTTTCCCGAAATGAGTCTGTAAGTCTTTTGCATTTTTCATCAATTCAAAGGGATTTATGTTCATTCTTCGTCCTCCGATTCCTCTTCAACTGCTTTTTTTTGTATGTCAACGATGCTGCCCTTTATATTGCGCAGTACCATCTCTACCCGCGCGGGTACGGATACTTTTTGCACCGTCTCTTCTTGAGCGAGCGTTATCTGTATTTTCAATTCTTTGCCGTAGAGCTCCGCCGTCTTTCGGGTTAAGATATTTTTTTCCCGCTGCAGCTGCTGCACTTCAAAAGGCGTATGAACGGACATATACAAGATACCGTCTCGTTCACTCCAGTTGAGCGTTTTTCCAACCGCCGCCGACAACATCGTATGTTCTATCAGTAGATGCTGAATAAGCGCATCCTTGAGCTCATCGATACTTTGCACACGGGGCGGCAACGGGGTTTCCACTGGATACTGATTTCCCGTTGCCGGACGATGAATCTGCCGCTCTGCCGGATGATATACGGCCTGCTGCGGTGTAGTCTCCGGTTGCAGCGTATTTTCCCGTTGTAGCGGCTGAATCTGCGGCACCGGAACATCCCGCTGCAGCGATGCCGATCCGGTCGCCGGATGCTGATCCTGTTGCTGCTGCACAAATCCGGGTACCGAACGCCGGTTAGAACCTACCGGAGCATTGACGGACATACCGACAGGCTGCGTGCCTGCTAGTCCGCCTGGAGCATTGACCGATATCCCTGTCTGCGATGTACCGGCTATTCCAACCGAAACAGGTATCCCGCCCGATGCGGTGTTTCCGTAAGTACCGGCAGCCCTCAGCGAAGAGAAGCCGCCGGTCTTAAAAAAGGGGAGTCAGCCCCGCCTTTTTGCGGCGCCCCATTGCTGGGCAGTGCTCTAGTTACCGATTGAACCGCCGTAGGTACGCCAGCGAGCAGCGCTTGAGCCGCATCAAAGGCTTCTTTCAGTTCCTTTGGAGAAACATAGTCGGAAAGCCACGCAAGGCGGGAAACCGTTAATTCCAGTTCATAACGAGGATTGAGCGAGAAGCGGAGATCTCTGAAAAGCTGCAAAAACAGATACAGCGCACGCTCAAGCTGCTGCGCATCCCATCCCGTCAGTATCTCCTGCGGAAACCGATCCGCGCGCTGCCCGATCAAAGCTTCTTTTGTAATGCCCTGCCGTATCAGCAACAGACTGCGGAGATAGTTGGTGCAGTCTACCGTAAATTGCTCGGTGGAAACTCCGTTTTGCAGAATAGTATCAAGGGTGAGCAGCGCGGCGGCGGCATCCTTTTGAACGCAAGCAGTCAGCAGCGTGCCGATCGAGTCGGTACCGGTTAAACCGAGTGTGCTCTGTATTTTTTCAAAGGTAATATGCCCGTCCGAAAAGGCGGCAACCTGATCGAACAGCGTGTAACAATCGCGCACGCTTCCGGTAGCCTCGCGCGCAATCCAATACAATGCCTCGTCGTCAGCCTCGATATGCAGCTCCGCCGCCGCCTCCGCTAAGGCCTGTTTCAGCACCTCGACATCGACTAATTTAAAATTGAAGTGCTGACAGCGACTTTTGATGGTTGCCGGAACCTTGTGCAGTTCGGTTGTTGCAAAAATAAAGATAACATACGGAGGCGGCTCTTCAATCGTCTTCAGCAACGCATTGAAAGCGCTCGTGGAAAGCATATGTACTTCGTCGATAATGTAGATTTTATAACGGCTGGTATTAGGCGGAAAGAGGATTTCATCCTTGATTTGCCGCACATCGTTGACGCTCGTATTTGATGCGCCGTCTATTTCGATAACGTCGATACTTGAACCGGCTGTAATTTCGCGGCATGAGGTACAAACCCCACAGGGAGTAGCGACCGTTCCCGTTTCACAGTTGAGAGCCTTGGCTAAAATACGCGCCGAACTGGTTTTACCGCATCCGCGCGGCCCAGAAAAAAGATATGCATGGGCTATTTTCCCCGCTTCAATAGATTTTTGCAGCGTTGCCGCGACAAAATCCTGTCCTAATAAATCTTCAAATCGCTGAGGTCTGCGCCGTGTTGCAGTTACTTGGTACTCCATCCGCGCATAATATCATAAATTGAGCTTTGGATAAAGAGTATACCTTTTGAAATCAAACATTAGTGTTTCTTCTTAAACACGACTCTTTCTATTCGTACGGGGTTTAATACCCTCAGTTCCTCTACCGCCATAGAGTTGTTTTAGACATATTGGCGACTTACATAACCTGTTAGCCGCTACTCCGCTAAAAATTCCTCTATCGTATCTACCAGATCGTTGAAATTATTACGAAGGCGGTTCATTAACGCTTTCGTACGCTTACCGTTATAGGATGGCATCGCACCTACCGGTAAGAACAGTTCATACGGTTCCACGTCAAGCGCCGCGGCGATAGATGCAATTGTCTCAAATTTCCCGATTTTCTTTTGATTTTCAATTTCACTGATATATGCGCTTGTAATACCGGCACGTTCGGCAAGCCGTTCCTGCGTCAGTTTTTTAGATAACCGCAGCCGCTTTATGTTTTCCGAATACAATTTTATCAATTCAATTTCAGTCATAATGTTATTATAAAATTACGATTTGCCGGAAAGAATATACAAATCGCTATAATACAACAACAATACGCCGATAATTTTAACGAATAGTTATTTTTTAATAAAATTGTTCACTTTTGGTTAAAATTCCTTACAAATAGTAAATGGAGCCGTTATGCCGTATACTGAAACACCTGAAACGAATGCGCTTAAGCAGCACATTGAAACCATACTTGCTGCAGTACCGGATTTTGTAGAACCGGCTGCCGATAAAAACCAAAAACCGAGATTAAAAATTAATGTGATAAAGGATTGTGCCGAACGCGGTGATATAAAATTGCTTGCACCGCTGCTTAACAATCCTTCCGTAAAAAAAGCCTTTTTTACTCCGGTTTTAGATAGTTTTGTTTTTAATACGGCGAG
>ERZ772967.2744-NODE-2744-length-11155-cov-4.006126_pt1 | contig 11155 bp, 8 predicted proteins | sample MGYA00511677_ERZ772967 | MGnify/ENA primary metagenome ERZ772967 (study PRJEB29015, sample SAMEA2737931) | human oral metagenome | biome: human oral; feature: human-associated habitat; material: dental | place: China | collected 2146 ...
TTGTCTTCCATCATCTTGTCTCAAGCAGTATTGGGCAACTTCATTATTATCATTCAGCTTATTTTCCATATTGGTTATGAGTTTTATCACCAAATATACCCCATCCCGAAAGAGTAATTCAAATAGCTTCTACTATATATACTTTATCAGCGAATAGTTTTCTGCAAAGTCTTTTCGACAGGAATTCCCACACTTTGAGTTTCTTTTCATCTATACTTGCTGTTGTCAGTACAAAAGCAATGTAATGCTATTAAATCCATTCTTCATTGAGATTAGCCCCCACTTGTTTTGTCCTGTCACCCTATAAAATCTCTGTCGCTTTGATATATATAAGAAAAAGTCATTACCTTTGTAGTCTAATGATAATTTAACATGAGAACCATTATTACTTTATTCTTTTGCCTCATCGCTGTCATTTCATCAGCCAATCCTATTGATAACCTTTTAGAACGGATTGATAAAGGGGCAAACAAGAAGTTCAAAACCGAACTTATCCAAAGTCCTACTGACTTCTTTGAATTGTCACAAGAGGGAAATCGCATTGTCATTAAAGGCAATACGTGGGTGAATATTGCTGTGGGGCTAAACTGGTATCTTAAATATTACGCCGGTATCCACCTTACTTGGAATAACATGAACACGCATCTGCCGGCCTCACTCCCAAGGGTTACAAGTCCCGAACGCCACGCAACCGACCTCAAACTGCGCTATGATTTCAATTATTGTACATTTTCTTACTCCATGGTTTTCTGGGATTGGAAACGCTGGCAGACGGAAATCGACTGGATGGCACTGCATGGTGTCAACCTCCCTTTAGCCATTGTGGGCGAAGAAGTGGCTTGGCGCAACATGCTGTTGAAATTGGGTTACACGAAAGAAGAAATTGGAAAGTTCATCGCAGGCCCTGCTTTTTTGGCCTGGTGGGAGATGAATAATCTTGAAGGTTGGGGCGGTCCACTCCCCGACTCCTGGTATAATCAGCAGGAAGCTCTGCAGAAGAAGATACTCAAACGCATGCACGAATATGGCATGCAGCCTGTACTGCCAGGCTTTTGTGGTATGATGCCTCATGATGCCAAAGCGAAATTGGGACTTAATGTCACGGATGGCGGTATATGGAACGGCTATACACGGCCTGCAAACCTATCGCCAACCGACGCTCATTTTGATAAGATTGCCGACCTATACTATGCTGAACTCACCAAATTATACGGCAAGGCAAACTACTACAACATGGATCCCTTCCACGAAACCAACGACGATGAGGCCATAGATTACAGCAAGGCGGGGTGCAAAGTAATGGAGGCCATGAAACGTGTCAATCCAAAGGCCACGTGGGTCATACAAGGTTGGACAGAGAACCCGCGTCCCCAAATGATCAAGAACATGAAGAATGGAGACTTACTCGTGTTGGATTTGTTTTCAGAATGTAGGCCTATGTTTGGTATTCCCTCTATTTGGAAACGCGAAAAGGGCTATGAACAGCATGACTGGTTATTCTGCATGCTCGAGAACTTCGGTGCAAATGTGGGCTTACATGGGCGTATGGACCAGTTACTTCACAACTTCTACAGCACTAAGCAATCTTCACCTAACACACAACATCTGAAAGGTATCGGCTTCACCATGGAGGGTTCTGAAAACAATCCCGTGATGTTCGAACTCATGAGTGAACTGCCTTGGCGTACGGAGTGTAAGAAAGAAGATTGGATTAAAGGGTATGTGAAAGCACGATATGGCAAGACTTCTCCTGAAATCGAACGTGCCTGGCAGCTGCTTTCTGAAACCATTTACAACTGTCCGGCAGGCAATAACCAACAAGGACCTCATGAAAGTATATTCTGTGGCAGGCCAAGTTTGAACAATTTTCAAGTGAAAAGCTGGTCAAAGATGCGCAATTATTATGACCCGCAGGCTACACTTGAGGCCGCACAACTTATGACCGGCATCGCTGATCAGTATAAAGGGAACAACAATTTCGAATATGATTTGGTGGACATCTGCCGTCAGGCACTTGCCGACCAAGGACGTCTGCAATATCTGAAAACCATTGCTGATTACAATGGTTTCAGTCGAAAAGCCTTTGCAAAAGATGCACATCGCTTCCTCGAAATGATTCTTTTACAAGACAAACTGCTTGGAACACGCACTGAATTTCGGCTGGGTCATTGGACAGAAGCAGCCCGAAAATTAGGGACAACGCAGCAAGAGAAAGACCTTTATGAATGGAATGCGCGCGTACAAATTACCACTTGGGGCAACCGGATATGTGCTGACAAAGGGGGACTGCACGACTATGCCCACAAGGAATGGCAGGGAATACTGAAAGATTTCTACTATAAGCGCTGGAAAATCTTTATGGATGCGCTTGCCAAACAGATGGAAGACTATACACATCCGAATGAAGAAGCACTCGGAGCCGGTAAGAATGCCAACAAAACCAGTAGCGAACTGTTTGACTTGGCATTACCCAAAGGCCCGCAGATTGATTGGTACAGCATTGAAGAGCCTTGGACTTTGCAGCACAACATCTATAGCAGCAGGCCCGAGGGTGACTGCATCAGCATGGCAAAAAAAGTGATAGAATTTTTGAAATAAGCAGAAATGGAAAAGAAAAGACTTCTTTCTCTCGATGTACTTCGTGGTGCGACAGTATGCCTGATGATACTCGTAAACAATGGAGCAGGCAAGCATATATACGCCACTTTACAGCACAGCAAATGGAATGGCATGACTCCTTGCGACCTTGTTTTCCCTTTCTTTCTCTTCATTATGGGGATTTCAACCTATCTTAGTCTGGAGAAAACCAATTTCACATGGAGCAGACAAGTGGCTTTCAAGATTGTTAAACGCACGGTTCTACTGTTTTTTATTGGCCTGTTTATCAACTGGTTCGACATGGCTATCAGCAGGAATGCTCTTGATTTGAGTCATCTTCGCATCTGGGCCGTAATGCAACGCATCGCTATATGCTACTTTGCAGTCAGCATTTTCGCGCTTTGCTGCAATCATCGCCATACGATTCCCGTCATTGTTATATTGCTTGCAGCCTACAGCCTGTTGCTTATCTGGGGCAATGGCTACGCATATGACAGCCAGCAAAACATTCTTGCACAAATTGATATCCGTCTTTTCGGCATAGGACATCTCTATCATAACAGTCCCGTTGACCCAGAAGGAACAGGTAGTTCATTATCGGCGATTGCCCACACACTGATAGGTTTTTACTGCGGTAAACGAATGAGTGATGCCAAAAGCACGGAAGAAAAGGTTCTACGCTTCCTGATAACAGGCGGATTTCTCGTCATCATCGGCTATATCGTCAGCTTCGGACTGCCACTTAACAAACGCATTTGGAGTCCCAGCTACGTCTGCATGACTTGTGGTCTGGCTGCTGTTACCCAAGGATTGCTCATGTATTGCATTGACATTAAAGGCATAAAGACTACCCGTCTGACATTTTTTCTTGTCTTCGGCACCAACCCTTTGTTTCTTTATGTAGCAAGTGAGCTGATCGCAATCCTATTTGGTTATTGGGAAATAAAGGGCAAAATCTATAACCTTTTGTCTTCTTTGACACCTGATCCCTATTTAGCTTCCCTTGAATATGCTGCACTATTCATGATGATGCATGCTGCAATAGGCTATCCTTTGTGGAAAAAGAAGATTTATATCAAGCTGTAATATCCCTTATTCTCGGTATGGCTATGGCTTATTATTGGGATGCGGATTGGCTGAAACACTGCAGTATTACCCAACCCTATGAGCAGTTACGCGACTATTGCTGTCCGGTTAATCTTTTTCGCATATAAAAGTCGGGGAGTGTATGTGTCAGAAGGTAAAATTTTGGTGCACCCTCCTATCTTTTGGGATTGTTCTGATTTCCATAAGTGATAAACGTATTTCGGGACTCCCCGAAAGCTTATTTTTCAAGATTTTTAGGCTTCGGGGCATCCCGAAAGCTTATTTTTCAAGATTTCGAGGCTTCGGGGCATCCCGAAAGCTTGTTTTTCAAGATTTCGAGGCTTCGGGGCATCCCGAAAGCTTGTTTTTCAAGATTTTGAGGCTTCGGGGCATCCCAACGGCTCATTTTTCAAGAAAACAACTCGTCGGGGCTCCCCGAAACATTGTTTTTCCGAATTTCAGCCTCTCTGACCTGTCCACATGACAGACAGAGGACTTTCCCTAATGTTTCATCCGATAATAATAAACCCAATAGGTGTTTCCATAGGTATCTCGAAGAGCTGAGAGCCGCTCATTAAGATTGCTGTATTGCTTGATAAGCGACTGGAAATCGGCAAAATCAGCCTCCATAACACTATTATGATAGACGATATATGGGTTGGAACGCAGATGAGCATAAAGCACAAGAGCCTCACGATAATGTTTGGGAAGTGGTTGTTTCAAATTGTAATACTTACCAATTGCATGTACGAAAGCTTCCAAGTCGCCATCCAACAAATAGGCACAAAGCAAGTAATCATGAGCCACAGACGTAGCTAAATGATGCTGATGAACAAAACGAAGGTAATGCATTGCACTCATCTTCTGCCGAAACATGCCGCCTAAACGCTGATAAAAAGGGGCTTTCCCGCATATCAGATAACACACATTGGGATTGTCAGGGAGCATGACTGACGAACTGCCAACTAAGGAGTATTCGAATAATTTATCGGGAAGCAGACCTGCTAAAGACAGGGAATAGACACGCAAACTCGTCAAAGTAGAGTCCGTATGTAAAGAATGCGCATCCACCTTGACTGCCTTTTGATAATCACCTGCTTCTATACACTGCTCTATCTCCAATCGGGCATGGAGCACCTGACGATGATTTGAACAAAGCATCACAAAGACTAACAAGACTAACAGACCGCTATAATTGATCCATGCACGCCGACCGAGAAAACCATGAGAGAAGTCCTGCGGTTCATAAGCCTGTAACTGACGGACATAGAACAGCAGAATGACGTCGACAACTATCAGGAGTGGTGCTGTCAACCACCACCAACCTAAAGTGACTCCATGCACAATATCACTATCAATAGAAGTCAATGCAGTCAGGCAGACCATGGAAGGCACATAGGTCAAAATATGAAATCTCCCCTTCACCCGAGTCAACATATAAAGACAAATCTGCATCAACCACAGTACAAATGTGATGATAACAGTACCAATCAAACGGCTATAATGGGTCTGTCCATTTGAAAGTACGTGCTGACCCATGGCCAACAAGTTATCCTGATAACAGTAGAGATAACAGAATGTGAATGCTAAGAACAACAATGCACACACCACTCTGTAAGGGCGTGTGCTATGTTTTGTGATTAAATCTGCTGACATTTATTAAATCATCAATTTTTACGTGAATTCGATTTCAACATCTATCTTTCTGCTTCCAAGGGGTTGGAAAGCCGTTTTGAGGCATTTCTTCCATTTCCAAGGGGTTGGAAAGCCGTTTTGAAGATTTTTTTTCCATTTCCAAGGGGTTGGAAAGCCGTTTTGAGGCGTTTTTTACCATTTTCAAGGGGTTGGAAAGCCATTTTGAGGCATTTCTTCCATTTCCAAGGGGTTGGAAAGCTGTTTTGAGGCATTTCTTCAGTCTCGGCCGTGGCCGAAATGCAGTTTTCGTCGTTTTTCATCTTTCGGCCGTGGCCGAAACGCTGTTTTTACTGTTTTCTATTCATCCGAGGTCTCGGAAAGCCATTTTTTACTGTTTTCTGCTCATCCGAGACCTCGGACGGTCATTTTTTAGTTTTTACCCATCGCTTCATCGAAACCCAAACAGATTCTTAGACCAAATTCACGTGATTTTTCTTTAAAACCAAAGCTGTACGTGCTGGCAGGTAAAGTTTAAGCCACTCTTTGTGTTCATTGACGTAGAGCGGATCGTAATTTGTAAAATGCGTCAACGTATCATCATTGAAACCGTTCCCTCCAAAGGCCTTATTATCGGTGTCGAGCACAATATTATAGCTGCCAACCGGAACGAGAAAGCCATAATCCGTAAACGATTTTGTCGGTGAGAAGTTGAATACAAAGAGCAAATCACCACGCATATAGGCCAGAACTTGATCGCCGTCGTTATGCCAAATCTCCTGAATGGCAGTGCGAATAAAGTTACGTTCCTCCTTAATTACCTTCAACATTTCGCGGTCAAAGTTTCCCAAATAGTGATAATCAAGTTCCTTATTGTCAACGAGGTTCCACTGCCTGCGCGCATATTTGTAACTCCAGCCATTGCCTTCTCTCGGGAAATCAATCCATTCGGGATGCCCGAACTCATTTCCCATGAAGTTAAGATAACCGCCGTTGATTGTCGAAGCCGTAGCTAAACGTATCATCTTGTGGAGTGCTATACCACGGAAAGCCATATCGTTCTCGTCACCTTTCTTGAAATGCCAATACATATCAGCATCTATCAGACGGAAAATAATGGTCTTGTCACCTACCAATGCCTGGTCATGACTCTCACAATAAGAAATTGTTTTCTCATCAGCGCGCCGATTTTTCACCTCCCAGAAGATTGAACTTGGCTTCCAGTCTTCGTCTTTCTGCTCTTTAATGATCTTAATCCAGAAGTCAGGAATGTTCATCGCCATACGATAATCAAAGCCATACCCACCATCTTCAAACTTGGCAGCAAGGCCTGGCATGCCACTCACTTCCTCTGCAATGGTAATAGCTTTGGGGTTGACTTCATGGATAAGTTTATTGGCCAAGGTGAGATAACAAATGGCATTGTCGTCTTCATGACCATTGAAATAATCGCCATATCCGCCAAATGCTTCACCCAATCCATGGCTGTAATAGAGCATTGAGGTAACGCCATCGAAGCGGAAGCCGTCAAAATGGAATTCCTGAAGCCAATACTTGCAGTTTGACAGCAGGAAATGTATAACGTCATCTTTACCATAATCAAAGCAAAGACTATCCCATGCAGGATGCTCATGACGCTCTCCCGGATAGAAATACTGGTTGGGATCGCCTGCAAGATTACCCAACCCTTCCACTTCATTCTTTACAGCGTGTGAATGAACTATGTCCATAATCACCGCAACGCCCTTGGCATGGGCTGCATCAATCAAAGCTTTCAGTTCCTCGGGGGTACCGAAACGACTTGAAGGTGCAAAGAAAGAACTGACATGATAGCCGAAAGAACCATAGTAGGGATGCTCCTGTATGGCCATAATCTGAATGCAATTATAGCCATCTTTGACTATCCGGGGCAGCACATTATCCTTGAACTCCGTATAGGTGCCCACCTTTTCTGCATCCTGACTCATTCCGATGTGGCATTCATAAATTAACAACGGAGAAGTTTGAGGTTTGAAATTATTCTTCTTCCATTGGTAAGTTTCCTTGGGACTCCATACCTGTGCTGAGAAAATCTTAGTCACCTCATCCTGCACAACACGCGTTGCCCAGGCAGGAATACGTTCTCCTTCTCCTCCATTCCACTTCACATGCATCTTAAACAGATCACCATGATGCATGGCCTTTTCAGGCAAACGAAGTTCCCAGTTGCCCGTCCCTTCAATGCGTTTAGCAAGATATCTTTCATCCTCCTGCCAATCATTGAAATCTCCAACCAAATAGATAGCCGTGGCATTCGGTGCCCATTCACGGAAAACCCAACCACGGGAAAGCTTATGCAGACCATAGTAATCATAGCCACTTGCAAAATCCGACAAACTCTTCTTGCCTTCTTGGGTCAGCTGTGAGAGTTTCCACAAGGCATGGTCATGGCGTCCGCGAATGGCATCCTCATAGGGTTCCAAATACGGATCATTCTTAACAAGACCGATATGTTTCGTGGTCTGAGGTTTCTTCACAGTCTTAGCAATCTTCTTTTTTGAGGTTTCTTTCTTTGTTTCCATAGTCAAATGCAATTATTTTTTAACCTTGAAAATAGCCTTTTTCATACATTCTGCATCAGCAATACATGGTGCATGAGCGTCCTGCGGGAAGAAAACGGCAAACTGTCCAGGCTTTACTTTCACATAGGTCTGTGCCGAAATACCGGAGATTTTTGCAATGTCTTTCTCTTCATCGAACGTCACCTCGGGCAAGTCTTCAACTGGTGAATAGCCAAAAACCTCGTCTGTCGTGAGCGGTATCTGAATGTCTATCATACGCCGATGATATTCCAACACTGCTTCTTCCTGCGTTTTTCCTTTACATGTTTCAATGTTCACAAACAGTTCTTTGCCCTTGATAGCATGCTTTCCTTCTTCAAGCTGCACGAGCTGATGTGTCTGCATGAATGTGACAACATCTGCAAAAAGCGGATGCAAGGCCACATATTTCCCAAGATTTTCTATTCTGTCAACTATCATTTCCAAACAAATTGAAATTCTCTAATCAGTCTTCAAAACGGCGACCAAGCTCATAGCGACCTGTACGTGTAACGTTCCCATTACGATCTTTCTCTACAAAACGACCATCACGGCGGTCGTCTACATAATTGCCTTCAAATCGGTTGCCATTCTTGTCCACTTCAATGGCAGCACCATTGCGCAGACCTTTCTTGTAAGTTCCCTTGAAACGGCTGCCGTTGGCATAATGAATGATAATCTCTCCTTCAATCTTTCCGTTCTTGAATTCACCTTCAAACTTGTCACCGGCTTTCTTTGTCAGCTTGCCATGACCATTCTGCAGATCGTTCTTCCACTGTCCGACATAGACATCACCCGAACGCCATTCAAACGTGCCTTGACCGCTCTTGGCCCCATCTTCAAAATGTCCTGTATAGCGATCTCCGTTGGCATACTTGAAGATACCTTCTCCGGTGCGTTCTCCCTGAACGTAATCTCCCTCGTAGACATCGCCATTCTGAAACTTATAGATGCCTCGGCCATTCTGTATGTCATCAGCCCAATTGCCTATATATACGTCACCATCGGCATATTTATTCGTCCCTTTTCCAGACCGTTGATTATTAGCCCACATGCCATCATATGTAGTTCCGTCCCCCCAATCAAAGAAACCACGGCCACTCTTCTGGTCATTCTTCCACTGACCCTCGTAATATGCGCCACTCGAATAGGTGTAACGCCCCTTTCCCTCGCGCTTATCCTGGACCCAATTCCCCTCATATTTGTCGCCATTATAATAGTACATCGTGCCCTGTCCCTGCTGATAATCGCGAAACCAAAGGCCTACATACTTATTGTTATTGGCAAAATAAAAAGTACCACGCCCGTGTTGCTGGTCTTGAAACCATTGTCCTTCGTAGCGTTCACCATCCGAAAACGAATAGACACCATAACCTTCACGCTTTCCTTTGATATATTCTCCTTCGTAAGTATCGCCATTCTTGAATACGGTATGCCCCTTTCCATTCGGTTTCCCGTTCATCATCTGTCCCTTATATTGTCCTCCATCATGCGTAGTACACGACCCCAAGACAATCTTTTGTGCCGACAAAAGCAGAGGCATAAGCAAAGCGTATATGAATAATATAAGTTTTTTCACTGTATTCTCTATTATAGTTCCAAGGCCAAAGATAAGAAAATAATAGAAGACAACAAAATAAGTTAGCGTTTTTTTTATAGACAACACAGATTATCTTTATAATGATTTCACCTGACTTTTTACATGAAATGCCGTAACGTTGTTGCCGCTGATGCCATAAACATTACTGAACTTACCTACTCCTAATTTGGAGGCAATTCGTTTGTCGCCGATGAAGTAATGCTTGGTGAAGCGGTTCTTTGTCACAGTGATAATCGGAGCAGGATAGATGGTGTAATCTTCCGTTTCGTGGAACGTGATTCCCTGCGGAGCACCATTGATATATACCCCTTCCAAATCGCCGTGGCTCTTGATGATACGCTCACCGGCGGCATTGTAGGTGTATCGGCTGGTCTTACCGTTATCCGACAATACCATCAGTCGGTTATCCTCATCCCAATACATTCTCCGTTCGGTACCAAGGCTGTCGTTCTCCACTAAGGTAGGATTACCATTGGCATCGTAGGTGTAATGCTCATGCCCTATCTGCGTGGGAGCGGTGGGATGGTTACTGTCCTCGTACTTATAGGTGAAGTCGTAAGACTGCGCCGTCTTTGTGGAGTCCACCTTTTGCACCTTGGTAAGCGGTTCGCTCATGCGTCCAAAAGTCATCTGCATGCTGTAACTTGCCTGCTTGGCCTTACCACTGGCATATACCAAACGGTTTAAATCGTCGTAAGCATAGCTATGCTTGAATGCGCCACCAAGCTTTTTATTGCCATTAGTATTGCCTCGCGTCGGGTCTACGGCATTGGTGATTCCTAAGATATTATCCACCGCATCATACTGATATTTGTTGTGCATGATGGATGTTCCCGCCGCCGTGAGATTCATTTCTTGCAAGCGTTCGCGTCGTTTGTCGTAGGTGTAGGTAGTCTCCGTTCCGTTACCCAACTTGGTGTAGACGGTGTGTCCATCCTTGTCATAGCCCACCTTTTCAACGATAGTCTCTTCCTTGCCTAGTTTGTTGGATTTGACACTCGTGATTTGTCCTGCGGCATTATAGGCATAGGTCACGACTTCTCCGTCGGGATAAGTCATGGTGCGCACACGGTTCCAGCTGTCGTAGGTGGCACCATAGACATAGGTGCGTACATCGGAGGTGCTGACCATCACCGTTCGGACGGTCTTAACAACCTCGCCCTGTCTACCGTAATAGTAGGCTTCGCCGCCTGAAGTATCTTCAACAAGCATCAAGGATATATTATCTTATTTATTCTTTTTAGGCTTAAAAAAGTTCTCAAAACTTTGTTCCATACTTTTTTTATGTTCCCTCATTTTATCCTTATCAGAACTGCTCATATTATTCACATCAAAAGCACTTTCAAACATATTCTTTATATCATTTGGATTTGCTGAAAAATTACGGAAAAATGCCTCAGCCCCCCTTTTAGCTGATTCACTGTTCTGCTCTGCCCTGCTTGATTTCTTCTCACCAAATCTTTGACTTCCAGCATTTCCCTTATTCTTCCTTTTTTCATCGTATTCTTTTCTTTTATTTTCATCTCCAAGTATCTCATACGCTTCACTAACCGTCTTAAACATTTCTTCAGCCTTTTTATCATCAGGATTCCTGTCTGGATGATACTTCATAGCTAATTTTCTGTATTTGGCTTTTATCTCTTTGGCATCAGCGTCTTCT
>ERZ772967.2745-NODE-2745-length-11154-cov-4.014506_pt1 | contig 11154 bp, 8 predicted proteins | sample MGYA00511677_ERZ772967 | MGnify/ENA primary metagenome ERZ772967 (study PRJEB29015, sample SAMEA2737931) | human oral metagenome | biome: human oral; feature: human-associated habitat; material: dental | place: China | collected 2146 ...
GAGGGCGGAGAACGACTTCGTGGGTATGAAGTGCGGCATCATGGACCAGTTCGCCATCACCATGGGCAGGCGGAACTGCGCCGTATTCCTGGACTGCAGGACGCTCGACTTCAAGCTCGTGCCCCTGAACCTGGACGGCTTTCGCATCGTCATCGGCAACACCAACAAGCCCCACGTCCTGGCCGGGTCGGAGTACAACCTGCGGCGGGCCCAGTGCGAGGGCGCACTGGAGGACCTGCGTCGCGTGCGGCCCGTCAAGGCCCTCGGGGACCTGACGGAGCCGGGGTTCAAGTATCTGTCGGGAATCATCCGCAACCCCGTGAACCTGCGGCGCGCCCGCCACGCCGTCACAGAGAACCAGCGCACCCTTCGCGCCGTCGCGGCCCTGGAGGTGTCGAACCTGGCGGCGTTCGGGCAGCTGATGAACCAGTCTCACGTTTCGCTGCGGGACGACTACGAGGTGTCCTGCCCGGAGCTGGACGCGCTGGTGGAGCTGGCCTGGCGGCAGCCTGGCGTGGTCGGCTCGCGCATGACGGGGGGCGGGTTCGGGGGCTGCACGGTCAGCATCGTGGAGAGCTCGCGCGTGGAGGACTTCGTCCGGGACGTGGGGGCCGGCTACGCGAAGGCCACGGGCCTGCGCGCCGACTTCTACGAGGTGGACGCGGCGGACGGAGCGGGGCGGATGGAGCGTCCCTGACGCTTTTGCCTGTGGGAAGGACGGGTGGATGACATGGCGATTCTGGTCTGCGGGGGGGCCGGCTACATCGGCTCCCACAACGTGCGCGCCCTGCTGGACCGCGGCTCTGAAGCCGTGGTGGTGGACAACCTGTGGACGGGGCATCGTCCGGCGGTCCCCGACGGGGTCCCCTTCTACGAGGGGGACGTCCGCGACGCGGCCCTGATGGACAGGATATTCTCTGAGCATAAGATCGAGGCGGTGCTGCACTTCTGCGCCTGCTCCCTGGTGGGAGAGAGCGTGGAGAAGCCCCTCTTGTACTTCGCGAACAACGTGGGAGGGATGCAGTCCCTGCTGGAGGCCATGGCGCGCCATGGGCTGCGGCAGATCGTGTTCTCGTCCTCGGCGGCCGTGTACGGCGAGCCGAGCCGCGTGCCCATCCTCGAGGACGACGAGACGAAGCCCACGAACCCCTACGGCGAAACGAAGCGCGTGATGGAGCGCATGATGCACTGGGTCGGGGAGCGACACGGCATCCGGTACGTGTCCCTGCGGTACTTTAACGTGGCGGGGGCGTGGCACGACGGGAGCCTGGGCGAGGACCACCGGAACGAAACGCACCTGGTGCCCATCATCCTTCAGGTGCCGCTGGGGCGACGGGACTGCGTCACGGTGTTCGGCGACGACTACCCGACGCCGGACGGGACCTGCATCCGGGACTACGTCTACATCGAGGACCTGGCTCAGGCGCACCTGATGGCGCTGGACTACCTGGCGAAGGGCGGCGAGAGCCGTATCCTGAACCTGGGCAGCGGCGACGGCTACTCGGTGATGGAGATGATCAACGCTGCCCGGAGGGCCACGGGGCGGGACATCCCCGTGAAGGTGGGGCCCCGCCGCGCGGGGGACCCGGCGCGGCTGGTGGCGGACAGCGCCCTGGCCGGAAGGGTTTTGGGCTGGCGCCCCCAGGTGACCTCCATGGAGGACATCATCGCCTCGGCCTGGCGCTGGCACAGCGCCCATCCCCAGGGCTGGGGGAATTAGCCATGCCGGCAGCGGACGTGGACGTCAACCGCGAGCTGAACCGGCTGGTGCGCTTCGCCCTCCTGCAGGGGCTGATCGAGGCGGAGGACGCCGTCTGGGCCGCCAACGGCCTCATCGGGGAGCTGGGCCTCCCGGACCTGCGGGCGGAGCCCGTTACGGACGACCTGCTTCCGGAGTCATCGCCGGACGGCATCCTGGAGCGCATCCTGGACTGGGCGGAGGCTGCGGGGATCATCGAGGGTGGACCGGAGGAGCGGGACCTGCTGGACACGCGGCTGATGGGCGTCCTGACGCCGCGGCCCTCGGACGTCGTCAAGAGGTTCCGCGCTCTGTACCGAACCTCCCCCCGTGGGGCAACGGACTACTTCTACGGTCTGGGCGTCGCCTCGAACTACGTCCGCTCGGCCCGCACGGCGCGGAACATCCGGTGGCGGACGAGGACGGACTTCGGGGAGCTGGACGTCACCATCAACCTGTCGAAGCCGGAGAAGGACCCGCGGGACATCGCGAGGGCGGGGAAGGCCCCCGCGACGGGCTATCCGCGGTGCCTCCTGTGCCGTGAGAACGAGGGCTTTTTCGGCCATCCGGGGCACCCGGCGCGGCAGAACCTGCGTCTGATCCCCCTGGACCTGCGTCAGGGCCAGAGCTGGTTCCTGCAGTACTCGCCCTACAGCTACTACGACGAGCACTGCATCGTCCTGAACGGAGAGCACGTCCCCATGGCCATCACGCGGGAGACCTTCGAGAACCTGCTGCGGTTCCTGGACCTCTTTCCGCACTACTTCGTGGGGTCCAACGCGGACCTGCCCATCGTGGGCGGCTCCATCCTGTCCCACGACCACTACCAGGGCGGCCGCTTCGTCTTCGCGCTGGACCGGGCGCAGGTGGAGCGGGAGTACCCGGCGCGGGACAGCGTCGCCATGGGGCGCGTCAACTGGCCCATGTCCGTGCTGCGCCTCACCTCCTGCGAGGCCGCGCCGCTGATCGATGCGGCCTGCGGCGTCCTGGAGGCCTGGCGGGGCTGGAGCGCTCCGGAGGTGGGCGTGCTGTCCCGGACGGGGGATGTGCCCCACAACACCGTCACACCCATCGCGCGGCGACGGGACGGGCGCTACGAGCTGGACCTGGTCCTGCGCAACAACCGCACGAGCTCGGAGCACCCCCTGGGGATCTTCCATCCCCACGAGGACGTGCAGCACATCAAGAAGGAGAACATCGGCCTCATCGAGGTGCTGGGCCTGGCCATCCTGCCCCCGCGCCTGAAAGGGGCCCTGTCGGAGATGGCGGAGGCCTGGCTTCGGGGTGAGGCGGACCTCTCCGCCCACCCGGCTCTGGCGGCGCACGACGCCTGGTATCGGGGCCTGCGGGAGCGCCATGCGGGCCTGGAGGCGGGGGAGGTGCCGGGCATGTTCCGCGATGAGGTGGGGCACGTGTTTGCGCGGGTCCTCAGCGATTGCGGGGTCTTCAAGCGGGACGATGCCGGGCTGGAGGCCTTCGACCGGTTCGCCGAAGCGCTTTAGCGTTCCTTTTGGGGAGAGCGTCGGAATTGCCGGCGCTCTCCCCGATTTTTTCTCCCGATTCACTTTGCGTTTTCAGGTGAAAAGATGAGGCTACGATAGGCGTTTGCCCTTCGAATGTGTCATAATAAAGGGACTTTTTTGCGGGCCCTTCCACGCCTGCGGGCGGGGAAGGGATTTTTGGGTTAGCCTATCCTGGAGGAGAGCTAGTCGTTTTATGGAGATCAAGGCCGTCTACGAGAAGATGCTGCCCCGCTTTCGCGAGCTGTTCGGAGAGGGGGAGCCGACGCTGTACTTTGCCCCCGGTCGCGTCAACCTGATCGGGGAGCACACGGACTACAACGGAGGGCACGTCCTGCCCTGCGCCATCTCCCTGGGGATATGGGCCCTTGCGGTCCGGCGCGACGGGGACAGGGTCCGTGTGGGGTCCATGAACTTCGACGACAGGCCGCCGACGGAGACGGAGCGCAGCGGCATCGAGCGCCGCGCGGAGTGGGGCTGGGCCAACTACCCCCTGGGAATGTTGAGCACGTTGGAGGCGCACCACTACCCCATCCCCTCCGGCCTGGACATCCTCTTCTGGGGCGAGCTGCCCGTGGGGGCGGGGCTCTCGTCCTCGGCCGCGCTGGAGGTGCTGACCGCGTGCGTCGTCAACGATCTGTTCGGCCTTCGCATCGACCGGCTGAACATGGCGATCATGGGGCAGGAGACGGAAAACCGGTTTATCGGAACCCAGAGCGGCATCATGGACCAGTTCGCCGTCAGCATGGGACGGAAGGGTTGCGCCGTCCTGCTGAACTGCGCCGCCCTGACCCACCTTTACGTCCCCCTCTACATTACGGGCTATCAGATCGTGATTGCGGACACCAACAGGCGTCAGGCGGCAGGGCGCGAGGACTACAACCTGCGCCGCCGGCAGTGCGAGGCGGCCTGTGAGGCCATCCGCCGCGTGCGCCCCATCCGAACGCTCTGCGAGCTGTCGGTGGAGGACTTCAACAGGCTGGAACGCGAGATCCCGGACCCGGTGAACCGTCGGCGCGCCCGACACGCCGTCACGGAGAACCAGCGCACCCTGGACGCGGCCAGGGCCCTGAGCCTGGCGGACCTGCGCACCTTTGGCCTCCTGATGCGGGCTTCCCACCTGTCCCTGCGCGACGACTACGAGGTCACCTGCCCGGAGCTGGACGCGCTGGCGGAGCTGGCGTGGCGTCAGCCGGGGGTGATCGGCGCGCGCATGACGGGGGCGGGCTTCGGAGGCTGTACGGTCAACGTCGTGGAGCGGCATCTCGTGAGCCGCTTCATCCGTGACGTCGGCGCGGGCTACGAGTTGCAGATGGGCTGTGCCCCCAGGTTCTACGTGGCGGACGCAGCGGACGGCGCCGCGAAGGTCAGGTTGCCCAAATAGGCGGCAGAGCTGCGCCTCTGGCCTGCCTTTTGATCTTCAGCTGAGAAAAGGGGTTATTCAATTGAATTTCCTGGATCGCTTCTTCAACATCTCCGGGCGCGGCAGCAACCTTCAGACGGAGGTCGCCGCGGGGCTCACGACGTTCATGACGATGTCCTACATCCTGGTGGTCCACCCGTCCTTCATGGCAAACGGCGCGGGAATGGACCGCATGGCCTGCGTGGTGTCCATGGCGCTCGTGTGCGGCGCCGTCACCCTGTTCATGGGGCTCTACGCCAACCTGCCCTTTGCCCTGGCCACGGGCATGGGCGGCAACGCCTTCTTCGCCTTCACGCTGGTGAAGGACGGCATCGTCACGTGGCAGGTTGGGATGGGGATGGTGTTCCTGTCGGGGGTGGTCTTCGTCCTGCTGACGGTCCTCGGCATCCGCGAGGTCATCGTCAAGCTCATGCCGCGCTCCATCAAGCTGGCCATCGGTGCGGCGGTGGGCATCTTCATCGCGCAGCTGGGGTTGAAGAGCGCCGGGATCCTGGTCGTTGACAAGGCCATGCGGTTCGGCGACCTGCACAGCGCGGGGACGCTGCTCTCCGTCATCGGGCTCTTCATCGTGACGGCCTTCATGTCCTTCCGGGTGCGCGGGGCGCTCTTGTGGAGCATCGTCCTCACCTCCATCATCGGCATCCCCATGGGCATCACGAAGCTGCCCGCCGCCTGGGTCGCCATGCCGGTGAGCCTGGAACCGCTGTTCCTGAAGCTCGACGTCCTGGGGGCGCTGCACTGGCAGTACATTCCCTTCATGTTCACCTTCTTCGTGGGGGACTTCTTCTCGACGCTGGGCACGGTGCTGGGCGTCGGCGCGAAGGCCGGGCTCCTGGACGAGAACGGCGACCTGCCGGACATCGGCAAGCCCTTCCTGGTGGACGCCATCGGGACGGTGGTGGGCTCCATCTTCGGACTGACGACCGTCACGACCTTCGTGGAGTCGGCTGCGGGCGTGGAGGAGGGGGGCAAGACGGGCATGACGGCCGTCGTTACGGCGCTCTGCTTCTTCGCCATGCTGCTCTTCGTCCCGCTGATCTCCTGCGTGCCCTCCCAGGCGACGGCCCCCGTGCTGATCATTATCGGCCTGATGATGATGCCGGCCGTCCAGGGCATCAACTTCAAGGACTTCACGGAGTCCTTTCCCGCCTTCATGACCATCCTGATGACGGCCTACCTGGGGCTGGCCAACGGCATCAGTTCGGGCATCCTGTGCTACACTGCAGCGAAGGTGCTGTCCGGCCGCGGCCGCGAGCTGCACTGGGGCACGTACCTGCTGTGCGTTCCCCTGATCGCGTACTTCCTGAACCTGTAGCGCCGGCTGCGAACGCGCGACAACGCTTTGAGATAAGACTTCGGTAACGACGGTAACGATTTCGGAGGCAGTCATGCAAATTCATCCAAAGGATCGGGGGCGGCTGGTGGATGCGGCGATGGGGCGTATCCCCTGCGACCTCCTCATCCACAACGTCAAGCTCTTCAACGTGTTTACCTGGGAGACCTACGAGGCCGAGGTGGGGATCGTCGACGGCTTCATCGCGTGCGTCTCCTCGGACCCGGACGGCGAAGGGGGCCGCTTTGAGATCGAGGCCCGCGAGCGCTACGACGGACGGGGACAGTTCCTGATCCCCGGCTTCATCGACAGCCACCTGCACATCGAGAGCAGCATGATGACGCCGGCCCACATGGCGGAGGTCGTGCTGCCCATGGGGACGACGACCCTCATCACGGACCCCCACGAGGTGGCCAACGTCGGCGGCGTGGAGGCGGTGGCCTACATGCTGGCGGCCAGCGAGGACCTGCCCATGCGGTTCTACGTGCTGACGCCCTCCTGCGTCCCCTCCGCGCCCGGTCTGGAGAACGCCGGAGCCTCCTTCGGGGCGGCGGAGGTGGAGCGCCTGATGGCCCACCCCAGGGTGCTGGGCGTCGCGGAGCTGATGGACTACCCTGGCGTGCTGTCCAACAGCAGCCGGATGCGGGCCATCATGGGGGCCTGCGAGAAGCGGGGCGGCTTCATGCAGGGACACGCGCCCTTCCTCTCGGGACGGGATCTGAACGCCTACCTGGCGGCCGGCGTGCGGAGCGACCACGAAACCCGCACGGGCCGTGAGGCCAGGGAGAAGCTGCGGCTCGGAATGAACGTGGACATGCGCGAGAGCTCGGTGTCCATGGACGTTGAGGCCATCGCCCCCGCCGTCCTGAACTTCCGCTCCCTCACGAACCTGTCGCTCTGCACGGACGACCTGGAGCCAGAGGACATCCTGACCACGGGGCACGTCAGCCGCGTCGCCGCCAGTGCGGTGCGGTGCGGAATGTCGCCGGAGCAGGCCGTCGTCTGCGGGACGCTCAACGCCGCGCGGGAGATCGGCATCACGAACCTGGGGGCCGTGGCCCCCGGCTTCGCCGCGGACCTGCAGATCGTGCCGGAGCTGGCCTGTCCCAGGCCCAGCGCCGTGTTCGCTGCGGGGCGCTGCGTCGCGGAGAACGGGCGCCTCACCCTCGCCATCGAGCCCCGCTCCTTCCCCCAGGAAAAGGTCAACACCGTCCGACTGAGGCACCCCGGCGTGGAGGACCTCAAAATCCGCGCGGAGGGGGACGCCGCGCGCGTGCGGGTCGTGCGCTACGCGACCCCGAAGGGGACCACCACGGAGTTCGGCGTCGAACGCCTGCCCGTGCTGAACGGCTGCCTGAACCTGGGCGGCGACCCGGACCTGAAGTTCGTCGCCGTGCTGAACCGCCATGGCCTGAACACGCGCTTCGTGGGCGTCGTTCGGGGCTTCGGAACGCAGCGGGGGGCCTACGGCGCCACGGTGTCCCACGACTGCCACAACCTGGTGGTGGTGTACGACACCCCGGAGGACGCACTGGTCGTGATCGAGGCCCTCATCGAGTGCGGCGGAGGCAAGGTCGCTGCGCTGGACGGGCGGGTGATCGCCCGCCTGGAGCTGCCCATCTACGGCCTCATCTCCCGCCTCCCCGCGGCGGAGCTGGCGCGCGACATCGCGGACGTCAAGGCGACGCTGCGCGGCAAGCTGGGGCTCGACGTGCCGAACCCGCTGATGCGCATCGTCTCCCTGGCCCTGCCGGTCATCCCCAAGGCGAAGTTCTCGGACCTGGGGTTGGTGGACGTGCTCCAGCAGAGGATCGTCCCGCTCTTCGTGGAGTGACCTGCAGCCAAGCGTCGGGCGATAAGAATGAAACGAGGGGCCATCCCGTCGGAACGGCCCCTCGTTTTCTTTTTATGCGGGAATGGGGCCCGATGGCCCGGCCGACGGAGACGCTATTCCTCCTCCAGCAGTCGGTTCTCCATGATCTGCTTTGCGGGGTCGAAGTCGTCCGAGATCTGCAGGTAGTACTCCGCGCAGTCGATCAGGGCCTCCATGGGCAAAAGTCCGACGACCTCGCTCTCCACGACGCTGACGCCGTAGCGCCGGGCCTCCATCTTCACGGCCTCGAAGGCGCGGTATACCGCCGTCTTCTGATAGTTCACCAGGTTCATCGACACCTGCGCCATGTGTCTGTCGCTCAGGTCTACGCCGATGGCCTTGATGAAGCGATAGCCGCCGCTGAGGTTGCGGACCCGCTTGGCGATCCTGTCCGCGATCTCCAGGTCCGGCGTGCTCAGGTTGATGTTGAACGCCACGAGGGGCATCCGGGCGCCGACCGCCACCACGCCCGCCGTGGGGTGTACCCGCCCCGCGGGGCCGTAGTCCGGCGTCCACATCGCCGTGTCCTTCAGCTTTTCCGGCATCCCCTCGAACTGCCCCTTGCGGATGGAGGCCAGGTTCTGGCGGTGCGGCGCGGTGGCGGAGTCCTCGTAGAGGAAGACGGGAATCTGATAGCGGGACCCGACGGCCTCCCCCACCTCCTTCGCCAGGCGGTCCGCATCCTCAACCGTCGTGCCGCGGCAGGGGATGAAGGGCACCACGTCCACGGCCCCCATCCGCGGGTGCTGGCCCTCGTGCTTCGTCAGGTCGATGAGCTCGACGGCCTTGCCGAAGGACGCCAGAACGGTCTCCTTCAGGGGCGCGGGCTCTCCGATGACGGTGACCACCAGCCGGTTGTGGTTGGGGTCCGTCTGGTAGTCCAGAAGCCGCACCCCTGCCTTGCCGCGGAAGCACTCCACGATCTGCTCGATCTTCCCCGCGTCGCGCCCTTCACTGTAGTTCGGCACACACTCGATAAGTTGTTTCATGTACAGTCCTCCCTTAGTTTTCTGCGCAGCGGCCCTCGTACCGAACCGCCGCTGCGACGGCCTTGACCCTCTCCGTCGCCCTGACGCTCCACGCCTCCCCGTCGAGGTTTGAGGCGTGCAGCGTATCGCCCGCCCCCAGGGACCAGGTCCCGTCCCCGCTCACGACCTCCGCTGCCCCCTCAAAGCAGAAGATGAGCAGCTCCTCCACTCCCGGCAGCGCGGCGGCCAGAGCCGCCGTCACGTCCGTCCTCAGGCCGGGGCCGCCCACGATGGGGATCATCGTCCCGGCGCATCGCCCCTTGCGCAGCATCAGGTTCAGGTCCACGACCTTCCCTCGGGCCTGCGTGGTGACTCCCCCGTCGAAGGCGTAGGGCTCGAACTCCGCGAAGTCCCGCCAGGTCGCGTCGTCGTGGGAGAGGTGCAGCAGACCCCGCAGGGAGAGGATCACGCGGTTGTAGTCCGGCAGGCTGGTGTAGGTGCTCTCCTCCACCTCTGCCGTGGCGGAGCTGAAGCGCCACAGGAACTCCCTCTCGGCGTAAAGGCTGCCCTCCGGGGCGATCGCCAGCTCTGTCGTCCGCCCGCCGCTCCAGTCCGTCACGCGGTAGTCCGCTGGGTGAAGAAGTCTGATGCCGCGGCTCACTTTGTGATGCCCTCAACGAACTTCTTGATGAAGTAGATGGTCTGGGGCTGGTAGATGATGTCCACCAGGAAGGCCCCCACGATGGGCACGATCATGAAGGCCTTGCGGGACATGCCGTACTGCTCCGTCACCGCCGTCATGTTGACGATGGCGCTGGGCGTCGCGCCCAGCCCGTGGCCGCAGAGCCCCGCGCACATCACCGCCGCGTCGTAGTTGGAGCCCAGGATGCGGAAGACGACGAAGTAGGCGATGACGCACATGAAGACGAGCTGCGCCACCACGATCAGCAGCATGCCCCCCATGAGGTCCATGAGCTCCCAAAGGCGCAGGGTCATGAGGGCCAGGCCCAGGTAGAGGTTCAGCATGACGTCGCCGATCTTGTCGCTCAGGGAGAAGCTGAACTTGTAAAACTGGAATTTCTCGTTCAGGTTGCGCAGGGCCACCGCCACGAACATGGCGCCCACGTAGTCCGGGAAGGACATGCCGAGGAGCTTGCCGATCCAGCCGGACACCACCATGCCCAGGGCCATGCAGATGATGATGGCCGCCACGTTCTGAATGGTCTCAAGGCCCGTGAGCTTCACGCCCTCCGCGGCGTTGATGCTCTCGATGTCCGCGTAGTTTTCGTTGTTCTCCTGGGGCTTCAGGTCGTAGCGCACGATGAGGCGCCGGGCCAGGGGGCCGCCCACCATGACGCCCGATATAAGGCCGAAGGTCGCCGCTGCCGCGCCAACGCCCATGGCGCCGGCGTAGCCCAGCTCCTCAAAGGTCCTGCCGTAAGCTCCGGCGGCGCCGTGGCCGCCGATCATGGAGATGGCGCTGGAGAGGAGCGCGTAGGGCGCGGGCAAGCCCGCCGCGTCCCCCACCGCGATGCCGATAGCGTTCTGGACGATGGAGATCACCCCGGCGCAGAGCCAGTAGAGGATCAGAAGCAGGCCGCCCTTCTTCAGCAGCTCAAAGCTGGCTCCCAGTCCCACCGTGGTGAAGAACGCCAGCATGAAGGGGGATTGAAAGGCGGAGTCAAACTTGAAGGCAAAGGTCCCCGTGTTGTGGCCGATGAAGGTGACGAACATGAAGAGGAATCCGCCGATGACCGGCGCCGGGATGCAGTACTTCTCCAGGAAGGGCACCTTCCGCTTGACCCGGTAGCCCAGCAGGAGCAGGACGCAGGCCATGGCCGTCGAGAAGACGGCGTTCTCGCTGATCGTGAAGACACCATCCACTACCTCAAAGCTCATATCAAGACCTCCTGTTTTTGTGGCATTGCCGTCCCATCAACCCAGCTTCGCGTGCCGGACGGGCACGGCCCCATGATCGGACGGAGCCGGGCACCCACTCCGTCCTCTTTCGCTCAACGCCCAAAGAAACGGTAAATACGGTAGAGCTTTTAGGGATAAAGTATCATTTTCATTTGACGTTTGTCAAGGCTGCCTGCCAGGTGACATTGACATTGAAGAATGGCCCCACCAGCGTTCCGCTCTTCGTGGCGTGACCTGCGGCCAAGCGTCGGGCGATAAGTGAAACGAGGGGCCGTCTCGACGGGACGGCCCCCCTGTTACGCTCGTTCCGTATGATGGCCCCATCCTTTTCTCTTAATACCAATTCGCGTTTAATACGGATTTCCTCCCCTGAAAGGGG
>ERZ772967.2747-NODE-2747-length-11144-cov-2.598160_pt1 | contig 11144 bp, 9 predicted proteins | sample MGYA00511677_ERZ772967 | MGnify/ENA primary metagenome ERZ772967 (study PRJEB29015, sample SAMEA2737931) | human oral metagenome | biome: human oral; feature: human-associated habitat; material: dental | place: China | collected 2146 ...
AAGAAAATAAATTAGAATACTCATTTTTGCTACATTTTTTTATAAGAGAAAATTTAATTAATAAAAAAGATCAGCAAAGATTATTAGCAATGTCTGAAGAGATATTAATCAGAGATTTAAAAGAACTATTTGAAGAAAAAGCCTGGAAATGGCACCCGAGTAAATTTAGAAATCTTGGATTTTTGGAAAAAGAGAATATTGATTGGGAAAGTATTACCATCGAATGTTTGGGATATAAGCCAGTAAATATTTTAGCGGAAAAGGATAAAATAATATTTTCGCTTTTTAAGTATTCTGATAAATATAAAAAAGTTTTTCAATTTCTTATAAATAGCACAAAAGAGATTAATCTATTTAAAGATATATTTTTAAGATACGATGTAATTTATGGAATATCTGGCTTAAGGAATATATTAAATGAAATGTGGAATTATGGGCTAAGATTGGATTTTATAAACAGAAAGTATTTTGAATATATTGAGAGAAAAGGTTTTGATAATAAAAATAATAAAATTTGGATGGAATTTTTGCACGAGCATGAAAAAGAATTATATAAAATTTTTGAAAAAGGGGTAGAATTATCAAAAGAAATCGAAAATTATGTAAATATTTTATATTTAAAAGATAATGGATTTGATTATTCAGAATTACCTAAATTACTGTTGAATGCAAATGAATATGTAGGGCATCAGATTGAAAAAATTTTAAGAAGAAGGCTTGACGCAAAAAATGAAATAGAGAAAATTGTTGAAAAACAAATTTTTCCTGCTTCACACATTGCAGAAAGATTAGTAAAATATTGGGATAATGTGGAAGCTCAAAAGGGATTAAGAAATTTAATGGATTCAAAAGAAATTTTTGAATATGCTGATAGTATCTGTCTTGAAAAACATGAGGAAAACGCAGTATTTAGTGCAGAAGTAGATTATGGAATGATAAGAATAAAGGACAGTGATAAAAGAATTCCTGCAAAATTAATGAAATTTTATATATCAGAATATATACTCGCAAAAGATATCAGAAGTATTGATGTTTGCAATAAAATTGAAGAAATAGCACAGAAAGAAGATTTGAGAAAATTTGTTAAAAAGATTTTTGACAGATGGAAAGTTCATATGTTTAATCCAAAGTATAAAAATATCTTTATACCGTTAATAAAGACTGCTAGCATTAAACAACTTGATGAAATAATAGAGATAGTCGACATGCTTGTCAGTGAGTATAATAAGATTGCAGTTGCAGCTTATGGAATAAGAGTTTTATCATTACGTGAAGAAGTTAAGCAAGTGGGGATATTATTAAATAGCTTCATATTAAACTATAAAGATAAAAGAATAAAAATGGCGGCTAACGAGGCATTGGAACTAATTTCACAAAAACAAGGAATGACACGTGATGAATTAAATGACATTTTAGTTCCAGATTTTAACTTTCAGTTGGATAGGACAAAAATATTTACTTATGGGGATAAGAGAATAAAAATTGAGCTTGATATTGCAAAAATTCCTCAGAAAGTTATTCTTTATGATGAAAATAATAATAAAGAAATAAAATCATTTCCAAAAGTGAGTAAAAAAAGAAATATTGACAATGAAATATTGGAAGAATATAAAAGAGAATTGAAATATATAAAAAAACAGTTGAAAGAAATATCATCAGTTCAGAGAAATAATTTATTAAAGGCATTATTTACACAAAGAAAATGGAAAGCAGAAAAATGGAAGGAAATTTTTATAAAAAATCCAATTATGCAAAAATTTGCAATATTTCTTCTTTGGAAAGAAATAGATGAGAAAAATAACACTGTAAGTACTTTTAGATATACAGAAAATAATATTTTTGAATCAATTAATGAAAAGGAATATCAATTGAATCAAAATAAATTTGTAAATCTTGTATATTTTCCCGAATTAAAAGAAGAAGAGAGGGAATACTGGAAAATGTATTTTAATAATAAAAAAATACTTCAGCCAATAAATCAAATAAACATTCCTTTTTACAAACTTACAGAAGAAAAAAAGGAAAAAATAGAAATTTTAGATTATAATGAAAAAGAGTTTCTAGTAAAGACATTACGGAAAGAAAGTCCAAAACTTGATTTTGAGATAAATTATGGAAATGACGGAAAAGGATATGGAATTCATTACATTGATAAAAACACAGATATAACAGCTGTCATTTTAACAAATTCGTTTTTTTCAGGAGATTATACAAAAAAATTAAAAATCGAAAAAATAGTATTCTTTAAAGGAAGTCCAGTAGTTCAATATGAAAAAACATTGGAAAGTCAGGATATAAAACTGTTAAAACTAAAGGAAATTCCGAAGAGAATATTAAGTTTAGTGTGTTGTATGATTGAAATTTTATCAAGTGAAGGAAATAATTAAAATAAGGAGTATTTATGAATAATAAGAAAAAAATAGCGCTATTTTTAGGTGCTGTTTCTTTAATTGCTTTTGGAAATTATAAGCAATTTGTAAAAAATAGTAAGCAAAAAACAGTTGTAGAAGGAAAATCTAGCGAGAAAGCGTCTTCTTCGTCAAGTAAAGCGGATAAAGAAGGTAAAAGCAGTGAAAAGGCAACTTTATCTGCAGGAAATAATCCAACGCAAAAGGTTCAGAATACAGAAGTTATGGCTGAAATAAAATCAGTACCGCAGCCTCAGCCAGCTAAAACTGCAGTTCAAAATAATACAGATGATACCAAAAACAATAAATCTGATAAAAATTCAGAAACAAAGGACAGAGAGAAAAATATCAGCAAAGATAAAACTGAAAATTCGTCTCAAGATAGGAAAAACCAAAATTTAAAAAATAATAAAAAATTAACTGAGGATAATAGTCTAAAAACAAATAAAAATGTAGAAAGCCAATACAAGCTTAATACAAAAAATAAAGAAGAGACTAAAACTAAGAAAGAAAGTAAATCAAGTGAAAAAGCAACTTTATCAGGTGGAAATTAGGTGAAAACATGATGTATAAGGTTCAAGTACGTTTTTTATTTCATTCGGATATAAAAATTAAAATACCTGAAAGCTATGATGATTCTGTTTTTGACAGGTTATTTGGAATTTTAGAAGATGTGAATGAAAAGTATAATTCTTATGCTGAAAATTCTTATATTGATAAAATAAAGAAAGAAAAGTTGCGTTATCAAAATGATTTTGCGTACTTTTGTACTTGATATTATTTATAAAGAAAGATAAAGTTCGAAATGGCACAATTATCAGATCGTTTAAATCGATTGGCGCCTTCTGAGACATTAGCAATGTCGCAGAAGAGTAGTGAAATGAAAGCGCAGGGAATTGATGTTATCAACATGAGTGTGGGAGAACCAGACTTCATGACTCCTGATCATGTTAAGGAGGCAGGCAAAAAGGCCATTGATGATAACTTCTCAAAGTATTCTCCTGTTCCTGGTTATCCTGTTTTGAGGGATGCTATCTCAAAGAAGCTGAAAGAGGAAAACAATCTTGATTATGCTGCATCAGAGATTATTGTCGGTACTGGTGGTAAGCAGGGTGTTTGCAATGCTGTTTTGGCTTTGGTGAATCCAGGTGATGAGGTGATTATTCCTGCACCTTATTGGGTGAGCTATCCACAGATGGTGAAACTTGCTGGTGGTGTGCCTGTTGTTGTTTCTGCTGGAATTGAGCAGGACTTCAAGATTACTGCTGAGCAGTTGGAAGAGGCGATTACTCCAAAGACAAAGATGATAATTCTTTGCTCTCCAAGTAACCCTACTGGTAGTGTCTATTCTGCAGAGGAGTTGGAGGCTTTGTCAAAGGTTGTCTTGGCACATGAAGACGTGTTTGTTCTCTCAGATGAGATTTACGAACACATTAATTATATAGGTGGCCATTGTAGTATTGCGTCTTGCCCAGGTATGAAGGAACGTACGATTCTCTGTAATGGAGTGAGCAAGGCTTATGCTATGACTGGCTGGAGAATTGGTTGGGTAGCAGCACCAGAGTGGATTGTAAAAGGTCTCAATAAGTTGCAAGGACAATATACGTCAGGTACGTGTAGTGTTAGTCAGATGGCAGCTGTTGCAGCATACGTGGGTGATCAGACCTGTGTTGCAGAGTATCGTGAGGCTTTCCGTCGTCGTCGTGACTTAATCGTAAGTTTAGCAAAGGAAATTCCTGGACTTGAGGTTAATGTGCCACAAGGTGCATTCTATCTCTTCCCTAAATGTTCCAGCTTCTTTGGAAAGACAGATGGCAAGCATGTGATTAACAACTCATCCGACCTTGCTATGTATATTCTTGAAGAAGGATGTGTAGCAACAGTGGGAGGTGATGCTTTTGGTGCTCCAGGCTGTTTTAGAATGAGTTATGCAACAAGTGATGAAAATATAAAGGAAGCGCTTCGTCGTATTAAAGAAGTACTTTCAAAACTTAAATAGGAATCGGAAATGCAGATAGTAATAAAGATGAGATAGAAACTGTACATTTATAACTGTTAAATGTTATTAATCGTAGCTGTAGTTTTCTTTTAATTACTATCTTTGCGGAGATAAGAAGCAGTGTTGAACCTCCTTTTATAGTGGCGGTAAGATACAAATGCTTAAAAATCAGAAAGATATTAACAAATTAATTCATTAATAACCTAAAAATTAAAATTTTATCAAATTATGGCAACTACACAACAAAAACCAGCCCCACAGAAAAAGTCTGAGGGCTTCACAGGAGTTAGAGGTGCATTCTGGATTATCGTCGTTTGCGCTGTCGTTGCGTTCACATTGTTCTACACATGGTTCGGTAACCCAATGCACTTCCAGGATGGAGCTGCACGTGAGAACCCAGCAGACGTTTGGGGTACCATCTTTAAGGGTGGCGTAGTCGTTCCTGTTATCCACACTCTCTTGTTGACAGTGCTCGCTATGTCTATCGAGCGTTGGATGGCTTTGAAGACTGCTTTCGGTAAGGGTGCCCTTCCAAAGTTCGTTGCAAACATCAAGAGTGCTCTTAACGCTAATGACCTTGCTAAGGCTAACCAGCTCTGCGATCAGCAGAAGGGTTCTGTAGCAAACGTTGTTAAGGCTTCTTTGAACGCTTACAAGGATATGGAGACTGGTGCTAATGCTAACCTTAAGAAGGCTCAGAAGGTAGCTAAGATTCAGCAGGCTCACGAGGAGGCTACTCAGCTCGAGATGCCAACTCTGACAATGAACCTCCCTATCATTGCTACTCTCGTAACACTTGGTACTCTTACTGGTCTTCTCGGTACTGTAACTGGTATGATCAAGTCGTTCTCTGCTCTTGCTGCAGGTGGTGGTGCTGACTCTGCTGCACTTTCTGCTGGTATTTCTGAGGCGTTGATCAACACCGCATTCGGTATTGCAACATCTTGGTGTGCGGTAGTTTCTTATGGTTACTACTCAAACAAGGTTGATAAGTTGACTTTCGCCCTCGATGAGGTTGGTTATTCTATCGCTCAGACATACGAAGTAAACCACACAGACGAGGCTTAATTTTTGCTAACCCTTTAATAATTTATCGCTATGGGTAAAGTAAAAGTTAAGAAGAATGACACTTTTATCGACATGACGCCTATGTCAGACGTTATGACCCTGTTGCTTACCTTCTTCATGCTGACATCAACGTTCGTTAAGAACGAGCCAGTGAAGGTAAATACTCCAGGTTCTGTGTCTGAAACTAAGGTGCCTGAGAATGGTGTCTTGACAATTCTTGTGAGTCCTGAAAAGGGACCTACAGGAAAGCCTACTGGCGAAGGCCAGGTTTTCTTGAGCTACGATAATACCAATGAGTTGGGGCAAATCGTAGACAATATGGGCGTAACATTGACTCCTGCACAGAAGAAAACTTTTGTTGCTGAGTCTACATTTGGTACTCCGCTCGATAAGTTAGCTGCTTATTTATCAAAGCCTGCTGCTGAGCGTAGTAAAGAACTCCCTAAGATGGGTATTCCTCTCGATAGTATCCAAGGACAGGAGATGACTGAGTTCCAACAGTGGGTTAACGCAGCCCGCCAGGTGAACCCTAAGGTTAGACTTGCTATCAAGTCAGACGCTGATTCTCCTTATGGTACCGTTAAGAAGGTAATGAGCGAACTCCAGGATATGGATGAAAGCCATTACTATATGATCACACAGTTGGACGCTAAAAAGGCTGCGCAGGCAGCTAATAAGTAAGGAGATCAAAGTATGGAAATGATGGATACAGGAAAAGAAGGCGGCAAGCAGAAGAAGATGACCGTCCGCGTAGACTTTACGCCGATGGTGGATATGCTTATGTTGCTGATTACCTTCTTCATGCTTTGTACTTCACTTAGCAAGCCTTCAACTATGGAGTTGACGATGCCAAGTAATGATAAAACTCAGAAGGACACTCAGAAGAATGAGGCCAAGGAGTCACACTCTATTACGATTTACATTGCTGACGGAGATAAAATCTTCTACGGTAACGGTAAACCAGAGTATGATAACGCTAATTGGCTGAAGCCTGCCGACTGGAGTAACACCCAGAGTGGTATTCGCTACGTTCTTCAGCATAAGCAAGTAGGTGACCCTTCTACAGGCGAGGCTATCACTATCCCTTATCAGGATATGGACATCGCTGTGAAGGAACTCAATCGTAAGAAGCAGGCTAACCCAGCTTCTTATCCTGACAGCATTTATCAGGCTGAGTTGGCTGCGATCAAAACTGGTATGATTAATGGCAAGAAGGTTTCTACTATGACTGTCATTATCAAGCCAACTGATCAAGCATCTTATCGTCATTTGGTAGACATCCTCGATGAAATGCAGATTTCATATATTGGAACTTACGTCATTGACAAGCTGACAGACCAAGACAAGGCTCTCTTAGCCAAGAAAGGTATAAAGGCTTAATCACTGAATAGTAACAATTAAAGAAAGAAAACAATGGCAAAAATAGATTTATGCGATCCTAAATGGGTCGACATGGTGTTCGCCGACAAGAACAAGGAGTACGGTGCATACAAGCTTCGTAAAACTGTTTCTCAGCGTAACATCAAGGCTTTAGCTATTCTGCTTTGTGCTGCATTCCTCGGTGGTGGTTACTTAGCTTATCAGATCAAGAAGCATAACGACGACTTGGCTGCGCAAGCTGAATATGCAGCAAAGATGGAGTTAGCAGCTCTTGAGCAGGCTAAGAAAGAGCAGGCTGAACGTAAGAAACAGCAGAAGAAGGAAGAACCTAAGAAGATTGAACCTGAAAAGGTTGTTCCTGAAACGCGTGCAACAGTTAAGTTTACAGCCCCTGTCATCAAGGATGATAAGGATGTAAAGGAAGAGATGCCACCAATGGTCAAGATGAACAAGGAGACCAAGGCAGTCGGTGTTGAGAACAAGGAAGGTACGGAAGATCGTACTGAAGTTGCTGCTCGTAGCACTGTTGCTACTCCTGAACAGATTGTACCAAAGATCGAGAAACCTGTTGTAGAGGCACCAAAGCCGGAGCCAAAAGAGGATGTTGAGAAAAAGGTCTTCACAGTGGCAGAGGTTATGCCTTCATTCCCTAATGTAAATGCTTGGTTGGCTTCTCATATCCAATACCCAGCAGTTGCAGCAGAGAATGGTGTGCAGGGACGTGTTATCGTTAAGTTCGTTGTAGGACGTGACGGTAGCGTTAGTCAGGCACAAATCGTTCGTGGTGTTGATCAGGCACTCGACCGTGAGGCACTTCGCGTTGTTAATAGCATGCCGAAGTGGTCTCCAGGTATGAACAATGGTCAGCCAGCAAACGTTTGGTTTACTCTCCCTATTACCTTCAAACTGCAGTAAAAGCAAATATTATATGAAAAGAACCAGATTCTACATAACAGTAGGATTGATGCTATCCCTCGGCTTCCTTCTGTCTGCTTGCGGACAGAAGAAAGCTAAGGACGGCAGAACAGATACACCGACGTCAGGGACGATTAAGTTCGCCTCTGACGAAAGTTTTAGTCCTATTATAGAGGAACTGTTACAGAATTATCAGTTCCGCTATCCAGAAACTCACTTGTTGCCAATCTATACAGATGACAACAAAGGTATGCAACTGCTCCTCGACCAGAAAGTTAATCTTTTCTTTACTTCTCATGCATTGACGAAGGGAGAAGATGCTATGTTACGAGGGAAAGGTCCTATCCCAGCGGTATTCCCGATAGGATATGATGGAATTGCTTTCATCGTGAACAATACGAATGCAGATTCATGTATTACGGTTACCGATGTTAAGAAGATTCTCAGTGGTCAGATTGCAAAATGGAATCAGCTGAACCCTAAGAATGATAAGGGTAATATTGAAGTTGTCTTTGACAATAAAGCATCAGCTACGTTACATTATGTAGTCGACTCCATTTTAGGTGGAAAGAATATTAAGAGTGCGAACATTGTTGCTGCAAATAACAGTAAGTCAGTTATTGACTATGTTCACAAAACTCCGAATGCTATAGGTGTTATTGGGTCAAATTGGTTGAATGATCATCGTGACTCTACAAACACTACATTCAAGAAAGATATTAGAGTGGTAGGTCTTTCAAAGACTACCGTTGCACAGCCAGAGAATAGTTGGCAACCTTACCAAGCTTATCTGTTGGATGGCAGATATCCTTTCGTAAGAACTATCTACGCTGTCGTGGCTGACCCTCACAAAGCATTGCCTTGGGCATTTGCAAACTTCGTAACCAATCCAATTGGTCAGAAGATTATTTTTAAGGCTGGTCTCTTGCCTTATCGTGGTGAAATCAACATTCGTGAAGTTGAAGTTAAGACCCAGTAGCCAGTAATGCATAGAGTGTTATTTATTGGCAAACGATAATCAGTTATGATTAATTAAATGTGGTCGTTATAACATTAAAGAAGATTTATTTTGCTTATCAACATTAGTTACAACTCTCATAGAATTAAACTAAATGCCGTGGTAGGCGTCTTAATGAATAAAGTTCACTTGAATTAAAATTTAAAGAGAAAGAATTATGAAGACAAAGAAATATTTAATAGCTGGAGCCTTGATGTTGGCAATGTCAACTCCAGCAATGGCACAGGATGTTGATTACGCAGTAGCTCTTAAGCCTATTGTAGCTGCTATCGAAGCTGCACCAAATGATCCAAAGGCAGCAAAGGATCTTATTAAGGAGTATCAGAAGAACTTTAAGAAGAGTGAAGAGGCTATTGTTGCTTTGGGTAATGTATATCTTTTGCAGCGTAATTACGATGCTGCAACAGAGATAGCAAACAACATCATCAATAATAAGAAATACAAGGGTAGTTTAGCTTATGTCCTCTTGGGCGATATTGCTGCTCTTAAGGATTCTATCGGTAATGCAGGTGCAGCTGCTACACAGTATCAGAATGCAATTACTGTTGATCCACAGAACGTAACAGCTTACGAACGTTATGCTAAGGTTTTCCGTCATGTAAACTCAAAGGTTGCTGTTCAGAAGCTTGAAGAACTTCGTAAGGTTAAGCCAGACTATCCAGTAGAGGCAACTGCAGCTGAAATTATGCTTGGCGATGGTAAGTATAAGGAGGCATTAGAGTGGTATGCTAAGGCTAATCCAGCTAATATGTCTGAGGACAACTTCTATAACTATGGTTTTGCTGCTTACATCACAAAAGACTATCAGAGAGCTTTGGATGTTGTAAAGCAGGGCTTGCAGAAGTTCCCTAACAGTGAGTACTTGAGCCGTATTGCTATGATGGCATCAGTTGAGTTGAAGGATTATGCTTCTGCTATCAACTATGGTAAGGTCGTGTTTGCTGGTTCTGGTAAGAAGGTAGCTAACGACTACGATGTATATGCAAAGGCGCTTTGCGGTGCTCAGCAGTATGACGAAGCTATCAACACTGTTAACAAGGCACTCGAGGTTGATAAGAATAATATTGAGCCTTTGAAGACTTTGGCTGCTATCTATGCTGCACAGGGTAATGATGACAAGGCACTCGAGGTTCAGCAGGAGTATCTTTCTAAGAGTAAGAAGGCTACTAACAATGACTGGGCAACACTTGCTAATACCTATATTGCAAAGGCAGAGGGCTTGACAGACCGTGCTGCTAAGAACGCTGTTCTTGCAAAGGCATTTGATGTTTACGAGCAGATGGTTTCTAAGTTCCCAACAATCTCTGACTGGGTATGGTTGAACCAAGCTAACGTAGCTCAGTTGATGAACGATCCTGATAAGGTGGCTGAAATCTATCAGAAGGTTGCTGCTTACGAAGAGGCTAAGCCAACGCTCGATGAGGATAGCAAGAGCTACTTGGAGAACGTTTACTATGGTCTTGGCTACTATTACTCAAAGAAGGGTAACAAGCCACTTGCAGACGAGTACTTCAATAAGGTGCTGAAGGTTAATCCTAACAATGACGGTGCTAAGAAGGCTTTAGGTATGTAATTATCTGAAACAATCATTAGATATAAGGGCGATGGTCGTAATGACTATCGCCTTTTTTTTGCTTCCTTTATTAAATGTTTGGACACTTACCTTATAGTTTTAACGTAATAACCTTAATGTTTCTATAAAACATAGCAGGACTATCAACTACCAGTTTTTATTCTTCGACACAGAATTCCCTTTCATGTTTATACTTAGAGAGCTTTGCTAATAATGGTTTGAAAAATAATGACAAAACGTCGGATAAAATATCTATAAATCGAGGCAAAGATACGCACAAAAAGCAAGTCTGCAACAAACAGTGAATCAGTCGGTTATAAAATCGTTTACGTAAAGGTGCTTAATAGGACTTCAAAAGGGCGTTAGTAAGGGGCTTAAAGGGCACCTTTTGTGACTCAATTAGGCGTCTTTAAGAAGCCAAAAGGGCATATATAGATTTAGGGTTGTGTGAAAATAGTTTACAAACATTGGCTGATATAAGAATAAGCTGTTTGTATAAGATGGAACGATATACTACTTAGATAGATAAGGGTTTAATTTATATTCTTGTGGATGTTCCAACTCTTAGAGGGCTTGTAACTATGAATTTATAGAAAAGAGGAAGCATATCACTTTGAGTTGTAGATAGACCTTCGACAGTGTCATGCTTCCTTATCGTGTTACTCTATGATTCTCTATATCCAATAGAGAGGGTAGAGTGTATTAGTGTCTTTCTGTGTTTATGATTTATGTCAAACTACTCAGTATGTAAAATGGAATACATGTTAGTGTCATAAATCATAA
>ERZ772967.2748-NODE-2748-length-11137-cov-57.564339_pt1 | contig 11137 bp, 6 predicted proteins | sample MGYA00511677_ERZ772967 | MGnify/ENA primary metagenome ERZ772967 (study PRJEB29015, sample SAMEA2737931) | human oral metagenome | biome: human oral; feature: human-associated habitat; material: dental | place: China | collected 2146 ...
GGCACCTGCACGGCATCCACCCTCCCCCGCGTCCAGCCCCAGCGCGTGTGCGGCAATGGCAGGGCCGCCTCGCTGAGCAGCATGAGGCCAGCGACATCGATTCCTCCCAGCGAGGTCGTCGCCCGCGGCTCCTGACGGCGCAGCATCGCCAGACGGCGCGCGGAGAAGGAGGCGAACCGCACCCGGGCGAGGGCGTCGGCCGCCCGAACCGCCTGCAGGGCGGGTTGCACCACGGCGGGCTCCTTGAGGTCCACATTGAGCGAGAGTCCCGGGTGGACGGCCAGGACCTCGTCGAGCCGCGCAAAACCGTGACCGTCGCCCGCGTCGAGCATGGCGACCTCATCCGAGGACATGTCGGACAGGGGCCGCTCCTCGCCGCTGAGCCGACCCGGATCGGGGTCGTGGGACAGCACCACGACGTCATCGGCGGTCACTCGCAGATCGGTCTCCATCCAGTCCAGCCCGAGCGCCACGACATGCTCGACGGCGCTCCAGGTGTTCTCCGGGACCTCCCGGGCTCCTCCACGATGCGCGATCACGGCGCAGTGCCGACCGGGCCTCATCGCTCTCCCTCGCAACCGGGCCTCATCGTTCAGGATCAGGAGCAGTCCGTGGACAGCTCGACGGCATGGTGGTCCTCGAGCCACTTCTGGGGCTCGACCGTGGATTCATCGGCCGTGTCGTTCTTCGTGCGCACCTCGAAGTGCATGTGAGAACCGGAGGAGCGCCCTGTGTTGCCGACGCCGGCGATGAGCTGCCCGGCCGTGACCGTGTCCCCCACCTTGACGTAGATGCCGTCCTCGTACATGTGCATGTAGCTCGTGTACCAGGTCTGGCCGTCGATCTGGTGCTCGATGGTGACGGTGCCGGTGCCCTCGTCCATGCCCGCGAACACGACCTTCCCCGCCGCCGCGGCGTAGATGGGCGTGCCGACGGGGGCGGCGAAGTCCTGGCCGGCGTGCAGTTTCATGTAGCCCAGGGTGGGGTGCAGACGGTAGCCGTAGGGGGAGGAAATGGTGTAGGTGCCCGAGACCATCGGGTAGAAGATCTCCGGGGCCTTGTTGAACGCACTGGTGTCGCCCGAGGCCCCGCCCGCCTGCGGCGCGCAGGTCACCGCGGCATTGTCATAGGCCTCGCGGATACGGGTCAGGGTCGCGGCATCGGGGACGTTGGACAGCTCGGAGTCGGAGGGGGAGTCCACGTCGGCATCCGAACCGAGCACGGCGGCGGCCACCGAGGACGGCGGGGCACTCGCCTCCGGGGCCGGGGCGGCCTCCTGAGAGGTCAGTGCCGCGGACGCCAGGGGACTGGCCGTCACGTAGCCGGTGATCGGAGCGATGACGGTCACGAGTCCCAGCACGGTCAGCACGCTGATGCGGCCCGCCCAGCCGGCCCCGGTCCTGGGGCGGGCGGTGGGAGCGACGATGCGCTCGTCGCCCTCCTCCGACGAGAGCGGCTCCGTCTCCGCAGACGCGCGGTCGTGCTGGGAGAGGTCGTGCTGGGACCGGGGCGGAGTGGTGACGGTGACGGGGGCGCCTGCGTCGTGGGCATCGTGCGCGGGCGCCGCGATCGCGTGCGGGGCCCCCACCGACCGTTCGGGCCCGGCGAGCGCCCCGGGCCCCGGCTCGAAACCGGAAGTCGGACGGGACGCGGGAGCCGGCCCCGACGCGGCAGCCGGTCCGGACGCGGGAGCCGGAATCCGCTCAGGGCCCGCCCCCGGCCGCCCGCCGCCCCCGGTTCTCGCACGGGCTCTGGCTCCGGTTCTCAAGGAGCGCCGGCGCCGGGCGCCGGACCTCGACGCCGTTCGTCCAGCCGCGGACTCCGGTGAGGCGATGATGTCGTCCCACGCGGTGACTCCGGCGGGCGGTGCGACGGGCGCGGGCGCGCCGGGCAGCGGCCCCGGGGCACGGGCGCCCTCATGCGGCCGGGTCGGGCGGGCGGGGGACACCGGGAGCGGGCCCGTGGGAACGATCGACTGCGTGAGGGCGCCGGGCGGGGACTCGGCCCACGGCGAAGCCGCCGATATCGAGGGCCCCGAGGATCCTGAGAACGCCGCGGACCCCGAGGGATTCGAGGAAGCGGATGCCGGCGGCGCTGCGGCCGCGCGCCTGGTGCGCCCCGTCGCCTGGGCGGCCTGCGAGACCGTGGCAGCCGGAGCGGCCTCGGGCCTCCGACCGGTACGCGCCCCGGTGGCGCCCCGCGACGCGGGTCTCGTGGTCCGTGCATGCGCGCCCGCGCGTGCCGCGGCGCGCGCACGCGACTGCCCGCGGTCATCGACCCGGGTCGCCATCGGAGAATCCGTCTCACGCTGCGCTTGTGCGGCACGCTCAGCCTCACGGCGCTGACGCCGTGTCATCGACTGCTCGCTCATGTCCACCTTGGCACTTTAACACCCGGGACGTGCGCCATCCGGTGGACCTGAGCACACTCGCGCGAGTACACCACACGTCGTCCGGCCGGCTCCGCCGACACGCCGACCCCCGTGTCAGAACCGCCACCGGCCGCTGTCAGCCGCTATCGGCCGCAGTCAGCCGCGCTGCATGGCGTCATTGACCTCGCCGACCAGCTCCTCGAGGATGTCCTCGAGGAAGACGACGCCGACGGTGGTGCCGTCGGCGTCCTCCACACGCCCCAGGTGGGCGCCGGTCCGCTGCATGGCGGCGAGGACGGATTCGACCTCGTCGCCCGCATGCACGGGGACGAGCGCACGGGCGTGCCAGGCCGGCACCGATTCGCCGCGCTGGGCGCCGGTGGCGTACAGGACGTCCTTGAAGTGGAGGTAGCCGGTGATGGCGGTGGAGCCGCAAGAGCTGTCGCGAGGTCCACCGCGCCGGTCCTCGTCCTCATCGGCATCGGCGGCCTCATGGCCCCCGCCGGCGACCAGCGGGAAGCGGGAGAAGCCCGTGACGGCGACGGCCTGCTCGACGTCCTCGGGCGTGCAGTCCTCCGGCAGGGTGGTCAGCGCATCCAGGGGCACCATGACGCTGCCCGCGGTCTCCTCGGAGAACTCCAGGGCACCGGCGAGCAGACCCGTGTCATCCTCCAGGACGCCCTCGGCCGTGGAGCGCTCGACGATCGAGGCGACCTCGGCGGCGTTGAAGGCGGCCGAGACCTCCTCCCTGGTCTCCAGGCCCATGAGGTGCAGCACCCGGTTGGCGAAGCCGTTCAGCACGGTGATGACGGGGCCGAAGACGCGCGAGACCCGCACCAGGGGCGGGGCGAGCAGCCGCACCGCCTTCTCGGGGGCGGAGATCGACATGTTCTTGGGCACCATCTCACCCGCGACGACATGGACGTAGACGACCAGGACCAGGGCGATGACGACGGCCACGGGGTGCGCCCCGCCCCGACCGATCCCGAGACTGATCAGCAGCGGCGTCAGCGCGTGCGCGATGGCGGGCTCGGCGACGACGCCCAGGCCCGTCGAGCACACGGTGACGCCGAGCTGGGCGGTGGCGAGCATCCGTGAGATGTGCCGGAGCGCCCACAGCGCGGTGGCGGCCCTGGCGTCCCCGGCCTCGGCGAGGGGCTCGAGCTGGGAGCGGCGGGAGGAGGTGACGGCGAACTCGGCTCCGACGAAGAAGGCGTTGCCCACCAGCAGCGCCACGGTGACGGCCAGCGCGACGGGGGCGCTCATCGGACGATCCCCGTCGCGCCGTCGCGCCCGGGGCCGGGCTCCTCGCCGTCGTCCACGGCACCGGCCTCGCCGGGGTCCGCGACGGGGCGCACCCGCAGGCGGGTGACGCGCCGGCCCTCCATGGCCTCCACGGTCAGCGCGGCCCGCGGCGTGGTCACCGTGTCGCCGATCCGCGGGAGGCGACCGAGCTCGGTCATGACCAGGCCGGCGAGGGTCTCGTAGGGACCGTCGTCGGGCACGTGCAGGTCGGTGCGCGAGGCGAGCTCGTCGGGGCGTGTCCATCCGGGCACGAGCCAGTCGCCGGAGGCGACCGAGCGCGCCCCGACCCGACGCCGGTCGTGCTCGTCGGCGACATCGCCGACGATCTCCTCGATGGCGTCCTCGAGAGTGACCACGCCCGCGGTGCCCCCGTACTCATCGACGACGACCGCCATCTGGGAGCCCTGGTTCCGCAGCTCGACCAGCAGGCTCGCCAACGGCATGGTCTCGGGCACGCGCGGGGCCGGGGTCATGAGGGAGGAGGAGGTCACGGGCACGCTCGCCCGTCGCTCGTAGGGCACGGCGATGACGCGGCGCAGGTGAACGATGCCGAGGACGTCGTCGGCGCCCTCCCCGATGACGGGGAAGCGGGAGTGGCCGGTGGTGCGGGCCAGGGCCACGACGGCGTCGGCGGTGTCCGCCTCGTCCAGGACGTGGAGACGGCCCCGGTCGGTCATGACGTCGACGGCGGTCAGCGCCCCCAGCCCGATCGAGCGGGTGAGCAGAGTGGCGGTCGACGGGTCGAGGGAGCCCTCCTCCGCGCTGTGACGGACGAGGGCGGCGAGCTCGCCGGCGGACCGGGTGCCGCTGATCTCCTCGGCCGGCTCGATGCCCATGCGGTGCAGGACCAGGTTGGCGGTGTTGTTGAGCAGGAGGATGACGGGCTTGAGCACGACCGTGAAGGCCATGAGGAGGGGCGCGACGAAACCGGCCGTGCGCATGGGGTCGGCCAGGGTCGCGTTCTTGGGGATGAGCTCGCCGAAGACCATGGAGAAGGCGTTGACGACCACCAGGGCGATGACGACGGCGGCGCCGGTGGCCGCGGACTGCGCCAGCCAGGTGCTCATGAGCTCGCCGAGGAGCCTGGCCAGAGCGTCCTGCATGGTGTACCCCAGCAGGATGGTGGTCAGGGTGATGCCCACCTGCGCGCCGGACAGGAGCGTGGACAGGCGCCCCAGGGCCCTGCGGACCGTGGCGGCGCGCCCGTCCCCCTCGGCGGCGCGGGTCTCGACGGTGGACGGGTCCAGGGCGACCAGGGAGAACTCGCCGGAGACGAACAGGGCCGTGCCCGCGGTCAGCAGGAGGCCCAGCGCGATCATGAGCCAGTCGGTCACGCGGCACCGCCCGCGGTCGGCGATGCGCCGGACGGGGCGGGAGCCGGGGCCCGTGAACGCGCGGGGTGAGGGTGGTCAGGTTCCGGATGGTGGCGGGGGACGCGTCCGCGGGCCCGCCGGAATGCCGATCGCATAGTGCTCGCACGCTATCACCGGGGAGCGGGGGCACGAAGGGGAGGCTCACGCCGGCCTCCTCCCCTTCGCCGAGATCGGTCCGGCTCCGCATCGAGATCGGTTCGGCTCCGCACCGGTTGACAAGGCTCGCATCCTTGACGTGAAGGATGCCCATGCACAGGAGGACGAGCCGTGAGTACTGCGGTCGCACCGCCGCGCGACGTCATCAAGCACGTCGCCCCGGACGGGCTCGAGGCTCGCAAGAGGATCATCATCAGCGAGCTCGAACGCCGTTTCGGCAGTCTGGATGCGGCCCTCGCCCAGGAGTACACGGGTAGCCACCCGTCGGAGGATCTGCGTCTTTTCGGCGCCTACCACGACGTGATGCTCCTGCTCGGCGAATGATCGAGAGCATCGACGAGCAGACTCGCCGCTTCGCGTCGGGGCTGGCTCGGGCAGTCCGAATGATCACCTCCGACGCTCCGGAGTTCCAGGTGAGCATTGCCGGCCACGACTCCTGGTTGGCCACCGTTCGTCCCGAGGACGATGCCGCTGTCGCCCCGACGGCGGGTGGCCGGCGTCTACTCGATCTCACGGTCTCATACGTCCTCAACGGTCTCGGGTGGACCGCCACCCCGCCGGAGAGCCACGAACCGCCCTCGGGCCGGCCTCCCTGGATTGCCCGCCACTGGCCGCACGAGATCACCCGGTCGTCGAAGAGCGCGCGCCCATTGGCCGTGCGCGTCGCCGGCGCCCCGCCACCCGCCGCGTGCGGGGCCGGCGCCCCGGTCGCGATCCGAAAGGCGCTGCGACGCCCCCGGCCGCCGAGGCCCCTGACACGCGCGCCGGTCCGGGGAGCCACTCCCGGCCACCACCGTCACGCGCTCGAAACAAATGTGTCTTTAGTCCCGTGTTCTGCTACCGCGGTGACTGCTCAGCCCGTACGATGACGCGCGACACAGCGGCACCGGTCCTCTCGACGCCGCGGCCCGCCCGCCGCCGATCCCGCGAACGGATGCCGCTGAGACCCCGGGACGAGGAGAAGAGGTACCGTGTCAACGCTGGACGGCACCGCCGCAGACTTCGGAGCCAACGAGTGGATGGTGGAGGAGATGCGCGACGCCTGGCTGGCCGATCCCTTCTCGGTGACTCCGCAGTGGCGGGCTCTGTTCGAGGGCTCCGGCGCCTCCGAGCCCTCCGAGGGCGCCGCCGACCCCGCCGGCTCCACGACGACGTCCGCCCCCCGGGCCGTCGCGAGCACGACCGAGACCTCCCGCACGGGCACCGCGACCCCGCCCCACCGCCAGCCGCCGGCCGTCCAGGACGTGACCCGCTCCGACCTGCCGCCCGCACCGCCCTCGGACGCAGCCCCGCCGACGTCGCCCTACGCCCGGCGCACGGAGCACCGGCGCACCGGCGCACCGGAGGACGGCTCCGGACGGGACGCCGACTCGCGCATGAGGGGCGCCGCCGCCCGCACCGCCCGGAACATGGAGGCCTCGCTGTCGATCCCGACCGCCACCTCCGCGCGCGACATCCCCGCCAAGGTCCTCATCGAGAACCGCGCCGTCATCAACGGCCACCTCCTCCACACCCACGGCGGCAGGGTCTCCTTCACCCACCTCATCGGGTGGGCCGTCGTCGAGGCCCTGACCGAGATGCCCTCCATGAACGTCTCGTACACCACCGACGACGCCGGCAGGCCCACTCTCCACGCGCCCGCCCACGTCGCCTTCGGCCTGGCCATCGACGTGCCCGCCCCCGACGGCGAGCGGCGTCTGCTGGTGCCCTCCATCAAGAAGGCGGATCTCATGGACGCCGCCGGCTTCGTCGCCGCCTACGAGACCCTGGTCGCCAGGGCGCGCGAGGGCCGGCTCGAGGTGGACGACTTCCGCGGCACCACCGTGACCCTGACCAACCCCGGCATGATCGGCACCCTCCACTCGGTGCCGCGTCTCATGCCCGGCCAGGGCCTCATCGTGGGAGTGGGCTCCATGTCCTACCCGGCCGCCTTCGCCGGCGCCAGCGAGAAGACCCTGGCCCGCCAGGGAGTCGGCAAGGTCGTCACCCTGACCTCCACCTACGACCACCGCGTCATCCAGGGGGCCGCCTCCGGCGAGTTCCTGCGGACCGTCGAGCGCAAGCTGCTCGGCCTGGACGGCTTCTGGGAGCGGATCTTCGGATCCCTGCGCATCCCTCACGAGCCGGTCGTCTGGGCCCGCGACACCACCTACGACCCCGAGCTGGAGACCGGCAAGCCCGCGCGCGTGGCCGAGCTCATCCACGCCTTCCGGCAGCGCGGCCACCTGGCGGCGGACACCGACCCGCTGACCCACCGCCTGCGCCGCCACCCGGACCTGGACCTGTCCTCCTACGGGCTGAGCCTGTGGGACCTGGACCGCACCTTCCCGACGGGCGGCCTGGCCGGCACCGAGCGCGCCACCCTGCGTGAGATCCTCGCGCGTCTTCGCCGGGCCTACTGCCGCACCGCCGGAATCGAGTACATGCACATCCAGGACCCCGCCCAGCGCGCCTGGTGGCAGGAGCGCCTCGAGGGCGAGTGGATGGCGATCACCCCGGACGAGCGCCGGCGGATCCTGACCAAGCTGGGGCAGGCCGAGGCCTTCGAGACCTTCCTGCAGACCAAGTACGTGGGTCAGAAGCGCTTCAGCCTGGAGGGCGGGGAGTCCCTCATCGTGGCTCTCGACCGGCTGCTGGACGCGGCCGCCCACGACGGCCTGGACGAGGTCGTCATCGGCATGGCCCACCGCGGCCGTCTCAACGTCCTGACCAATATCGCGGGGAAGTCCTACGGGCAGGTCTTCGACGAGTTCGACGGCACCAGCGTCATCGAGGGCGCCGGCACCGGCGACGTCAAGTACCACCTGGGCACCGACGGCGTGTTCACCGGCACCGACGGCGTGAGCACGCGCGTGTCCCTGGCGGCCAACCCCTCCCACCTGGAGACGGTCGACGGCGTGGTCGAGGGGATCGTGCGCGCCAAGCAGGACCGCATCGGCCTGGGCGAGAGGGGCTACACGGTGCTGCCCGTCCTGGTCCACGGCGACGCCGCCTTCGCCGGGCAGGGCGTGGTCTACGAGACCCTCAACATGAGTCAGCTGCCCGCCTACCGCACCGGCGGCACCGTGCACATCATCGTCAACAACCAGATCGGCTTCACCACCGGAGCCGCGTCGGCCCGCTCGACCACCTACGCCACAGACCTGGCCAAGGGCCTGCAGGTGCCGATCTTCCACGTCAACGCCAATGACCCCGAGACGGTCGCCCGTGCCGCCCACCGCGCCTACGAGTACCGGGCGGCCTTCCACAAGGACGTCATCATCGATCTCATCTGCTACCGGCGCCGCGGTCACAACGAGGGGGACGACCCCTCGATGACGCAGCCGGTCATGTACCGGCTCATCGACTCCCTGCCGTCGACCCGCGCGGTCTACACCGCGGACCTGGTGGGGCGCGAGGACATCACGGCCGAGGACGCCCGAAGGATCGAGAGCGAGTTCCACGACGAGCTGGAGCGGATCCTCACCGAGACCCGCGCCGCCCACGGGCGGACGGCCAGCACCGGCAGGGTCCCCTCCGACGAGGCGTTCGACGCCACCGATCCCACCAAGGTCGGGCTGCAGCCCACCAGTCTGGAGGTGCCCGCCTCCCAGCGAGCCGGCCAGGGCATGATGATCGGCTGGACGAGCGCGGTCCCGCGCCACGTCGTCGAACGGATCGGCGACGCGCAGACCGCCTACCCGGAGGGATTCGCGGTCCACCCCAAGCTGGAGACGATGCTCTCCAGGCGCCGGCGCGCCAGCCGCTCCGGCGGCATCGACTGGGGCCTGGGCGAGCTCATCGCGCTCGGCTCCCTCCTCATGGAGGGCGTGCCGGTGCGGATGGTCGGAGAGGACACCCGTCGCGCCACCTTCGCCCAGCGCCATGCCGTCCTGCACGACCACGCCTCCGGCGAGGAGTGGACGCCGCTGAGCTTCCTCACCCCGGACCAGGCGCCCCTGGAGATCTACGACTCCCTGCTCAGCGAGTACGCGGCCCTGGCCTTCGAGTACGGCTACTCGGTGGAGCGCCCCGAGGGGCTGACGATCTGGGAGGCCCAGTTCGGCGACTTCGCCAACGGCGCCCAGAGCGTCATCGACGAGTACGTCGTCTCCGCGGGCCAGAAGTGGGGGCAGCGCTCCGGACTGGTCATGCTCCTGCCCCACGGTCAGGAGGGCCAGGGACCGGATCACTCCTCGGCCCGTATCGAGCGCTACCTGCAGATGTGCGCCCAGGGGAACATGCGGGTGGTCATGCCCTCGACACCCGCCAACCACTGCCATCTGCTGCGCGAGCACGCCTACATTCGCCCGCGCCGCCCGCTCATCGTGTTCACCCCCAAGCAGCTGCTGCGGCTCAAGGCCGTGACCTCCCCGGTGGAGGACATCACCTCGGGGTCCTTCCGACCGGTCATCGGCGAGGTCGATGAGCGGATCGCCACGGGCGAGGGCGTCGACCGCGTCCTGCTGTGCTCGGGCCGAGTGTCGTACGCGCTGGCCGAGGAACGAGCCGAGCGGGGCGACGCCTCGACCGCCATCATCCGCCTCGAGCAGCTCTACCCGCTGCCCGACGCCGAGCTGGTCGACGCGCTGGCGCCCTACGCGGGCGCCGAGCTCGTCTTCGTCCAGGACGAGGCTGCGAACCAGGGGGTGTGGCCGTGGCTCGCCCTGCACGCGCCCGCTTCGATCACCGGTTCCGGACGACTGCGGCTCGTCTCCCCTCCCGAGGCCGCCTCCCCGGCCGTCGGCGGCGTCGGCGTCTACCGGGCCCAGCAGGCGGCGCTCATGGCGGCGGCGTTCGAACGGTCGTGACCGGGGCCCGCCATCCGGCCGCCATCTCCGCCCGCCGGACGGGCGGCCGCCGGCGCCACCATCCTCGGGCCGCGCCCGGGCCCGGGGCGCGGTAGCGTCGTCTTCACAGGCCACCGCACGACGGCGGACCGCGGTCGCGTCGGCGCCCGGAGCCCGACCCGGTCGTCGACGACAGCTAGCGAAGGAGTGACGTGGACGAGACTCGGATCCATTTCATCGGCGACGAGCTCGTGGCCGGCTACGGCGATCCCCGGGCCCTGGGGTGGGCCGGACGCGTCATGGCCCGCACGCCCCGCGACCTGGACGCCTTCTGGACAACGCTGGCCGTGCCCCGGGAGACGACGGTTCAACTCGCCGATCGATGGCCCTCCGAGGTGACCCTGCGCTCCACCCACACCGGGCTCAACCGCCTGGTCATCGGGCTGGGGACGGCCGACGTCGGCTCCGGCATCTCGCCCGCTCGCAGCCGGCTGGCCCTGGCCAACATCCTGGACAAGGCGGCGAGTGAGCAACGGTCCTGCTTCGTGGTCGGGCCCCCGCCGCTGCCCGGGGTCAATCCCGATGGGACGGCGGCGCTGTCGCGCGCGGTGACCGAGGTGTGTCATCGGCGCAGAGTGCCCTACGTGGAGACCTTCGAGCCGCTGCGCAACCATGATCAGTGGATGACCGATGTCGCCGCGGGCGATGGCAACCATCCCGGTCAGGCCGGCTACGGACTGCTCGCCTGGCTGGTGCTGCACCGCGGCTGGTACGAGTGGCTGGGAGTGGAGCAGCCGAGCTGAGCGCGGCCCAGGAGTCCCCCTCACCCGGACCGGTCGAGCTCCGCACCGAGACAGCACAGGACCGCCGCCCCCCGCGGCGGAGCCGGTCGAGCTCACGGCGGAGCCGGCCGATCTCGATGGATCAGGCGACGGTGTAGACGCGAATGTCGGGGTCGGCCTTGAACAGCGGGGTCAGACCGGGGACGACCTTGGTGGTGAAGAGCTCACTGCTCAGGTAGGCGTTGGCCTGCTCGGGGGTCTCGAAGCCGTGGAGGACCTGGACATCCTCATCGCGGACGAGAAGCTCCTTGGTCCTCGCGCCGGGGACCGTGTCGAGGAACTCCTGCAGGTAGTCGGAGTAGACCTTGGCGCCGGCGGCGC
>ERZ772967.2749-NODE-2749-length-11137-cov-17.087078_pt1 | contig 11137 bp, 10 predicted proteins | sample MGYA00511677_ERZ772967 | MGnify/ENA primary metagenome ERZ772967 (study PRJEB29015, sample SAMEA2737931) | human oral metagenome | biome: human oral; feature: human-associated habitat; material: dental | place: China | collected 2146 ...
ACGGCTTTGCAGTAGTATAATGAGGCATATGGCAACCTACTATACCGACGGTTCTACTTCACCAAATCCCGGTCCGGGCGGGTTTGCGGTGATTCGCGACCTCCAGCCGTGGATTTTAGGCTCGGAGGACGGCGAGACGACTAATATTCGCATGGAAGGCAAGGCGCTGATTGCGGCGCTTCAGGACGCGGACGAGGCACCGTGCGTGATTTATACTGACAGCGAGTTTTGGATCAATGTGGTGACCAAGTGGGCGCCGGGTTGGGAAAAGCGCGGCTGGACAAAGAAGGGCGGCGAGATCAAGAATCTTGACATCGTGCGTGAGCTATATGAGCTATACTCAAATTCGCAGGCGGAACTCCGCTGGGTGCACGGTCATGAGGGTGATGAGGGCAATGAGCTGGCGGATGAGTGGGCCAACCGAGCTCGTGAAGGCAAAAGATTGACTAAATAATATATTTCTGATATAATATAAGCATGAGCAGATTACACGTGCCAGACCGTGTGCAGCTTGAGCTGCATCCATTTTACTCCTATCCAGATTCGGCTGATTTGCTGTACGCACGCCTTGCAGTTGCTACGGCGGTTGATCTTCGTGGCGATGCATTATATGTCAGGGCAGGTGTTGGTGATAGTAAGGATCACGATAAACTAGCTGGCAAGGTTGATCCAGATAGCGATAAAAATATAGCGCTACCGTCTGAGATGTATGCAAAGCAGGGAATAGTGACTACATGGTATTATCCTAACATGGGAGACAGGCTTGAAGGGCTGGCTGGTCCAATGGTGAAGAAAGGTCTTAATCCAGAGGCTAAACTGACATGGGAAGAGACGAAAAAATGTTTAAGGATGGCGGCGCTGGCGATTGGTTTGTTTATGATTAAGCCGCCGTCCGATGTAGTAGAACGGACAGATCTCCATGCTATTGAGGTTAGTAAAGAAGATTTAACTGCAGCAAAAGAGCAATTTGGTAGGCGTATAATCTCAACTTAGCTGGCGGTGTCTAGTAAAAATTGATATACTAGGGCAATGGAAGAAGTGAGGGAAACGACTGATATTTTTTTGTGGGCCAATCAAGCTGATGCGAAAAAGAACGATTTACAGATAGAGCTGTTCTTATTTAATAAAAATTACACGCCGTATTTCATGCCTCTGAAGGGTGATGTCGAGCAGCAGCTGCGGCCGTTATTTTTGTTTGACTATATCAATCAAGTTAATTTGGGCGCGGGCACTGGGCTTGGCGTGCGCGATTATGAACTGAGCGAAGCGGAAGAAAACGTGCTATTGCGGACGGATCTCGGCAAGGTCGGCCGAGCGGAGACCTTGATTCATTTGATCGAGCACGAGCGTGGCGACATCGTGGAGTTTTCGGAAACCGAGCACGAGTTCAAGCGGATGAAAGGGCTGATAGCGCGGTTTACTGATCCGAATGATCCAGAAAAAATATTTTACACCGCCAAGTTAATTCAGCAGGGGCAGACACTAAAAAGTGCACTGGCGTGGGAGTTTTCTGACGGCAAGTTTGGTGCGTTTAAGGCGGAGGTTGGCTTTAAAGTGCCAGATGATAACCAGGTGCTGATCATTGGTCAGGATATTTTCGCCTTTAATCCTTCGAAGTTTGAGCGGATGTTTGGCTATGAGTACAAGAAGCAGGTGATTGCCGATAAGAAGGTAGCGGAAATTGAAAAGGAATATAAGTTGAGTTTTCCTGAAGGACTTGATCTTAACGCGCTGGTCAAGGAGCGCAAAAAGACCATCAATAAGTTGCAGAAATTGGAGATCGGCGAGGTCAAACAAGAGCAGGTGCTGGACTATGCTGACGAGATGCAGCTGGAGCTAATGAGCGATGATAACGGCGCGATTATCATTATGGATGGTAATGACCTCGACATGTTCGTGAACTTGATCAATGAGGATTATATCGAGAGTAAAATTACCGGCAAGCGCTACGAAATTAAATCGAAAAAACTGTTGGGTGAGCCAGAAGGCGAACCGCCGCGAGGTTAACTATGGATCAAGAATTGGCGCTGGCGATTTTGATGAGCGGTCGGTCGGCGCTGCTGACGGGCGCGGCTGGGACAGGTAAGACGCACCTGTTGAACACGTTTATTGCACAGGCGCGTGACCAGGGTAAAAAGGTGTCGGTAACAGCGACGACGGGCTTGGCGGCGACGCATTTGGGTGGCAATACGATCCACAGTTGGAGCGGCATTGGCGTCAGTGATCATCTCGCGAACAACTTTTTTGATCGGCTGTCAAAAACACGGCGTGAGGTGATTACCAAGACTGATGTGCTGGTGATTGACGAGATTTCCATGCTGCATGATTTTCGGCTGGATATGGTCGATCAGGTGCTGCGTGGCGTCCGGGAAAACGACCAGCCGTTTGGCGGCGTGCAGCTGGTGATGAGCGGTGACTTTTTCCAATTACCACCGATTAATCGTCCAGGCGAACAGGGCGGCGGTTTCGTGGTTTATTCGGAGGCGTGGCAGGAATTGCAGCCGGCGGTGCTATATCTGGAGCGGCAATATCGGCAAAATGACGAGCAGCTGCTGGAGATTTTGACAGCACTGAGACATGACGACATCAGGCGGCATCATGCTGAGATGTTGCTGGCGCGAACTGAAGTTCAGGTGCCCGACGGCGATATCACCGAGCTGCACACCGTCAATGTTGATGTTGACGCTATCAACAGCCAGAAGTTGGCGGAGCTGGCGGGCGAGGAGCGGACGTATCAGCAGACGACGACTGGTTCAAAAGTATATGTCGAGAACTTGCAGCGGTCGGTACTGGCGCCGAGTGAACTTGTGTTGAAGTTGGGCGCGTTGGTGATGGCGGTGAAAAATTCGCCCCAGAAATTGTACGCCAATGGCAGCATCGGTACGGTGGTGGACTTTGAGCCCTTGACTGATTATCCGATCGTGGAGTTTCGCAGCGGCCAGCAGGTGACGATGGTGCCGGATGTCTGGGAACTGCGCGACGGCGAACGTAAGCGGGCGAGTATCTCGCAGGTGCCGCTGCGGCTGGCGTGGGCCATCACCGTGCATAAAAGCCAGGGCATGACCTTGGACGCGGCAAAAATTGACCTGAGAAAAGCGTTTGTTGAAGGTATGGGTTATGTAGCGCTTAGTCGGGTGCGAGATTTGGATAACTTGTATCTATATGGAATTAACCGCAAGGCGTTGGCGGTCTCGCCTGACGCGTTGGCGATTGATGAGGTGTTGCAGCAGGCAAGTAGTGAAGCGGCCAAGCACTATCGTCCGATGTTGGAGGAAATGAAGCGAAAGCAGTCAGCGCCGAAAAAATCCGGTAAGAAATATCAGTCCGGCAGCTGGCAGCAAAAAATTGCCAAAATGCGCGAGACACACCCGAAGGCCTACATGCCGTGGGAAAAAGCAGACGACGACATCCTCAAACAGGAGTTTTTACAGGGCGCAACCATCCAGCAGCTTAGTCAAAAACTTGGTCGTCACGAGGGCTCAATTAAGATGCGGCTGCAGAAGCATTTTGGGGAAGAGGTGATTGGATTGTTTGAGTGACCGAATCAAAATAATATTGACACTATATAAAGTGTAGAGTATAGTTTGATTCTAGTATATTAATAATTTGCCTTGCAGGCAGAGGAGGTTCTAAGTGAGGGATACGAAATTTGCAGTGGAAAATACGAAATTTACGGTAGAAGAGGAAAAGAGACGTCCTGGGATTAAGGAAAGGATGGCCGCGATAATTTTGAGCTTTACTATGGCTTTTGGAGGCGGAGTTGCTCTTGATGCTCAGGATGCCCATGCTGACAAACAACAGAAGGAGACAGAGAGATCTTATTTAGGTGGAGAGACAGATGCAGTACGCCAATATATTTTAGGAGAAGTTGAAAATGTCGAAGGGCAGGGTTACGACAACTCTAGCGTTGGAAACTGCGTTATTGGAAAAGAAGATGGCACTTCGGTTTGCGCTAATGCTTATCCGAGTGAAAGCGGCTCAGGAGCGGATATTGATGTGAGCGTATATAATGGTGACGGCAGCGCAATGACAAACGCCCAGTTTACTTCTCTGGACGATTCATCGGTAAATCTTTTGCCGTGCGGCGCACGAATTACTACAAGTGATATATCAAGGGCTTTGGAAAAGGAAGGCGTTACAGTTAATAAGCTTAAGGCATATGCAGACTCAAATGGCGATGGAAAATTATCCTCAACAGATGAGTCTTTGGGAGTATACGATTTCCGTAAAGATGGTTCTGTACAGATAACAACTACACGTGAAAATTTTGAAACTGACACCAGATATGTCGCTGGGAGCGACGCAGTGCGTCAAGTCGAAGCAATAATAGATGAAGTTAGTAATAAAAATTAAAAAATGTAAAAAAGTATTATTAGTTAAAGCAATAAATACCTGCTTAACGGCAGGTATTTTGAATGAGAGTAATAAACGTCAGCATTATATTGACATTTATACTAGTATATGCTAATGTTAAAGACATGATAACTAAAAAGCAGATTATTTTATTCTAGAAAGGAACTAACAAAAATGGCATTAAAAAAATTTGGACGCAGCGCGAATGGAGAAGCTTTGGCGGGCGGCAGAGAAAGAAAAGATCTAAAGTGGCGTTCTGTCGTTGCCGGTATTGCTGCTACTGCTTTGGCTGCTGGTGCCTGGCTGGGTATCAGTAATAGTAATGAGAAATCAACCGAGGCAATACAGCCGCCAGAAGACACAGTCACAACAAGCGCGCAGTATGAGCCGACTGATGCTGTCGCCGCCGCTACCAGTAACAAAGATAAAAAAGTAGATAAACTGCTAGCAGCGGAGTCGTCGATAAATCCAGGGGAGCGATCTGGGATTACTAGAGAATTGGGAAATTCTATCTTGGCTGGCCTTGATAACGCTGAAAATAACTTGGTATATTATCCAGGCACCACTGCTGGTGTAAGAACTAGCGATAAATTTAATCAAGATACGTATGGAGCAGGTTTTTCTATTCCTACTGAACTAGATTATTATAATACAGGAGAACTTAACCCTGGAGATCAGCAGGGCGGTTTATATGTTAGCTTAACTAGAAAAGCTGATGGTAGCGGGAGTCTGACGTTTTCATCTACAGAGGGCAAATATTTCGGAAATAACAATATGCAAGATACGAATTATGCTATTGAAGTAGGGGTAACACCAGAAGCTATGGATGCAGCTGCCAAAGACGGTATTCTTGACAAGAATGATTTAAGAAATATATTATCAGATAAAAATACACTCCTTACTGGCGTGAGAATCACTGAAACTAATAGTAACGGAGTAGAAATAGGAATGCATAATAAGTCTATAAGTATAGATCCTAAGGGAGAGATTTCGGCTAAAAGCCATGAAAATGTATTCGACAATAATGGAACAAAAATTAATGAGTATGAAGTAATTCCAGGCGCACGGGTTGCCTTAGACAAAGCTTTTACTGATGTAAAAAACAGTTTTGATAGACAAGCTGCAAAGTAAAAAAATGCTAATATATTTTAACAGTAGCAGTTAAAATAAATATGACAGAAGAGTTGATTGCCGCGACTAATAAGAAGAATGGCGAAGATAGGTCTGTGTCTAATGCCGATAGATTGTTGACGCCAGGATCGGATAAAGCTGGCGACCTTGGTAAAGCGGCGCTTCTTCCTGTGCCTGATGGAGTGCCTTTATTAGAGGCAGGGGCTAGTAATGATGAACGGAAATCTCGATTGCTGCGGCGGATAGGAGGATACGTGGCTGGTTTAGCGTCTCGGCTGGCGGAAAAGACTGGCTGGCGTAGTGCTGATGAGAATTATGAGACTACAGATAATGCGAGCGGCGATTCTGAAAATGAGGATTTTCACGAGGAAGAAGAGCTTGACGAATTGACTCTGCGAAGAATTGATAAGATTGACGAAGAGTGGGAGTTTCGGGCTGATGTGGATGGCTTTAACGGCAATTTTACTCCTAAGAGTTATCCTGATTTCGCAGGAAGTATCACGCGGGGCGATTATGAAGAAATAGAGTGGCTGGTGCCTGATATAAGAGAGCTTATAGCGAAAGAGGATAGACTTAATTCGGAATCAGAACATTATGAAGGATACTTCCACTATTTCACTCATTCTTTTTTGCTGAATTTAGCAAAAAAGAATGTTGCAGCGTTTTTCAAAGAACATTATAGGCATATGCCAAAACTTATGGATAGTGCGCGGCGCGCTATGCAGGAGCAGATTGATTTGATACGTTCTCTTAAAGGTGGGGGCGGCAGTGGTGGTTATTATGAACATGAGAGCGCTGTACTTAAACTAATGAGCATTGAAGCGGCGCTACCTAGGGAGATAGCTGAAGAGTTTAAAAATGGAATTGTTAACGAGGTGGCTGAGGCTACTGAAGCTGATGCGGATTCAATGGCCTGGCACAGATTTGATATGTACGCGGCTCGGCTAGCAGATTATGGTTTTCCGCCGGAGCGCTGGCCCACGCTCGCCAGAGATCGAGAGGACTTTCCGGAGCCATTGCGCCGAATGGTTAACGAACAGGGCGATAAAGAAAAGGGGCTTGATCGGGCGATCATCAAATACTGTATAGAAAAGACAGAGATCTACGGTGATGATGGTAAGATGAAGCCTGACGTCTCCGAACGGTGCGATTTGATACAGGAATATTTCGAAGGGCGTTTGCCAGAGTTAGATCGTGAGATGATATTTTTCGGTGTTTCGAGTATGGTTACCTCATACTCTTCTAATAGTATATATCTGCAGACAGACAGATATAACGACTATATCCGAACTGTCCGCGAGATTGGACAGGACAATGCTAACAATCTGGGCGAAGAGCTGGGGATAATTCATTTTTCTGACTGGAGTCCAGAGGTCTTGCGAGGCACGCTGCATTTATTAGAGCATGGGCGCACGGAATCTGGTAATCCGGCAACAATAATTATCAGGGGAGATAGTGGCGACCACAACGGCGCCGATTATGCATATCACAATATAAAATCTACCGACATGTTTGCTGTTGAGATAGCCCATACCGATATGCTATCTGGTATAGTTGAAAAATTGGAGAGGGCTGGTGTTGACAGCAATACGTTTTATGCGGTCATTTTGTCTGGCCATGGCAGCGAGGATGCGTTTAGCATGTCGTATGGCGAAAGAATACCGCCGGATTCTCAGGAGTGGTATAATAAGAAAGGTTTGCGCGATCTTGTTACGGCTTTTGTAATAGAAATTATCGTGTTAAATTCGTGCCATCCGCTTGTGCGAGAAGAGGGTAGATTTGCGCCTCTTACGCTTGGCGAAGGATTTCAGCGGCGTAAAGGTACAGCGCCAGCGATCTCTAAGGCGTTTCCGTGGATCAGGGTTATTAGCGGTCTAGATGGAATAGTGTATGGGCTTGTAGATGAAACAGGTCGTGTTAATATTAAGACTAAAGGCAGTAATGGAGATAAAACATTTACAATGGCGGAAACCCTGAAAGGATTGACGCATGTATATGGGGAAGGAGCGGATAGACAATGAGTGAAAAAGGGCTTGGTGGTGGCGACAGGTCGGCTTCAGAAGCGGGGCCTATGAATCCTGGCGATTATGAGGCGTTCGCAAGGAATTACTTGGCATATATAGCGAGTGCGATGTATCATGCTGTGCCGGGCGGCGACGAGTCTCCAGGCGACGCTTATATTAAAGATGTTAATTTGGCTCGGTATGACACCCGCGGTAATCTGTCTGAAGATAAATTTGACGCGTATCGTATTAAATACAAGGCTAGTGAAAATGTAGGGATTGGCGAGTGCCGTGTATACAAAATTGTTCCCGGTGAAGATGGCCAGCAGAAGGCTACTATGCAAGAGATTACCGTGCAAGACGCGAACCTTGGCGTGTGCAATGTATTGGGGCGGCTTTGGGATGAGCTTTACAGGCAGTTAGCAGAATCCAAGGGCTAAGGGCAGTTTTTATGAGAAGGCATTTTGAATCAACATTTCTTCCGTCAGGAGAGAATGAAGATAATCTTGAAAGGGATTCGGATGCTGAGCTAGATATAGAGGCTACTTGGGGGGGGTGATTCGTATGTCGGCAACTATAGCCTTACTCCGGTAAAGTTTTCAGAAGTCGAGATTCATCCTGCTGGAGCGAGCGACGAAATTAGCCCTGAAGAGGTATGTTGGCGGCTAGAGTCAGAGGGAGTGGTCAAAGTTGCTCCGCGTTTAGATGAACAGCTGGCAGGCAAGGCTGAAGACAGGAGTAATGTCATTACTTGTATAGCTGGAATGAATAAATCTTTGGGAACTGATACGTCTAATGATCGATACAGAAGGTATAGAGCGGATCTAACAGAGAGTGAAGTATTGCGTCAACTTGATACTTTTCTCGCTGGCATAATTGATTTAGGCGATTTGGATGTTTCGCTTGCAGCTGATGCCTGGTATATGCGCGAAAACTTAACCTTTATTGGCGAGAAAGAATATAAAGAGGCTGCGGCAGGGATTGCTGCTAGTTGGATGGCGTCTCTTGAAGCAGACGATAACTTGCAGATTTATGCTGTTGCCGGAGAAATTGCTAAATTAAAAAAAGCTACTTATAAGAATCAGATAAAGAGCGATGAGTATTTATTAGACAATATACTAGCCAATTTTACCGAAGAAGATTGGAAAAAATACGGCGATAGGATTATCGTTGACCGGGATGATATTGCAAAGATGCTAAAAGAAAATTTGAGAGTTGTACTACTAGACGATTGGACTATTAGCGGTTTGCAAATTTGTAGAGTTTATAATTCGCTATCTGGGCAATATCCTGAATTAAAAGATTCAATTGAGGTACAGTTGATTGTTACTAGCGAGGAAAGAATAAAACATGGGCTTGCGGCTAGTTGGCTGCGCGATAGTGAAGATATTCCCGTCAAAGCTTATTTTTTGGCGCACGATTCTATAGAAGCGGAACATGGGACGCATATCACTGGTTATCATTCTGCTGTTGATTTTGATTTTGAGGTTACTATAAAAAATATGGTCGGTGCAGCCAGAGAGCTTCTAGGGGCGGATGGTAAAGATGTTCACATGCCTCCCGGAACAAATATCGTACGTCCGTATAGCAAAGACGGTTATAAGTTGACTAATATCGAAAGAGCTCGCCAATGTAGGCGCAGGCGATTAGCAGAAAGGCAAGGAAGCGGTTATGCTATACTATGAAAATATGGAGGAGTTACCGCAAAAAGCTTCTGATTTTTTATCTGGTGATTTTCTGGCTGGATTAGAGCAAAAAGATTCTGCAAAGATTAGAGATCAGGCTGCGGTGCTGCCGTATAATGTAGTTCTTGAAGGGATTGGCAATCGGATGTTAATTCGAGATTTTCTGGTGCAAACGAAGGGAGAACTATCAAACTACGTTTTGGATCTTGATAGTAAAGAAGCGGATTTGGAGGATGGTACACGGCGGTTGTTTGGCGTTATAGACGGAAGTTTAGACGAAATTTTCAAGGATGCTGATGAGAATAAAGGCAAGCCGGGCGGTCTCGGTATGGAGCGTTTTCGCCAAGAATTTCGGAATTTAAGTGGCGATAATGTGGTGAATTTAGCAAATCATGTAGCTCAAATGGACGTTGATAAGATATTAGCTATAAATAATCCGTATATCGTGATGAAGGCTATTCGAGGCGCTATTGTTGAAGAATTGTGGAAAAATGTACAGGATTATCGAGAAACTGGCGATAATCAAGAAATTAGGGATGCTATTAGTGAAACCGTAGCGGAGTTTATAGGCATCATGGATAAGGATATTTTATATAGCATGTTGCATGACGGCGAGGATGTTATTGGTTGTTTGCGGCAATAGATGGTTATTTGACATATTAGAAAGGTAGTGGTACACTGGCTTCCTAAATAGCGTGGTGGGAGAAAAGGTGTAACATGGCAAGCGAATCAGACGGAGTAGCAACAAGAGGCAGAAGAGGTTGGCTGGATATAATTAATGGTATTGAGTGGCCTAATCTGCCAGGTATAGAATTTGACTATACTGATGATCCTGATGCAGCAGAAAAATTCAATAACTCGGAAACTAACGATTCAGATAAAGAGAAATATGATAAAAGGGTTGATGCCAATTTTGAAGCAGAGAATGCCTTTATGATGGAGCATATGTCAAGGATGGGCTATGGTGAACTTCTGACGTATGCAGCAGAGATTATTAAGTTTAGGCGTTTGAAAGATTTTATTTATATAAATAGACATGGAGACGAGATTACAGGACTTCCTGATAATGTAGAGTTTTTAGAATATGACATATTTAAGTGCAGTAGAGACTCTGGATATGCTCGCTGGATAATTGAAAACGAAGATCTTACGGTAAATTTTATCGCGGCTGTGGATCCTGAAGGTTATGACGGGGAGATCTATAGGGAATATTTTGGTGACGACGATGAGTATGAGGAAGATTATGAAGATTATGGTGAGTATGATGCCTATGAGGAAAATTCTACTTCGGATCAGGATGAGGATCCGAAACCAGCAAAATATCTTGGCGAGCGTTTTGAGCCGGAATTAGCTAGTATAGAATATTCTGGCAGGAGCTATACTCTAGGTTTGGCTAGAGAGGGAATTGACAGAGGGAATGAGGGAAGTAATTTTAATTTATATGACTCATCGTTCGAGTATGCTAATGATCCTAAACTTCCGATAGGTCATGAAGGTAGAGTGCTGGCGTGGTTTGATAACGAATTTAATACGCAAAGTTCTATTACCGGCGAGCCGATGATGGGATGGAGATTTAGGGATGATGTCACAGAAGCTGAACGCAACCGGGCTGTTGCGGCGGTCGTCTCTATAGCGCAAAGAATGGGTGCTGCAAGGTGGACTTTGGAGTGTTTGAAAATGCTTGACGATAGATATGAGGAATTGCTTGATGAGGAAGAAAGAGAGCGTAGCAGTTCTCGGCTAGGGGGAATTGCTACTGAGTTATCAGATATCAAATAGTTAGGCAGCTCAGGTTTGTGCAGGTTGTGCTAATATAGCGTACCCGAAGCAATACCAGACACTAGACTTTTCCACAGAATCGTGGAAAAGTTTTAGTTTGGTAGGGAAATGGGTAGAAAGTGGGTAAAAGTGCTTGCATGTGGGTAGTTGTGGGTAGTATAGTGGAGTTAGTGGAACGAAAGTTGA
>ERZ772967.2750-NODE-2750-length-11132-cov-8.150402_pt1 | contig 11132 bp, 14 predicted proteins | sample MGYA00511677_ERZ772967 | MGnify/ENA primary metagenome ERZ772967 (study PRJEB29015, sample SAMEA2737931) | human oral metagenome | biome: human oral; feature: human-associated habitat; material: dental | place: China | collected 2146 ...
CGGCGGCAGAATCGACCATGCGGTTGCTGTCATGAGTTAGATACACTCCCTTTATCATTTGCTGAAAACCGTTCCCTATTATAACAGAAAATACAGAAAAAGCACATACCCCTTTACACATCAATTGTTTAGGAGTCTCGACGGCCTATTTGTCTACAGTTTGCCTACAAAATTATTTGCCTACAAGCCTTTCGAAGATATGTACCGTCTCTTTCTTCATCTCGTCCGTATCATGCGCATAAAGATTTTGGGTGATTATTGCATCCGCATGACCGAGACGTGCAGCGACGTCGACGGGCTTAACCCCAGCCTCGATCAGACGCGTTGCATGGGTGTGACGAAAGCTGTGCGAATTCAGCCCTGCTTTTTGCAAAAAAAATTTATCATGTCATGATGATAAGGCAGACCGTTTTTCTTCACACAGATGAGTTCGGCGGGATAGGTGGCGTACTTCATGGCGGTGTAAAGTGCCGTCTTTGTTTGACGGAGTGTTCACTGTGATAGTCCCGCTTTTGGAAGCCGCTTCAGCCACATGTCCACATCACGGGGGCGCAGTTCCTGTACGCAGGTATCTCCCAGATACGGGGTGATGCGTGAGGTAACGGTATTCTCATAATTACAATAGGTTGTCCGCCTCACATTCGGGCGTACGATGTTCTCGAGCCACGATGCGAGATAATCCCGCAGCTTGATCTTCTCCGACGTGATGCCGATGTTCCCGCTCTTCCAGTTGTCCTAGGCTTTCACTCCTGCGTCAAATGCTTCATCCTCTGTGGCAAAACCTCCTTTTTCTTTCATCCGGCGTGGATTCTTCGAGATGTCGGAGCTATAAGAATAGGTGTTCCTGCGCTTTTTGATTCTGATCTTGGACATAAATAAAACCTCCTTGATATAGGAGGCGAATCATGGTAGTATGTAAGTGCTTAGAGCATGAGATTCGCTCATGTTCTGCCGCTCGCCGTGTTGGTAGCACGGCGGGCGGTTTTTTATTGCGGAAATTTCGGCACTGTCGTGTGCCACGAAACTGGAAAGCCAAGTTGCAACAAAACCTCGTTTATGCTTATGGTGCATAACTGCTTACTGAAATAACGCATGCGCTTTCGCAGTGTGTTGTGTAGTTTTGCATAATCTGACATTCCTAGGAAACATTGTAAAGAAAGATAGACAGAGTAGACATTTCTTCGTGACCCGGCTGCAGATATACTGTGCAAAGAATGCAGCGGGTGAAAAAACTTATCATCTCGTCGGCACTGGAAACCAATCATACGGTTGTTGTGTGCGCAGACATTTCGTAATTCATTTATATTGGCAAGAAAAGCAAGCATAATTTCAGGAGGAAATACGGAACAAGTTGGGATATGTTGATGAATGTATGGCATCATATCTTGTGCTACATTGTTTTGTATGTGTGTATGTGTATTAACCAACATATGGCGCAGGTCACCAAAATCCAGATAGCCAATAAGTACCCATATGGGGATGTTTCCGTAGTTGGACAAATAGTGCGATATACTAGAATGTTGTATTTTAGTCTGACGGTTGATGATTCCTGAAAGCTTGTGGATCGTAGACATGACATCTAATGTCTTTTGGGGATCGTAACAAGCAATATCTAAATAGGGATAGGATAATTGGGGGAAAGCTTCAGCAAAACGGTAGGAAAAGATGGATTTTAGATGTAATTCTGCTGCGAGTATTGCTTTGAAAAAAGCTTGTTTGATTTCACTATCAATCATATAAAGGCAAATAACCTCATCGAATGTAGTGCCGCTTGTATAAGTGTCACCCTGCATAGGAAAAAACTTGCTATAACCGTTTATGATGTTGTAATAATTATTTTCGAGAAGATAGCGCCGAGCTCTATTTTCATCGGGGATCAGTAAGTCCCGATGCTTTAGGATAGTAATCTGTTCGTCAATCGTCTTGAATGGTTTCACAAAAAATACCCCCTCCAAATAATGGAGAGGGTATTTTTCGCACTGGCCCCCGTAGAGGTAACATCAGCACTACTCTTGCTCCCCATTATATCAAATCTAAGCCAACTGTCAAGAAAAATTGATAGACACCATATATTGTGATGTGGAAATGAGATAAATACTACATATTGAATTGCGGTATACTGCCTCTATTTTAGGGTTATTTTTTATTGAGAAGAAACTACGATTTCTTCCTACTTCTTTGTCCGACTAGGAAAAAAGAGCCGATTCTTCCTAGTTGCATTTTGCGCTTTATGCAAATTGCTTTTCTATCCCCGTCGGATTCGACGGGATTATTTAGTGGGAAAACCGAATATAGCTGGGTACGCATAGTATGATAAGAAAATGATGACGTAGAGAATCATGACGTAATGCACGATAATCAGTCTCTTTATTCTGGCATGATCTTCTTCATTCGCTCCCGTAAGATTTTTGCCAGTAGGATAAGGATCATTGATTGTGAATGATATTTTTGACCAATATATTTCGAGAAAGAACGCTATGAAAAAAATGATGGGAGCGATGAATATTATTTTTGGGAAAAAATTGTCTAGTGCGATGAGACCGAGCATTGCAAAAATATAAACTAAAGCAAGATAGCTGAATATCGCGGGAGAAAATAGTGTGGATAGCAAGAAGAATGAAAGAAAAAAAGCCAAAAAAAACGATTCCACTATTTAATCACTGCTTTCATGAAAACTGAAACTTATTTTTGCACCTCATTCAGCTCATCGCTGTTGTTCCACCCGAGACCTCTCTCTTTCACACCTATGTCGCCTGTTTTTATATCCTGTCTCATTTGATTTGAGATAGCCTCCCTTCGCTCCTCTGGAGACAGGGACGGATCTGCCATCGGCTTTGGCCGAGAATGCGTTCCAACTTGATTGTCAGCTTTAGGCTTTGGCGATTCTTTTGTAGTATAGAATCCCACAAAAGATAGTATGCAGATTAGGGAAATAATGCAGATTCGTTTGAGATAGGGGGGATTTTGTATAAATCTAATCCCTTGCAATAGATATGGTTTTACCGCTCGAAATACTAATTTAAGTATAAGGAATACCACTGCAAGCAAAGAGCAGATTGCTACGATAAGAAAAGCCTCACTCATGATGATAGCCTCCCTACACAACTATATGCCATCCTTCAATCCAATGGAGCATCCGGAACGCCAACATAGCCAGCGAGCATAGATCTTAACGTATAATTTTTCCTTCCGTTTTGGAAAGAAGATAACTTAATCGGACTCCTTGCTTTATAGTCTCCATCTGTGCGGGTGATATCCGTATATCAACATGATACTCTTTGCCCTGCAGCCTGATTATAGGATTTGTACCATCGACTAGAAGCTGATACCCTCGAAATAGATTGTAGTAAGGGACATCTAGTGTCTCGTATTTTCCTCCCATCACAACCTGAGTATGTTTTCCGTTACCTGATTGTCCTGCAAAGGAACCAATATTGTACTCCCATCTTCCTTGGTCCGTGGAGAATATTAGCTTATCCCAGAACACCCAATCTATATCTGATGAGAAATTAACGATAAGCGTCCTCATCCAGACCTGATCGTTTTTATTACCGGCATACCAATAGACATTGTCTTCCGCTGGATATTCTCGATCCCCCCAAGGCTGGTACCAGTTAGTTTTTTCTACCTCGTCTTTTCGCATGGGCAATGCCCCAAGAATTTGTAAAATCTCCTGACTAGCCGCCTTTTTATCTACAATCTCTTGGCCTTTTTGCCGCTTGTCCTCGGCAGCGGTTCGCTGTTCTGCCGATTGCTTATCAGCGGCTTCTTTTTCTTTCTCCGCGCGCTCTTCTGCACGGCGCTGTTCTCCAGCAGCAATTTGTTCTGGAGTTCGGGTCGCGCCGAATAGAAATCCTGAAATGATGCAAACACCTATAGAGCCGGCAACAAAGAGAAGAATACGGCGCCTGTTATGAGACGTTTTGCGGAGAACAGCATACAATAGAAATGCTGTACTTACCAATATTGCCCCAATAGAAGCCAAGAACAAAAGGGCAAAGAATCCGTTCATTGAAATCACTCCCTACATTAACCCTTCAAAGTCTCCATCCCTCCGAGAGGAATTGGCTCACATAGTATCCATCCAGATCATAACGGTAAGACATCAGGCATCTTGCAAATTCATCTGCCTCTCTTTCGACCTGGGTGGTTGAGAACGACAAGTTGCGCATCGAAAATGCAGCATAACCCGGGTGGCATATAACATGTCCGAGATCATGACAAAGGACTGCTGCCTGTTTCTATTCAAGAAGATTCTCGTTGATTACGATCGTTCTACGCCGCAGCATTCGTTTCCAGAACCCGTTAACCGTCGGTGGAAAGTCAACGAAATAAACGAGGCAGTTCATTTTTTTGCGAGTCGGTACGGGCCTGATGTGTCGTATCGCTTTACGAAATTCTTGACCCGGAGAGCTATGTTCATCGGATTCACCTTTTTTTGTGGTGGTCGTTATAAAGCAAAAGCCCCGAATGACAACATTGCCATACGGGGCTTTCCTTATGCTCTCGTGGAGCATGAATCAGAACTTGCGGCTCATGACCGCTTTGTATCTGTATTATAGCCCGTATGAAAGAGGTTGTCAAATGAAGAACAAGTGCTGTATCTTTTCCTGTATGGCGGTCATTGCGGAAGCAGATAGACATTCTCCTGCAAGATATTCCTTCGCCTTTGTCGGCGTGATGATGCGCATCTTGCTGATTGTGCACATCTGCCCAACATCGGCAATCGTCTCATCGTACATATCTGTCGTCGATCGGTTGTGTCGGTCGAGAATATCCTTGACCTCTGTGCCGACATTGACCGTGTAGATGGATAGGTAACGCGTATCTTTTCCCTTGTCACTGCGCAGAGGAATAACCGTCACTTGATTGTTCTGCTTGGAACTCCGCGCATCCAGAACAACGGCATAATGTGCGCCGCCAAGTTCACTGCCAATGCGGTAGCCAAAATCGACAAGAATCAGTTGACCGCGCCGATAATTGATGTTGTAGTTCGGTCGAAAACTTTGCTCCTGCACATGGTACGAAAGGCATTTGCCGAGCCATAGGATAAAGATGGCGGCTTTCTTGTAATTGGTGGTTAATTGCGTGCGGATATAGCTGTAATACTGACGCAGAATCTTTGAACGCAGCTTGATGAGGTGTACACGGTTGTTCGGGTCTTTGTAGTTCATCTGGGAGCGTCCTTTCAGTATGCCTTACAGGTCAATCCTTCTTGCGTTTGTTTTTCTCTTTGACATCCCAGAAGATGAGCTCGAGCACCTTTTTTATCTTTTCTTTGTCCTCTCTGCTTAGGACAACACCATTATTATGTGAGGTTATCGTCGTCAAGGGCTTTCTCGAGCTGTAGACGAGTACGCGCATCGATCTTTTGCCCCGTGGGGGAGATGGTCGGGAATTCGTCGGTTGTGGGAGACTGTTTCCAGCCCATAATATAAGCGGGAGTAACACCGTATACATCAGCAAGCATTTCTATTTTATTTGCCGGTATGTTCGTTACAATATCGTTTTCGTATTTATATAATGTTTGTTTTGATACGCGAACACGCCGACCTACATCGTCCTGTGTCAATCCACGATCTAAACGAAGATTTTTTAATCGCATCCCGATAGAAATGTTTGGCATATATACTCCTCCTTTCTCAGAAATAATCAAATATCCATATTTTAACATAAATGACATAAAAACAACAGAAAAGTTACTTTTGAAGAAAAAATATCTTGAAAGGTTACTTTGCTGGTGTATATGCACTAGTCAACAAAAACTGGACACAAAAACCTAAAAATTAGTCATTAGAATTGAGATACTGTACATATTCATCGAAGATGTGATACACAGAATATCCATGACCTCCATTCAAAGGACACGTATCAAGGAGCCGCACCTTCGTGCTTTGGCGCGAACTGCTCCCGATACTGCTTCGGCGTAAGGTATCCAAGGGCATATGCAGGGCGCTCCGCGTTGAAGAAGCGAATGTAGTCGGATACCTGAGCGGGGACATTCTCCGGCGAAGTAATATGGAAATCTGTAAAGAGTTCGGCCTTGATCCAACCATTAATCGCCTCCATCGCGGCATTGTCTGTCGGTGTGCCGGCTCTGGACATTGACCTGACAATGTTGTACATGGGCAGGAGTTCGTTGTAGCTCTTGGATGCGTAAACAGAGCCTTGATCGCTGTGCAGGATGAGCTTCTGATTCGGATACTGCTTCTTGAACGCAAGCACGTCCTGCAAGCCGTCGAGGTAGGTCATGCGATCGCCGCGCTTGGATGAGAGCGCGTGGGCAATGAGCTCGTCATTCCACAAATCCATATATAGTGTGAGCTCGTAGTATGTGCGCTCCACATAAAAAGCGGTCATATCACTCACCACACATTCCATGGGGCCGGTGATGTTGATTCCTGCAAGCAACAAGTTCGGATAGGTTCTGGACGGATCGCCCTCCTTCTTGTAGCTGTAATGTTTGCAAAGGCTCTTGATCCCTGCGATCTTACAGCATTTATGGGCATAGGGATCGGAAAATACGATTCCTTTGTCCAATCGGATCTTGGCATTCAGCCAGCGGTAGCCATGGGAGGGAAAGCGCCCATGGTATTCCTGAAACAATCCGATGCTCTGCACAAGCCGTTTCTTCTGTTCGGGTGGATGTTCCACGCTCTTCTTCCAGTTGTAGAAGCTGCTGCGTGGGATTCCGGTCTTTGTACAGAGCAGCCGGATGGGGAACTGTCCGGAAAGCTCCATGACTACTTGGTATTCTTCCTGCCGATAGGAATGAACGTCTTTTCCGCACCAACTCCTTCCACCAGATAACCTTTTTTTAAGCGTGCCTCTGTGATCCTTGCCATAACGAGGGCGTCGATGAGTTCTTCTTTCGTCATGGACTGGAGATCTTCCAGGCCGGTGGGAACTGGTATGGATTTGGTCTTGGCAAGACCCAAGCAGCTGCGCACACCCCTTTTCGGCGGGAGCTGGTTGGCATCCCGGTAGTGGCGCATGTAATCCCGTGCGGTCTGCTCGCTGATCCCATATTCTTCTGCTGCTTCATATCTCGTAAGCTCGCCGTCGTAGATCCGACGGCCTATGTCCAAACGTTGCTCCTTGGTGTACTTCACGTGGCAACCTCCTGTCTGCATCGGGAGATAGGCTGTCCGCTGCCTGTCATCCTGTGTACAGGATACTGCAAACAGTGTCCATTTTCTACCCCCTCTGTGTCCAGTTTTAGTTTACCACTTCATATACTCGTGGTATCTTAAGAAGTTGCATTGGAAAAAAGGGGGAATAGTTGTTTTGCGATAGAAAAAGTCGCCCCTCAACGAGAGGCAAAGGAGGTGAGAGGATGAAGCGACTGTTTAAGGCTGGATGATTTTTGCTTTTTACAATCAGGGCGTGATACTTGTGCTTGACCTCGTGTTCATAACGGTTGCTGTTGTGTGTACGCTGATCAACGTAAAAGTGCTATTACACTAGCAATTGCCGCGATGCTTCCGCTAATTGCGGCAATCCATGCGAGCATACTGTTCCTTTCATGTTCTCTGTATCGGTGCAGGATGTCTTTTCCCACGTCTGCGAGTTCGAAGCGGTCATCAGGGAGGAAGTGATGCTCTTCTTCCCGGGAGTATCTGAATGGTGTGATCTGAGACAAGAGCCGCTCCTCGTCTAAGTGGTTGTGCGCGACATAGTAGATTTCGTTTTCGGTGAGTTCGGGGATGGCATGCCGGATGGCTTCGTAGGTGTCTGTTCCTCGAGCGATGAGGGTGACAAGTCTTTCTTTTGTCTGTATGTCCATGTTGATTTTCCTTTCGCGAACATTCTATCACGCGAGGGAGGTAGCGACAACAGCCGAAACGGGCGGAAGCCCGTCCGCAGGGAATGACCTCCCTGCGCTGATGATGGCAGGTCGCATAAAAATATCTGTGTTATTTTTCATAAGCAAAAATTCACGCATCTTCCAATGCCTCGCTGTTGAAGCGATAGCCTGCGCCCCAGACCGTCTGCAGCCAGCGAGGATTCGACGGATCCGGTTCGATCTTTTCGCGCAGGCGGTTCATGTGGACGGAGACGGTGGAGACACTCCCCATGGCGTCCAGATTCCAGACACGGTCGTAGAGCGTCTCCTTGCTGAATACAATCTGCGGATGCTCCGCGAGAAAGAGCAGGAGCTCGAACTCCCGCACGGCGAGGCGTACCTCGTGCCCGTTAACGAAGACACGGTGCGTCTGCGGCTGGATTTCGAGAGCGTCGAAGCGCAGGACAGAGGGCGCTGCCTGCGCGCCGCCCTTCAGACGCTCGTAGCGTGCGATGTGCGCCTTGACGCGTGCGGCGAGTTCGCTCGGGCTGAAGGGCTTGACGATGTAGTCGTCTGCGCCGAGGCCGAGTGCACGGATCTTGTCCACGTCCTCAAGGCGTGCCGATACCATCAGGATTGGGATGTCGAGTTTCTTGCGCACCGCGCGGCAGATGGCAAAACCGTCAGCGCCGGGCAGCATGACGTCCAGCAGGATAAGGCTGTAATCGCCCGTGAGCGCCAGGCGTTTGCCCTCATCGCCGTCCGATGAGATATCGACGACAAAACCGCTCGCCTCGAGATAGTCGCGCTCCAACTCAGCGATGTCCGTATCATCCTCTACCAGCAAAATCTTCCTCATGACGGATCTCCCTCTTTCACAATGGGCAGCTGAATGACGATGCGCAGCCCGCTCTCAGGGGACTGCTCCGCATGCACGCTGCCTCCCAACGCCGTGATGATCTGCCGTACGATGGCGAGTCCGAGCCCGCTGCCGTGCGCGACATTCGATCGAGCAGCATCGGTGCGGTAGAAGCTGTCAAAGAGCTTAGGCAGGTCATTTGCCGCGACGCCGACGCCGTCATCATCACAGCGGATGACCAGCTGTTCATTCTCCTCCGCAAGCGATATACGGACGGCAGCCGTATTGCCGCGCCGATATTTGCTGCTGTTCTCCCATATATTCTTAAGCACGCGGGAAAACTCCGCGCGATCGATGCAGATGCGTGCCTTGATCGCAGACTCCTCCATCGAGAGCTGCAGGCCCTGCTCCAGAAAATCCGATGCATGCTCCTGCACGGACTCCGTGAGGAAGTCCCGTGCGCAGACGATCTCCCATGTAAGCGGCAGCTGACCCGCCTCGACGCGCAGGAATTCGCGCAGACGCGTGGTCAGACGCTCCATCGTCGCGGCGGATCCGATGATGCGCTCAGCATACATGCGCTGCTTCTCGGGCGTCGGCGCGATGCCGTCGAGGATGCCGCTTGCATAGCCTTTGATCGCGGTCAGCGGCGTCGCAATGTCGTGGAGGATGCCGATGAAGAGTTCCTGGCGCCGCGCATCCTCCTGCTGCTCGCGTTCACGTGCACGCTTTAGATCACTGCGCATGGTGTCAAAGGCGCGGCAGGTTGCGCCCACCTCGTCATTTCCCATGGGCGGCAGCGCGTGATCGAGATCGCCTCGGCGGATGGCGGCAGCAGCTGTGCGCATCTCCTCCAGCGGCGCAAGAATCTGTGCCGAGAGGAGATGGGCGAGATAGCGGCCAAGCAGGAGGATGCCGGCGGAGGAGATGAGGATGAGCAGAATCAGCGCCGCGTTTAAGACAGTCTCCCGCATATCGCGCGGGATCAGCGGCTCCTCGCCGCTCCCCATCATGGGGACAATGCCGGCACCCATGATGATCGTGCCGCTGCGCGCCCCCTCATAGCGGAAGAAGAGCCCCTCCGTATCCCACGTGAGTGCCGAACCGCCTGCGGTGCATTTGAGCGCAACCATGCGGCGAATCTCCTCGGGGTCTGCGCCCTGCGTCAGATAGCGCGCATCCTTCTGCACCGCGAGGAGACGGACGCCTGCGCCCTCGAGGAGACGGATGTCGTTTTCGATATTATCCAGCTTGAACTTCTTTTTCTCCGATTCGGCGCGCAGCGAGCTCAGCGCAAACTGTACGGAGAGGGTGGCCCCCTTTTCCGGCCAGAGAAGGGCAAGCACCTGCTGCTGCAGCGTGCCTGCCTGTCGCAGACCGCCGAGCAGTGCCGCGCCGACAGCGACGAGCACACAGATCGGAATGGCGATCATCAGGGCGTTCGTTACGAGAAGCTTTGTCTTAAGAGAGATATCGCGTATTCCCATGAAGTCACCTCACTTCCGCCGGTACAGCAAAAATCTTTTGCCATTATAACCGAAATAACGCAAAAAATCTGCGTGTGCGGACGAATTTCAAAAAAGTTATTTTTGTGTTTACACTTTATTTAAAATTTCTCCGTATGATGTGTTCATCAGCAGTGATCAAATATATGCCGAAAGGCAGGGAGGAAATCATCATGGAAATGCAGAATGTCAAAAATCAGGTCAAAAGCGTATTCACCCCCGCACGCCTGAAGAAGGCGGCGGCGCTCGCCGTACTCGTCGGCATCGTCAGCGCGGGCGGAGCGTACTATCATCACCAGCAGGCAGAGGCGCGTTCGGTGCAGGAGAAACAGGCGCGTTCGGCGATGATTGCGGCGCAGGCATCGCAGCGCAATGTCGTTCTCATCGACGAGGCGCATGTGCGGGCGATTGCGGCGGAGGCAATCGGAAAGAGCGAATCGGAGCTGAACTTCCGTACGGTCCAGCTGACAATGAAAGATCATGACGAGCGGGACGGAAAGCGCGGCCGCAGGCATGAGAAGGGGAAGGACCGCAGGGAACATCGTGAGGAGCGGAGGGAACATGACCGTGATGACAGGAATGGTATGATGCCGCTGCCCCCAGCGCAGAATGCTCCGGCAAACGGCCCTGCCGCCCAAGGAACGCCTGCTCCCGCTCCGATGGAGGGCGCCGCGCAGCCTGCGGCCGCTCCTGCGCCGATGACGGCTCAGCCGGACTTCCATCCCGTCTACAAGGTGAAGTGCTTCGCCGGGAATGTGGAGTACAAACTCCGCATTGACGCCGTGACCGGGACCGTGCTCTCGAGCAAGGTGGATGTGGACGACGATATCTTTTAAGAAGAAATATTGTCTCGGAAAACAGCGATATAAACGAACAAAAACCTGCCGCAGTGATACGGCAGGTTTTTGCTGCGCAAAAGGAAGCGGTGCGGACATCTTTTACCGCAGCAGGAAGAAAAGTGCTGGATAGACGAGGAAGAAGA
>ERZ772967.2752-NODE-2752-length-11126-cov-5.302050_pt1 | contig 11126 bp, 10 predicted proteins | sample MGYA00511677_ERZ772967 | MGnify/ENA primary metagenome ERZ772967 (study PRJEB29015, sample SAMEA2737931) | human oral metagenome | biome: human oral; feature: human-associated habitat; material: dental | place: China | collected 2146 ...
TTTCATCGAGTGGATTTGAATTGGCGCCTAGGCGCTTGGATCGATCGTAAAATCAGGTCTCAAAAATCCTGTTACTCGGTTTTGGCCTACTGCGCGATTTTCGCGGCGTATAAGAGCGGTAAAACGAGATCATTAGCGCAGTATTAAGGTACGGCGTAATTTTTTCGCTTACGCATGCGGCTTTGAGACGCTCGGTAATTTCGATTTACTCGCAGAGTTTTCAGATGCGCGGTTTTTCGAGACTATGGCAGCGGGATTTTGGGTTTTTAGTGCGAAGGTTTTTGGCGAGCTTACGGTGCTATGGATTTGATTTTTGCCGAGAAATCTTAGAATTTTACGATTTCGCAAGAAAATTTTGTGTGTTTTGGCGTCGCGTCGAACTTAAAATTTCATCTTGCCGCCGTGTAAAATTGTGCGCCTAATCTTTTTGTATTTTTAAATACGGCGTATGTTTTGAGATTTGTGCCCGTTTTTGAAATTTTACTCCGAATAAACGCCGAATTCACAAAATAAGTCGCCCGGTGGATAATTTTAAAAAGCCTGCAAGCCTGCAATGCAAAAGCTAAAGCTTTATGAGAGGCGGAACTTAAGGCGCCTTTGTCGATAATTTAGCCGCTCAAAATTCCGCCGCGTGACGGCGTGCTAAGGCACCCGAAGCGCCGCATTGTACGCTACGTTTGCCCGCCTCACAGTTCGCTAAAACGCTCAAAGCGGGCTTTTAGAGATTTTGCATTTTTGTTTAAAAGCTCCGCTTGCGCGGCGAGCTTATCTGCGTATGTTTGAAGCGCCGTCGCATACTTAGCATGCGCCTCAAAGTCCGATTTTAGCGCGTAAATTTCATCTTTTACCGATTTGATATTTTGCGCGAGCGCCTCGTCTTTTACGAAGGTGCGGATCGTGCCTAAAAGCGCCAGCAGCGTCGTGGGCGATGCCGCAAAAATGCCGATTTGCGCGCAGTATTCAAGCACCTGCGGCAGCTTCTCGCAGACATAGACAAAAACCGCCTCGCTGGGCACGAATAGCACCGCAAACTCCGTGCCAAGAGGCGGTATGATGTATTTCTCCGCGATATCTGCGGCGTGCTTTTTCATATCGGCGGCGAGTTGCTTATCCGCACTAGCAAGCGCTGCGGCGTCGTTTGAGGCGGAGGCGGCGATAATTTTTTCATAGCTTTGAAGTGGGAATTTTGAGTCGATGCAAAGAATTTTTTCTTTTGCGATATGCAGCGCGCAGTCCGCAATCCTGCCGTTTGGTAGGTGCTTTTGCAGCTCGTAAAATGCAGCGTTTTGCCCGTAAATCATCGATAAAATTCTCTCTAATCGGTACTCGCCGAAGTTGCCGCGTAGTTTGACATTACCTAAAATCGAGTTTAGCCTTGCGATTTCGTCGCGCACCTGCAGTGAAGTTTTATTTTGCTCGCTCATTCGCGCTAAATTTTCCGCTATGTCCTTAAAGCCGCGATCCAGCGAGCTTAAATTCTCGCTAAGCGCGCTATTTTGGCGCTGCAACCCCTCGCCTAGGGATCTATTAAGATAATAGAGCTTATCGTTAAAGCCGTCGTTTAGGCTTTGATTTAGCTTAAAAAGCTCGGCACTTGCTCTCGCACTTTGAGCCGTAAGCCTTTCACTTAAAAGCTCGCTAAGCGCGGAGTTTGCATCGCTTATGCGGCGGTTTTGCAGCACGAGCGCGATCAGCAGGGCAAGCACTAGCGCAGCAAAAAACGCAAACGCCGCGAGTAAAATCCCATCAGTGCCCATTTTCTTGCACGCTTTGCGGATCTAAAATTTCATTTTTATAGCGCAGATATTCGATGTCGTTGTTAAGCGCGCGATTTTCCTCAAGCAAAACCTCGTGCTTGGTACGAAGCGCGGCGATGTCGCGGCTGATGTAATAAATTTCGTTGCGGATGTAAATCGCCGGCACCGTCAGCAAAAACGCAAATCCGATCAGCAGATAAACGACTAAAAGCTGATAAAGCGTGAGATTTTTCTCCTTTTTTTTCTCGGCGTCGTAGTTACGTAGCAGCTCGTCCTGCGCGCCTGCGAAACTGCCGTAGCTGCGCCCTGCAGCAAGGCTTGAATAATCCTGCGCGCCCATATCCGCGTAATTTTGATTTTGCGTGCCTGCAAAGCTTGCATCTGCAAACGCCGCATAATCCACCTTGCCAGTAAAATTGGCACCTGCAAAATCGCCGTAGCTCGCTCCGGTTGCCGAATTCTCGCTGCCGCGATTAGCTAAAAGATTTGCGTCGTCGCGTCCTTTTAATTTTACTTTGCTGCTTTTATTAAATTTTGTTCCGCCACTTTCGGAATTTAGGTAGTTTTGGGTATTTGTAAAGCCTGAACTTTCGAATCCCAAGCTAGTAAAATCGTCGTAACCGCCCGCTGCGCCCGCGTAGTTTCGTTTTACGGCAAGATCCGCGGCAAGCTTATCCTCTAGCTCCTCATCCGTCAGATCCTCCATAGCTCGTCTTTTCGCAAGCTCTATGCCCGCTAGATCGGATGTCCCTGCGAAGTCGTGCCCGTCATCGTCGTCGGCAAAATATTCATATTTATTCATCTAAAATCTCCATAAATTTAAAACCACAATCTTATCTTTACTCGCCGCCGAGGCGCCTGCATCAAGATGAATTCTGCTCGAAGCCCGCAGCTCGCGTGTACCCAGCAATGAGCCGTTAAGGTAAAATTTAAAAGTCAAAGTTACGGGCAAAATTCTTCTTTGCAATTTTACCTCGGTAAATGGAATTTTATCTTAACTTGTGAAATTCTATCTCGGCTAGCAAAATCAAAATTTCACTTTAACGAGCTATTTCGTTTATTTGGCTGGCTCTTTGCACGATATTGTATAGCAGCAGAAGCTTCAAAAGAAGCATCGCGTTAATTTTGCTCGCCTTTTGCACCGCCTGCTTGGGAAAATTCGCTTTGGTGGGTAAAAATCGAGCTCACTTTACCAAGATTGACTATTTATAAAATTTTGTCAAATAATCTGAAAAACCGCTTAAAATTTTACTGCGTCTTCGATACGCCTTAAAACGCTAAGCGAAGGATATCGCTTGCAAGATAGGCTTTATCATCTAAAGGTCGATGAAATCAACGGCTCGCTTGCTAAATTTCGTTAAAGTAAAGGACTAGATTTGGCATTACGCCGCTTGCTTTAGGCGCCAAATTTTAACTCTCACTCTGTTTTGTATCTATGCTGCCACTTAGTTTTTAAAATATGCAGCAGTCAATAAATCTCATAAAATTATACATTAAATTTAGCGTAAAATTCAACGTTAAATTTTATGATTTAGACATTGCGCGTTCGAAATAACGCTGAAAATATCATAAATTCTAAAGCGAATCTTTGAAAGCTGAATTTTAAAATTCCATAAAATTTTAAAATTTAATGCTGCAAATCTATAAATTTTACAAAATTTCGTCAAAATTTAAAATTCATAGCAAGCAAAGGCGGTTATTTCAGTCGAAAAATTCTTAGCTTTGCGCTCGCTGCTCGCGAGTTTTGCGCGAGTTCCTGCGCATCTGCCGTTATAGGGCTTTTGGTTAGGATTTTGCCTAACGAATGCCCGCCGCCGCATTCGCAGCGCATAAACTCGCTAGGGCAGACGCAATCGCGCTCCCACGCCCTAAATCGCTCCTTTACTATGCGGTCTTCAAGCGAATGAAACGAGATTATAGCGACAATTGCATTAGTTAGAATTGAATCGCGCGATTTTTGCTCAATGAGCGTGAGCAGGCGCTTTAGCTCGCCAAGCTCGTCGTTTACCTCGATACGGATCGCCTGAAATGCTAGCGTAGCCGTGCTGATGCTGCGCCCTTTAACGGGCTTTGTTCCGATCAAATTTGCCAAAGCTTTAGCGCTTGTTAGTGGTGCGTTAGTTCGCGCAGTAGCTATTTTAGCAGCGATTACGTTAGCGTTTGTTAGCTCGCCGTATTCGCGGAAAATGCGCGCCAGATCCGCTTGCGAGTAGCGGTTTACGACATGCGACGCATCTAGAGCTGCGCTCTCATCCATTCGCATATCCAGCGCGTCGCTTTTAGTGGAAAAGCCGCGGCAGTTTTTATCCAGCTGAAGAGATGAAACGCCAATGTCGGCTAAGATCCCGCGAACTGCGCGGAGCTTTTGCTCGGGCAGAATTTCTAAAATTTCGCTAAATTTTGCTTTGTGGATTTCTATGCGATCTTTAAATTTACTGAGCCGCTCGCGCGAAAATTCTATCGCTTCGGCATCTCTGTCGCAAGCGATGAGTTTAAGGTGCGGATTAGCGGTCAAAATGCCTTCGCTGTGCCCTCCGTAGCCTAGCGTGCAGTCGATAACATAGCCGTCTTCAAGCTGCGAAAATGCTGCGATCGTTTGCGAAAAAAGTACCGGAATATGTGGAGCTTGCACCTGAATTTATCCTTTTGAAATTTCTAATCCTATATAATAGCGAAATTTTTTACAAAGGCGAGAGATGGACGAGTATTATTATGAAATTTTACGCAAAATTTCGCTTTCGATGTTTAGAGATAGGCTTTTTGGGATCTTTCACGGCTCGATTTCAGCAAAAATTAAAGAAAATCAATTTTTGATCAACAAAAAAGACGCGATTTTCGATAGCCTGGATAGGGATGATTTTATAACGCTGTTTTCAAAAAAAGACTACCGCTGGCAGGATGCTAGCATCGATAGCGATATACATATAAATATCTACAAAAATATAAAAGAGGCAAAATTCGTAACCTACGCGACACCGCCGTATCTTGTCGCATATACGCTGGAGCATGATTTTATTTTGCCACGAGATTACTTTGGGGTGAGCAAATTTAAGCGCATTGAAATTTACGATCCTAAGAACTACGACGACTGGCACGAGCGCGCGCCGTATGAAATTTGTAACTATATGATAAATGAAAATAGCGATATAATGGTGATTCGCGGCTATGGGGTTTTTGCCCATGCAAGGAGCGCGCAGCAAATGGCGAAAAAAATAGCGATTTTAGAAATGAGTTCAAAGCTGCTTTTGCTAAGCTAAGATTAATGTATACCAAATCATTTACTAACGCGTTATAATTCGCCAAAAATGCCTATTTTTCAGCCTTACATAAGGTTTTATCTGTATAATTACTAACAAAAAATTTCTTTAGTTAGCTATTTAAGGATTTAGATGATAGAATGGATGCAAAAGCATAAGAAGTCGCTTATACCGACGATCTGGATAAGCACGATAGCTTTCGTGGGCGCAGGCTTCGTCGGCTGGGGCGCATATGATATGAACGCTAACCGCGCAGGCTCAATCGCTAGAGTAGGGCAGATTTCCATAACCAATCAAGAACTAAACACAAAATACTCCGAACTATACAACAGGCTGAGTGCTATGAGCGATGGGCAATTTACTCAAGAACAAGCCAAAAATATGCATCTAGATCAGATCGCAGTAGATCAGCTAATCGGCGAGGCGTATTTTCTAAATTTTGCTAAAGATCTAGGCGTTCAGGCTAGTGATAAAGATGTGGCGGAATTTGTGCTAAACTCGCCGAATTTCCAAGAAAATGGCGCATTTAGTAAGGAACTTTACGATAATGTCGTAAGGAATTCAGGACTTACTAAAAAGGAATTTGAGCGCAATCTACAAAAGGTCCTAACTTTAGAAAAGCTCGGCAAAGCGCTAAAAATAACGCCTAGCCCTAAGATCGTAGAAGCATTTGCTGCATCGCAGCTGATGCAGGATAAGGTTTCTGCAGAGATAATCTACGCAGACGCTAACGTCACTTTTAGCGACGACGAGCTAAAGAAATTTTGGGAAGGCGAGAAATCGCACTTTATGACCGAGAAAAAATATAATCTAGGGGCCTATTTCGTGGCACCTAGCAATGCCGATGTGAATGATACGGAACTAAGTAAATTTTATGAAGAGCACAGAGGCGAGTATAGAAGCCTGGATGATAAACTATTGGATTTTGCAGAGGCTAAACCTAACGTCTTAAAAGATTACCGGATGGATCAGGTTAAAAAAGACGCTACAAAGGATTATCTGGAGATTAAAAAAGGCAAGCTCGATACTAATGAAACTATAGTTGCTACGGCTAGCAATTTTCCAATATCTGAGATTGAGGTGGCAAAGCCAGGAGATGTCATCAAGCCTTTCGAGTACAAAGGCGGATATTTGATTGCTAAACTAAACGGTGTAGAGCAGCCTAGGCAGATGAGCTTTGAAGAGGCTAAGTCTTTGGCTTCTAAAGAATTTGAAACGAAAAAACGTAAAGAGCTACTTGAAAAAAGAGCTCAAGATGCGCTTAAAAATTTCAAAGGCGAAGATTTCGGCATGCTGTCTCTTAATAGTAAAAACAATACCAAGCTAAGCGATGACGAATTTTATAAATTTCTTATCGATATGTTTAATAAGCCTGCCAAAGAAGGGATAGTGATGTTTGATAACAAAGCCGTAGTGTATAAAATTTCACAGCAGAGCCTAGGCAGCAGCGAAGAGATAGATAAAGAAAAAGCGATCGTAGCCGATAGGATAACCGCGTTATTAAATTCCAATCTACAAGACGATCTAACCAAAATGCTAGAAAAGCGCTATAAAACCGAAAGATATTTTAAAGGTAAAGACAGTGAGTGAGTATATTTTAGGTCTAGATATAGGCTCAACTAAAATTCGCGCGATAATCGCTAAAAATGATGGCATTTTTACGGTCTTAGGCGTTGGCGGAGCCGATACTTTAGGTATCAAAAAGGGTGTCATAACAAACATAGAGCAAGCCGCGGGCTCAATAAAGCAGGCGGTGAAAGCAGCGGTAAAAGGCGCTGGCAGAAGCTATGATAAAGCTATCATATCGATCTCCGGCTCATACGCCAAAAGCGTTAAATCTCGCGGCGTCATAACTATGGAAAATGAGATTGGACTGGATGAAATCAAGCGCGCTATGCAGGTTGCCGAAGCGCAAGCAAATGTGCCTAGCGATAGTGTGATTTTACATGTGCTTCCGTATGATTTCAGAGTCGATGAGCAGGAACACATCGAAGACCCCCTCGGTATGAGTGGCACGCGTCTAGAGGTATCTACGCATATCGTTATTGCGCCAGAAAGCTCTATTAAAAATTTGAAAAAATCCGTTGAGATGGCGGGCGTAAAGGTCGATAACATCGTCCTTTCAGGCTACGCATCATCCATATCTACGCTTAGCAAGGACGAAAAAGAGCTAGGTGTCGTACTGATTGACATGGGCGGCGCTACGTGCGATATAGTCATCCATCTGGGAAATTCCTTGCGTTATAACGATGTTGTGATGTTTGGCTCCAATAACGTTACTAACGATCTATCGCGCGCTCTGCACACGCCGCTTCCATATGCGGAAAACATAAAGATCACCTACAACGATCTAATTAATCAAGGCAATAGCGAAGTTGAATTGCCTGCTTTAGGCGATAGCGAATCGGAAAATCACATAATAAGCCTTGAGATCATCTCTCAAGTCATCCTTGCTCGCGTTAAAGAGACCTTCGATATGATAGCCGATAAGATCGAAAGAAGCGGCTATAAAGACCGCATAGGCGCAGGTATCGTAATCACGGGCGGTATGGCGAAGCTGGATGACGTGCGTGACTTGGCGGCGATAGTTTTTGATAATACTTCCGTTAGGGTTGCAAGAGCCAAGACCGTAGGCGGTCTACACGAGATTGCTGATGATATTTCAAATTCTTGCGCACTAGGACTTTGCATGTATGGCTTTGGCGAATTCACCCCTTACGAGATGGACTCTAACGGCAAACTCCGCTACAAAGACGAAGTTATAAACAAGGCTCCGAAACGAAATGTGAACGAATATTATGAAAAAGAGGTCAGTAAGGCGATAGAAAAAGAGGGCATCAGAGCGGATAGCGGTGCGGCTAAGAAGGAGGATCTAAATATCCAACTTCCCAAAAAAGACGGACAGAATTTTTTCAATAAAATTTGGTCGTCTATGAAAAATTGGTTTTAAATTTTAAGCTAAGGAGATACTCGTGAAAGGATACAGCATGGAAGAAAGAAAGGGCATCTACGGTGCCAAGATGAAGGTTATCGGCGTCGGCGGCGGCGGATGCAACATGATAAATCATATGATCCGCGAAGGATTTACCAAAACCGACGTTGAGCTTATGGTGGCTAACACCGACGCGCAGGCGTTAGAAAAATCGATCGCAAATACTAGAATTTTACTAGGCGAAAACACCACCAAAGGCCTTGGTTGCGGTATGGATCCAGCGCTTGCTAAAATGGCTGCAGAGGAGAACTACGACGATCTTAAAGACCGCTTGGACTACTCCGACATCGTTTTCGTAGGCTCCGGTCTAGGCGGTGGTACCGGCACGGGCGCTGCGCCTATCGTTGCAAAAGCTGCGAAAGAGAAAAAAGCGCTAACTATCGGCGTCGTTACCACCCCTTTCGGTTTTGAGGGTAAAAAGCGCATGCGACTAGCACAGGAAGGCCTTGAAGAGCTTAAAAAAGAGTGCGATTCCATAATCGTTATCCCAAATCAAAATTTATTAAAGATCATCGATAAAAAAACCGGCCTAAAAGATGCCTTTAAAATCGTAGATAATGTCCTATTCCAAGCCGTAAACGGTATGATCTCCGTGATCTTAGAGTCCGGCGATAGCGATATCAACGTCGATTATGCCGATGTTAAAAAGGTAATGACTCACCGCGGTTTGGCGCTTATGGGTATCGGCGTTAGCGAGGGCGACGGCGCGGCGGAGGAAGCGCTAAAAAGTGCGATCCAATCTCCGCTTTTGGATAATACCTCCATTCACGGCGCTATGGGCGTGTTAGTGCATTTTAAGATGTCGCCTGATTGCTCCTTGCTTGAGATCGAATCTGCGATGAATATCATCGAAGATACCGTAGATAAGGATGCCGATGTTACTTGGGGTACCACCACCGATCCTAAGATGGAAAATAACCGCGTCGAAGTTACTCTCATCGCCACCGGCTTTGAAAGGAGCATCGAGGAAAAAAAGCAGGTCGCCAGCGATAACGTAGCGGATCGCAGGAAGGCGCTTTTAGAGAGCATGGGTCGAAATTCTATCTTTTCTAGACAAAAGGTAAGTAGCGGCGATTTTAACGGAGACGAAACCTACGACGAGCTCGACGAGCCCGCATTCCTACGCAACCAGATGGACTAAATGCGCAGACGAGATAGGCAGCTAAGCGAAGATGAGGCGTTAAAAATCATCGACGAGAGCGAATACGCTACGCTTAGCTGCATAGACGAGAGCGGCGAAATTTTTAGCGTGCCTATCTCGCCGGTGCGCGATGCGGACGTTATTTATATCCACGGCGCGCCCGCCGGTACAAAGGCGAAACTCTTTCAAAACGGACGCGCGGTAACGGCGGTTTTTGTTAGCTACAACCGCGTTCCTACCCCAAGCGACGAAGAATACCGATCTATCGCAAATGACGCTGCCGCTTTAGGCTCTAGAGTTTATACGACGGAGTACCGCAGCGCGATCGCCGTTTGCGAAGCAAACGAAGTGTTAGATGACGAGCGTAAAATTTACGCCCTGCGGATACTTTGCGAAAAATACACCCCAAACTACATGTCGCGCGTGGAGTTCGCCTCCAGAGCATCATTAAAGCGCACGAAAATTTACGAACTCAAAATAAAATCCGTAACCGCAAAGGCTAAAATTTTATAGAATTAAATTTAAGAAATCTAAATTTAAATTGCTTGATTTCTTAAAATTTCAAGTTTGAATGCTAGATAAATTTTAATTTTAAATTTCGTATCGCCAAATTACAAAGCTTCTTATCGGCACTAGTATCGGCACCACCGCGGCGATCGTGCCGCTTACTATCGGCTCGGCGCCCTTTATCGCGCGGCTCATCGAAAGCGCGCTGCTGGAGGTAGATAGCGGCGTAATCGAGGCGGCGAAGAGCTTCGGCGCGAGCAAGACGCAGATCATCTTCCGCGTGATGTTCGTCGAGGCGCTGCCTAGCATCATCGGCGCGATTACTCTCACGCTCATCGTCATCATTGGATTTACGGCGATGGCGGGCACGGTAGGCGGCGGCGGGCTCGGCGACGTGGCGATCCGCTACGGCTTTCAGCGCTTCCGCCCCGATATAATGGCATACACAGTCGTGATCCTGATCGTGCTTGTGCAGATAATCCAAAGTATCGGAAATTTACTATATAAAATTACGAAAAAGTAGGAGCGCTGGCGGTTGCGGCGGAATTTTATGATGAAATTTTATCTGCTTTGCTTTTTGTCGTAAAATTCTGCTCTTGCTTTGGAATTTTGTCTTTGCTTGAGACTCTGCGTTTGCTTATAAGATTCTACTCTTGCTAGCGAGATTCGGCATTCGTTCGCAAGGCTCCGTTTTCGCTCATTAGATTGCACTCTTGCCGTGAAATTTTGCTTATAAATTCTAAGACAAGCAGTTTTAAAATTTTATAATTTTAAGTTTTGCAAGATCTTTCTTATATAATTTCACTTTTACTTCGAAATTTCGTAGCTTACTTTTAAAATATAAAGCGCAGGATATAAATAAAAGGCACCGGCCTTAGCAATAAAAGACAAAGATAATGGTATTGCCGCTTTGACAAGCTTTTTTGGCTTTGGTAAAAGAACCTAAGATTACGCCAGTTCTTTAAAAATAAGGCAGACTATGAAATTCCTCTGCGAATTGAGCCTAAATTCTTTCGTATCGCAGAATTTTAAAGAGGCATAGAAATCGTAGAATTTTATGAATTATCTTGCGGCGCTTGCGGTAAAATTTTATGTGGGCGGATACGGCGCGTTTAATAAGATCGTTATCGCATAAGAGCAGAGCTAAAATTTATCCCGTTTTGCATTGCAAGATCGATGGTCTCTTTATGCGCCGCAAACGAGATCATCTGCGTAGCGTCTAAATTTAAAAAGGGGCGAGAAATATCCCGCCCCTGAAATTAAGTATAGGATCTGAAATTTTATAGATGTGCAAGCTAGGGCTTACACATCTCTTATTTAAAACATAATCTCAAACCCTGCATTGATAGCGCCGCCTCTTGTTTTACCTATATAGCCCTTGCCTCCTAGGCTAAAGATTAGGTTTTTGCTATCGTATTTATAGCCGGCTTCAAATACTCCGGTAGAGCCTTTTAAGCTAGGCTTAGGAGCGT
>ERZ772967.2753-NODE-2753-length-11125-cov-3.374887_pt1 | contig 11125 bp, 13 predicted proteins | sample MGYA00511677_ERZ772967 | MGnify/ENA primary metagenome ERZ772967 (study PRJEB29015, sample SAMEA2737931) | human oral metagenome | biome: human oral; feature: human-associated habitat; material: dental | place: China | collected 2146 ...
GCGTTACGACGAACCGGACGCACTTCAACTGGTACTTGGTAAGTAGAACCACCAACACGACGAGATTTAACCTCAACAGTTGGGCGCACGTTTTCAAGTGCGATTTCAAATGCTTCAAGCGGTTCTTTACCTGTACGTTGCGCTAAAGTTTCTAAAGCGCCATAAACAATTGATTCAGCAACGGATTTTTTACCGTCCACCATTAATACATTAATAAATTTCGCAAGCAACTCCGAACCAAATTTCGGATCCGGTAAAATCTTGCGTTGTTCAACACTACGACGACGTGGCATTGTAAATTTCTCCGTTTTAATATTCTTCAGGGTATTCCAAAACTCGATAAAAACTAACCGCTTTACATAAGGGATTAATTAAATACTGGAGTTTGTGGTTTAAATAAGTTTTACTAATTTAGACGTTTGGCCTTACTTAACGGAGAACCATTAAGCTTTAGGACGTTTAACGCCGTATTTAGAACGACCTTGTTTACGATCTTTCACGCCTGCGCAGTCTAATGCGCCGCGTACGGTGTGATAACGCACACCCGGTAAGTCTTTAACACGACCGCCACGGATAAGCACAACACTGTGCTCTTGAAGGTTGTGACCTTCACCGCCGATGTATGAGGTTACTTCGAAACCATTGGTTAAACGAATGCGGCATACTTTACGTAATGCGGAATTCGGTTTTTTAGGTGTAGTTGTGTACACACGGGTGCATACACCACGTTTCTGCGGGCAAGCCTCTAATGCAGGAACGTTACTTTTTACAACCTTTTTCACACGCGGTTTGCGTACTAGCTGGTTGATAGTTGCCATTAAAAACTCCAGTTTAAATGTTATTTATAACAGAATACTTGTTTAAAAAATCTACTTCCATATGGAAACAGACGCTAAATTCTAATGACTTCCTTACCTAATGTCAATGACTAAGCATAGCCGACAGAAACAATTGAAATCACAGCAATTACCGATGCCCGAAGTACGGTCAAATCGAATGGAGTCTGCAGGCGTAAAGTTAATTTCTCCGTATTGCTTTCTTTTAGGATTCTCGCGATAATTCCACACAAATTTTTATAAATTTAATGACATTTCCAATGTTCTTAACGAGAGGCAAAAATGCCAGAAAATCGACCGCACTTTTCTCAAAATGACTATCGGGGACGTTTTTCCGTCGCGCCAATGTTGGATTGGACAACGCGCCACTGCCGCTACTTTCATCGTCAATTTAGCCGCCATGCATTGCTCTACACGGAAATGGTGACGGCACCAGCCATTATTCACGCAAAATATGACCATCTCGCCTTTGATTTAAACGAAGCGCCGGTAGCTTTACAATTGGGCGGAAATGAGCCGGCACAACTCAAGCATTGTGCGAAGTTAGCCGAAGAACGGGGTTATTGCGAGATCAATTTAAACGTGGGTTGTCCGTCTGATCGGGTTCAAAACGGGATGTTCGGTGCATGCTTAATGGCCAAAGCGGATTTGGTCGCCGAATGCATTAGTGAAATGCAAAGTGTCGTCAATATTCCGGTTACGGTGAAAACCCGTATCGGTATTGATGATCTTGATGATTATGAATTTCTTTCCGATTTTGTACAAAAAGTTCATTTCGTCGGTTGTATCGATTTTATTGTGCATGCACGCAAAGCATGGCTTTCCGGTTTAAGTCCAAAACAAAATCGTGAAATTCCGCCGCTGAATTACGAGTGCGTATATCAATTGAAGCGAGATTTTCCGCAGCTGAACATCGTTATTAACGGTGGAATTAAAACGCTTACAGAAATAAAAACGCATTTACAATTTGTCGATGGCGTAATGGTCGGGCGTGAGGCTTATCAAAACCCTCCCCTACTTGGTTTTATTGATCAAGCATTGTTTGATGAAAGGGCACCGATTGTGACGCCTTACCAGGCCGTTATCGCCATGCTCCCCTACATTGAGCGAGAATTGGAGCGAGGCGTTTATTTAAATCATATCGTTCGTCATATGCTCGGCGCATTTCAACACTGTAAAGGAGCCAGACAATGGCGCAGATTTTTAAGTGAAAACGCCTTTAAACAAGGCGCTGGTGTTGAGGTCGTCGAAAAAGCGTTAAGTTTTATTCAAACGGAATAAAATTCGTATCAAGCTCAAGTTGATTCAAGCACGTTTCCTTCTTATAGATGATTATATGTGATGTGCAGCTTTAACTTTAAATATGCAATACCGAAACAATATCGGTAAAAAATTAATCAATAGAATTTCGTGTTGATAGAGAAGATGATATACTGCCCCAACGAAGTTGATATGACAATAAAATGAAAAATATGAGTGAAGAACATCATTTAAACCAATCTATCGGTAGTAAAAAATCTTTTTTTCAGTCTCTTTTCGGCCGCTTTTTTCAAGGCGAGCTAAAAAATCGCGAAGAGCTTGTTGAGGTTATTCGTGATTCAGAACAAAATGACCTTATTGATCAAGACACACGTGAAATGATCGAAGGTGTGATGGAAATTGCCGAATTACGCGTACGTGACATCATGATTCCCCGTTCCCAAATCGTCTTTATCGAAACGGAGCAGTCATTAAATGATTGCTTAGAAATCATTATCGAATCGGCACACTCCCGTTTTCCGGTAGCAACCGATGATCGTGATAATATTGCCGGCATTTTACACGCAAAAGATTTATTGACTTTTTTGCGCGAAGGCGCTGAGCAATTCGATTTGTTGAAATTATTGCGTCCCGCCGTCATCGTTCCGGAAAGTAAACGGGTCGATCGGATGTTAAAAGATTTCCGCGCGGAACGTTTTCATATGGCGATTGTGGTCGATGAATTTGGTGCCGTATCCGGATTAGTCACAATAGAAGATATTTTGGAGCAGATAGTCGGCGATATTGAAGATGAATTTGATGAAGAAGATATTGAAGACATTCGTCAACTTTCACGCCATACTTATTCCGTTCGCGCATTAACGCCAATTGATGAATTCAACGAACAGTTTAAAGTTGACTTTAAAGACGAAGAAGTCGATACGATCGGCGGAATCATCATGCAGGCTTTTGGCTATTTGCCGAAACGAGGTGAGGAAATCACGTTGCAAAATTTACGCTTTAAAGTCACTTCCGCCGATAATCGTCGTATTATTCAGTTACGCATTACCGTGCCGGATGAGGCGGCCGATATGGAAAGCGCATCTGAAGTAAATTTAGTGAACTAATATGAATTTTATGTCTACGCCTCTGATTTATCTTATCGCCATTCTTTCCGGAATCTGCGGCGTTTTTGCTTTTTCTCCGTTTGATTATTGGGCGCTCGCTTACGTTTCCTTAATCGGTCTAATTTTTATCATACAAACGCAGCGATTTTCGACCGCACTTTTAGGCACGTTTCTATGGGCCATGGGCTTTTTCGCTTTTGGAACAAATTGGTTAAATGTCAGTATTCACCAATTCGGCGGCGCCTCGTTAACGGTCAGCTATTTACTCGTTGCCTTACTCGCCGCCTATTTATCCCTTTATCCCTTACTTTTTACTTATTTAATTCGACGGTTTAAAGTTCAAAGTGCGGTCATTTTTGCCTCTGTTTGGACGCTAACTGAATTTTTACGCGGTTGGGTTTTCACCGGATTTCCTTGGTTACAATTCGGTTATACACAAATTGACAGTCCCTTTGCCGGTTTAGCGCCAATTTTCGGCGTAAGCGGGCTGACATTTTTTACCGTATGGGCAAGTGCGGTTATTTTTAAGTTAATTTCCGTGTCTGCGACAACGGTTACAACAGTAACGACAAAATGGAAAATTGCCGGTTTTTACACGCTTTCAGGACTTATTGTAGGCACGCTAAGTGTTTATACCTCTTCGCTAAATTTCGTAAAAGCCGTCGAAACCCGTGCGCTAACCGTAACGTTATTACAAGGCAATATTGCTCAAAATTTAAAATGGGATCCGAATTATTTTTATACCACATTATCCATTTATCAACACTTAATTGAGCAAAATTTAGCCGATACAGAATTGCTGATTTTGCCGGAATCCGCATTGCCGGCGCTTGAAAATCGGATAGCGCCATTTTTTGCCTCGTTGGATCAGGTGGCTCGAGCGCAACATCGTGAGGTCATGGTCGGAACGGTTTATCGTGATGATATAAGCGGAAAATTACTGAATTCTATCATGGTTGCAGGCAATACGCAGTTTCCCTATCAATTAGACACTACAAATCGATACAACAAGCACCATTTGGTGCCGTTTGGCGAATATGTGCCGTTAGAAAATTTATTGCGACCGCTTAATTCCGTGTTTAATTTACCTATGTCGGCGTTTGATCGCGGCGATGCAGTACAACCCTCTCTAAGAGCGAAAAATCACTATTTTATGCCTGCTATTTGTTATGAAATTATTTTCGGCGAACAGCTACGACGGAATTTAAAACCGGAAACGGATTATATTGTCACGCTTTCAAATGACGCGTGGTTCGGTGATTCTATCGGGCCATGGCAGCATTTGCAGATGGCTCGTATGCGCGCGTTGGAATTAGGTAAACCGGTGATTCGTGCAACCAATACGGGAATTTCCGTATTTATTGATGCCAAAGGCCGGATTTTGGCACAGGCACCGCAATTTGTAGAAACGACATTGCGTTATAAAATTGCGCCGACGGAGGGGAATACCCCTTATGCGCTTTGGGGTGATTGGCCGCTTTATTCACTATCATTGATATTTATGTTATCGCACGGATTAATGAGCGGACTAAGACGCCGTTTGAACCTTTCTGTAAAACAGCAGTCGAATTGACCGCACTTTGAACTAAAAAATGAGATTTTAATGACTGAAAATCTGGTTGAAGTAAAAAATTTAACGTTTCGTCGGGGCGCACGAACGATTTACCGCGATTTGAATTTGCAGGTTAAAAAGGGAAAAATTACGGCCATTATGGGGCCGTCGGGCATTGGTAAAACAACTTTACTGAAATTAATCGGTGGACAGCTTGTGCCGCAGGAAGGCGAAATTTTATTTGACGGTAAAGATATTTGCCGCCTTTCTAATTCGGCCTTATATGAGCTTCGTAAGCGAATGGGAATGCTGTTCCAATCAAGCGCCTTATTCACCGATTTGTCGACTTTTGAAAACGTCGCTTTTCCAATCCGTGAGCATTCCGGCTTACCGGAGGATTTAATCCGACAAATCGTACTGATGAAGCTAGAAGCGGTAGGGCTTCGTGGTGCGGCACAATTAATGCCCTCCGAACTTTCCGGCGGAATGGCAAGACGTGCGGCATTAGCGCGCGCAATTGCGCTGGATCCGGATTTAATGATGTTTGACGAACCCTTTACCGGACAGGACCCGATTAGTATGGGCGTGATTGTCAGTTTGATTAAGCGATTTAATGAAGCGCTTAATTTAACTTCCATTGTGGTTTCTCATGATGTCAATGAATTACTGAGCATTGCGGATTACGCCTACATTATCGCCGATCAACACGTTATTGCAGCGGGAACGGCAGCGGAATTGTTGCAAAGTCAAGATCCTCGGGTTGCGCAATTCCTAAAAGGGGAAGCGGACGGGCCGGTACGTTTCCACTATCCGGCAGCGGATTATGTTAAGGAGCTATTTGCGTGATAATTGATGTAATTTCTTCATTAGGTGATAAAACGCTCCGTGTTATTCGCACCCTAGGACGTGCCGGGATAATGCTGTTCGGTGCACTTTTCGGCAAACCACAATTGAGTAAACATTTTCCGCTATTCATTAAGCAGATGCATATACTGGGTGTGCAGTCGCTGTTAATTATTGTACTTTCAGGGTTGTTTATCGGCATGGTATTAGGGCTACAGGGATATATTGTGCTGGTCGATTTTTCAGCCGAAACCAGTCTCGGACAATTGGTTGCGCTTTCACTATTGCGGGAATTAGGTCCCGTTGTGACCGCACTTTTATTTGCCGGCCGCGCAGGTTCCGCACTAACCGCTGAGATCGGTTTAATGAAAGCGACGGAGCAACTATCCAGTTTAGAGATGATGGCAATCGATCCGTTGCGACGTGTAATTTCTCCGCGTTTTTGGGCAGGGGTGTGCGTTATGCCGATTCTCTCTCTCATTTTTATTGCCGTCGGTATCTGGGGGGGGGCATTAATTGGCGTTGATTGGAAAGGAATTGATGCGGGTAGTTTCTGGTCTGTGATGCAAAATTCCGTAAGCTGGGGATATGATATTTTAAATGGGGTCATTAAGAGTGTTTTCTTTGCCGTTTGTGTCGTTTGGATTGCACTTTTTAACGGATATGATTGCATGCCGACATCAGAAGGGATTAGTCAAGCGACAACACGAACCGTAGTACATGCCTCATTGGTTGTACTCGGATTGGATTTTATTTTAACTGCCATTATGTTTGGGGCGGGTTAGTAGGACATTTTTATGCGACAAACAATTAAATATGAATTTTGGGTGGGCTTATTTTTATTGCTTGGCATTGCAGCCATTGCTTTTTTAGGATTAAAAGTTGCCAATGTACAAGGGTTTACAAGTACCAAATCCTATTCGGTGACAGCAACCTTTGACAATATCGGCGGATTAAAAGTGCGGGCGCCCTTGAAGGTCGGTGGTGTTGTGATCGGGCGGGTCAGCGAAATTTCATTAGACGAGAAAACCTATTTACCAAAGGTCACTATCGACATCAACCAAGAATTTAATCAAATTCCGGAAAACAGCTCGCTATCAATTAAAACGGCCGGATTGCTGGGAGAACAATACATCGCTTTATCGATCGGCTTTGATGACGGTGAAACGGCAATGTTAAAAGAAGGCAGCGTTATCGCCGATACAAAATCCGCCATGGTCTTAGAAGATCTGATAGGGCAATTCCTGTATGGTGATAAAAAAACCGACAATAATCCTGAAAATATGTCGTCAGGTTCGGTAAAACAAGAATAAATTTAGGAGATCTATGATGAAAATGAATACAATGAAACAATGGTTGACTTCGATTGTTTTCAGTTTAATGGCAGTATTCGCCCAAGCGTCCCCCGTGGAGCAAACGCCTTACGTCCTGATGCAGAAGGTATCCGATCAATTGTTTACGGACATCAGAGAAAATCAGTCAAAAATTAAACAAGATCCGAATTATTTGCGTACCATTGTACGCAATGACTTATTGCCCCATGTCCATGTAAAATATGCCGGTTCGCTAGTATTGGGGCAAAATTTTAAAGCAACGACTGAAGAACAAAGAGAAAAGTTTTTTGATGCCTTTGGATTATTTATTGAACAAGCTTATGCTCAAGTTTTAACGTCCTATACGGATCAACAAATTCACATTGAACAGCCAAAAACATTAACCGACCAAAATTTAGTCAATGTTCGTGTTAATTTACTCCAAAATAATGGCAAGGTGCCAACAAAATTGGACTTCAAATGGCGTAAAAATAGTAAGACCGGACAATGGCAAGCCTATGATATGGTCGCCGAAGGCGTCAGCATGGTTGATACTAAAAAAAATGAGTGGGCCGGCATTCTTCGCCAACAAGGTATTGACGCCTTAACGGTTCAAATCCGGAAATCCGCCGGTATGCCTGTGACACTAAATAAATAAATCCGATGACAAGTACGCTAAATTGGGATTTAAACCAAAATAATGATAAAATGACCGTCCGATTATTCGGAGAGTTATCACGTAACACGTTGTTACCATTGTGGCGACAACGTGCTTTTTTGTCGACTCAATATTCCAATTCATCCATTATTGAATGGAATTTAACCGCACTTACAAAGATCGATTCCGCCGGTTTTGTCGCTTTATGTGATTTTCTTAATGACGGCAGAGCGAAAGCAAATAAGACAGTATGTTTGGTGAATGCGCCACAACAGATTTTTACTCTCGCTGATTTGGTCGGATTGTCTGATTGGATCAAACTTTTCGCACAAAATTAAAATTGGAAACCTTAAATGGAACTTAATGACATTGAACAAATTTTAAAAACTTCTTTGAATGTTGAGGAAGTTTATGCTCAGGGTGAAAATGCCCATTTTGGCGTCATTATCGTCAGTGATGAATTAGCTGCATTACCTAAGCTTAAGCAACAGCAAACTATTTATGCACCGCTGATGTCCTATTTTAGTACGGGCGAAATCCATGCATTGACAATTAAGACTTACACGGTTGAAAAGTGGAAAATGGATCGTCTTTTACATCCGATTGCCAAATAATAGGAAGCAGTATGCAAAAATTTCGAGTTTATGGCCAATCCCGTCTGAGCGGTACCGTTCAAATATCAGGTGCGAAAAATGCCGCCTTGCCCATTCTGTTTGCCTCCATTCTCGCGACGGAACCGGTTAAATTAACCAACGTACCTGAATTAAAAGATATCGAAACTACATTAAAAATTTTACGTCAATTGGGGGTTATTGCCGAGCGCGACAACGAAGGGGCGATATTATTAGATTGTTCTAAAATTAATCATTTTGTTGCCTCTTATGATTTAGTGAAAACGATGCGGGCCTCAATTTGGGCCCTAGCACCATTGGTTGCCCGTTTTCGTCAAGGACAGGTCTCCTTACCCGGCGGCTGTTCCATTGGTGCACGTCCGGTAGATTTGCATATTTCGGGCTTAGAGCGCCTTGGTGCAAAGATTGTATTAGAAGAAGGCTATGTGAAAGCGTTGGTTCCCGAACGACTTGTCGGTACTCGAATTGTGATGGAAAAAGTGAGTGTCGGTGCGACCTTGTCCATCATGATTGCCGCCACGCTGGCAAAAGGTCAGACGATTATCGAAAATGCGGCGCGCGAGCCGGAAATTGTCGATACCGCAATCTTTCTCAATAAAATGGGGGCAAAAATTACCGGAGCAGGTTCCGATAGCATTATTATTGAGGGTGTGGAACGTTTAGGCGGTTGTGAACATCGTATTGTTGCCGATCGTATCGAAACAGGAACTTTCCTTGTTGCCGGTGCGATTTCCGGCGGGCGGATTGTGTGTAAAGGCGCCCAAGCGGATATTATGGACGTGGTCATTGATAAGTTGCGTGAAGCGGGAGCACAAGTTGATGTGACCGATGATGCCATTATTTTAGATATGCATGGCAATCGCCCTAAAGCGGTTAATATTCGTACCGCGCCTTACCCGGGCTTCCCAACGGATATGCAGGCGCAATTTACGCTATTAAACATGGTAGCGGAAGGAACCAGCATTATTACCGAAACAATTTTTGAAAATCGCTTTATGCATATCCCCGAACTCGTTCGTATGGGGGGAAAAGCAGAAATAGAAGGCAATACGGCGGTCTGCCACGGCGTTGAACATTTATCCGGTGCCGCCGTGATGGCCACGGATCTGCGCGCCTCAATTAGTCTTGTGTTGGCCGGTTGTATTGCAAGAGGTGAAACAGTTGTCGATCGTATTTATCATATCGATCGCGGTTATGAACATATTGAAGAAAAACTGCGAGGATTAGGGGCAAAAATTGAGCGATTCTCGGAAAATAGTAACGAAGTATAACTGACCTTCCGAACTGGAAGTGCGATCAAATTCATTTGATTTTGACCGCACTTTTTTATTGCAATGCTTCGTGCACGACAATCACCAAAACAATGTCAAACGGGAGTGTTTTTTAATTGCGCAATCATATCAAAAACCAGCGCAGAAGATTGTTTGGCGGCTAAAGGGAGAAATTCTTCAAAAGAAAGGCCGGCTTCGTTATCTCCGGCATCAGAAACGGCACGAACCACAACAAACGGCGTTTGGAAAGCATGACAAACCTGTGCAATCGCCGCGGCTTCCATTTCTATTGCCATTACAGTAGGAAAATCCGCTTTAATGGCCAATAAATCGGAATCGCTGTGAATAAAGCTATCGCCTGAACAGATAAGTCCCCGTTTTACGTTCAACCCGCGTTGCACGGCGATTTTATAAGCCAAATCGGCCAGCATTTTATCGGACATAAATCGCGGCGGATTGGCGGGGAGTTGTCCCTTTTTATAACCGAATGCGGTCACATCCGCATCGTGGTAACAGGTTTCATCGGAAATCACTAAATCCCCCACATGCAATCCCGCAGCCACACCACCGGCAGAGCCGGTATTAATCACCAAATCGGGCTGCGTGGTCATTAACAATGCGGTTGTCCCCATTGCAGCGGCAACCTTGCCAATGCCCGATTGAACTAAGGCGATTTCCTGCCCATGAATTTTTCCCTCAACAATGACCGCACTTGCAATTGTCGTTTCGGTTTTGTGCTCCATACGTCGCACCAAAATGTCTACTTCCTGCGCCATGGCGCCGATAATACCGATTTTCATGTTATGGTTGTTCCTTAATGATTTCATTGATTAAAAAATCCAGTACAGCTATAGCATAATCGTCGTTATATAAGGTACTGGCGGTTAAAACGTATTTACCGCCAATGATCACGTAAGGATAAGTAAATACGCCATATTCTTCCGTTAAAGCAATCGCTTCGGTAATATCTTGCCGAACCTTAGGGGAATAAGCCGCACGCATAAACCTCTTTCCATCAATACCTTTCCCTTGCGCCCAGAACCGAATTTTAGATAAGCCGGCAAGCTCGGTATAACGGGATTTTTCGGCGGTTTCAAATAATAAAGCGGCAGATAGTTCGGTAGCGTTAAGGGTTTTCAACGTATAAAAAATACGTGCGGAAAAAATATTATCGTCAGTCGCCACCGGATATTCTTCTAAAGCGACATGATTTGGATTTAATTGCTGGTAAAGCGTTAAAATATCCTGCGCGCCGGAACAGGTACGACAATCGTAGTCGAAGAAAAACTGGATGCGAATTTTATGGTCGGCGCGGGTACGTTGCGACAGTGGCGTTTGGTAAGAAAAGTAGTCTTTTCCCTCTTCAAATTGCACATTTTCTTCTGCTGTGGCAAATATTGCACAGATTAACGCAATAATAAATACGCCGATACGAGGTATTTTTTTCATTTTGTGAAGCACAACGGGTTAAATCGGCTCAATATAATCAACCAATAATTGAACGCTACGGTTACCGCGATATTCGTTAATATCCAATTTATAAACCAGTTTAGCCTGTTTAATGGATAAATCCGGGTAATAACGGGTGTCAACATTAAATGCAACGGCATCTAGTAATGGGCCGCCCTTTTCAGGTTCCAATAATAATTTAAGA
>ERZ772967.2766-NODE-2766-length-11081-cov-4.794123_pt1 | contig 11081 bp, 3 predicted proteins | sample MGYA00511677_ERZ772967 | MGnify/ENA primary metagenome ERZ772967 (study PRJEB29015, sample SAMEA2737931) | human oral metagenome | biome: human oral; feature: human-associated habitat; material: dental | place: China | collected 2146 ...
TTGCAAAGGTTTAAAAGATTCTGGTGCAAAATTAGTTTTCGACGATTATAAGCCAGACGCTAGGATTATGGTGATCGGGGAAGCACCAGGTGCTACTGAAGATAGAGAGGGAAAGCCTTTTGTTGGCATGAGTGGCAAGATCCTAAGAGAAGCATTAAAAAATGTAGGATTAGAGGATAAGGATTTTTATATTACAAATACTGTAAAGTATCGTCCACCTAAGAATAGAGACCCAAAAATATCAGAAAAACAGGAGTTTTTACCTTTTCTTTATAGAGAAATTAAGGAAATGAATCCCGTTTTAATTATCTTATGTGGTAGGCATGCTATGGGGCATTTCGTAGAAGGTGAGATTGGTAAAAATCATGGAAAGATTTTTAAGGCTGAGGTTTTAGAAAAGGAATATCAGTTTTTAGTGTCTTATCATCCGAGCGCAACTATCTATAGAAAAGAAGTAAAGAAGGACTTTATAAAAGACCTTCAAATAGTAAAAGAAGTATTAAAGAAAATTGATTAAATCGTTAAAGAATGGACTGATCTTTATAACGGTATAAAGACATAGCCCGTTTTGGATAGTCTGGTTTTGTAAGATCACGCTTTATGATCTCACTAATAGATTGGATTAGAAACTGACTAGCGATTAATAGATCAAGATCGGCTAAGATGCCAGATTCATTTGTTTTTAGATGGATTATTGACACATCCTCTTTAGTGAGATATTTATAGAGTTTTTCATTATATTTACCACTGCCCTTGCTATCAAGGAAAATAATTAAATCAGGTTTAAATGAGCTTATGATATTAAATCTACCGTGGCTAAAATCTTTTTTATCATGAATCGTTACTCTACCAAAACCTGATTCGACAAATTTTGATTCAAGATCTAGGGCAGCAGTACCAGTTTCATAGTCTGAGAAGATATCTATAAGTAATGGTTTGTCTGCTATTTTTAGATTTAGATTTTCAAAAGATAGTTCAGATTTCCATTTTGTAATTGAATTTTCAACGAAATCTTTAAGATTTATCTCTTTTAAGCAAGATTTAGCAAATAGATAAATGGGAATAACTGTACCAGCAACTGCTAAAAAACCTTTTTCGGTTCTACTGGAATTATAGGAGATAATATTTTCTTCTGGATTATCTTTTTTCTGATTAGTTACAATATAACTTTTGATATTATTTTTCTTTAGATAATCGTTAACAGTTAAAATATCAGGGGTTTTACCAGAATAGGTTAATAAGATTGCAAAATTAATGTTCTTAATAGGATAAATAAAAATATCTCTTGGTTTTAGAGCGATTATTGGTTTAGCTAATTCTTGTGATAGCAATTTAGCAATAAAATGCGCAGATATAAAAGAACCACCGGTTCCAACGATAGCTACATTATCCTTTTGTCTTTTAATGTTTGTTATAAGCTTTTGTATCTCGAATACAGTATCTAAATTATCTACTTTTAACAATCTAGGTAGTAAGTTATTTACATTAGAAGTAGTTTTAAGAATTTTTGGTTTAGCTATCTTTTCTATTTTATTTAGTCCGCAAATGCTGCAGGCGTCGCTAGAACAATCTAATGGTTGATCTATCAAGCTACCTGTTGCACCAATGCATGAAATTATTTTTGCAGAGTTTTCGGCAGCTTCTTTTGCTACCTTAGTCATAGTTTCATTAGAAAGCTGATTTTTTGCTAGATATTTTATAAAAGTTGAAAAGAATACGTCTCCAGCTCCGGAAGTATCAACTAGATTTGTTGACACGGCAGGAATAGAGAAATATTGAGTTTCTTGCTCTTTTAAGTAAAAGATTCCGGCACCTTTTTCAGCTTTTGTAATGTTTAAATATTTGACGCCTAGAAAATTAAATAGTTCTAGTTCGTTAAGATTAAACTTTTTGCATAAAAATTTAGCTACTTTTTCGGTAATTTGAAGAAAATCAAAAGTATTTTGAAAGAGCATACTAATAGCATCTTTAGAAGCGTATCTTAGATGACTAATATAACCAATATCGCCAGCTAAAAACCAACTATTTTCTTTAAACTCATTTGCTAGTCTTAAAGTATCTTTTTTGACAGAATCAATAATTAAAATGCCAGGATCTAATTCTTTAAGGTCTGTTTTTGAAAAGCTAGGTAATTTTGGACTGGTATGCCAAGAGGGTTTTTCGCACGAAGGACAAGATAAAGAAGTTACATTATTATTTTCATGTAAAGTGATATGAAAACGTTTAATTGGCTTATTTATGGTTTTTAATAAAGAAGTATCAATATTAAAAGAACGGATTAGGTCTATAAGGTTACTTGTAGTATTTTCTTTGCCAATACTTCCAATTAAATATAGATTATTGTTTTTATCTTCAGATAAATTAATTAAATCGTTAAGGATTGATCCGCCTAAATAATAACCAAGTTTTGAGTTATCTTTATGATAATTATCTAGAATCACATCTCCAATAGCCACGATATTCATTATTAATTTAAGTATAGCTAAGTCGATGAAATTTTATATAAATAATCAATTAACAAGGTAATTTTTGTGTTTATTGGTTACTTATGCTACAATAATTACACTATTGTCATAAATATATTGTTTTGACAAATTTCTAATTGTTAATTATTACACACTACATTTTTAGAAAATATTTGTGTTTTGAAAGGAAAATAAATAATAATGGGACAAAGAAGAATTGTAAAACCGCAGGCTGACGATGCGTCGAAACGCCCGGTTAAAAAACCAAAAAGTTCAAATACTGTACTTGCTAAAACTACTACTCCAAAGCGTGAAGTATCACGAGCACAGAGAAGAGTTAGTGAGGATGTAAACTTAAGAGCCACTCAGCACTTAATTAATATTCCAGTTAATAAATCTAAATATAATGGATATAAAGGACAACAGTTTGTAAGCTCAATGCAAGTTAAGCGTCCAAACGGCGTACCTCCTCAAACTTTAAGAGTAATTCCAATTGGTGGTTTGGGAGAGATGGGTATTGGTAAGAACATGATGGCTATTGAGTATGATGATGAAATTATCATAATCGATATGGGATTTTTATTCCCAGGTTCAGATTATCCAGGAATTAATTACATTACTCCAGATATTTCTTACCTTGAAAAGAAAAAACATATGATCAAAGCTAATGTCTTTACACATGGACACTTGGATCATATTGGATCATTTAGACATTTTATCGAACGTTTACCAGCACCAGTTTATGCATCTAAATTTACGCTTGGTATGTTAAAGAAGAATTTCGAAGAATCAGGTAGTGATTATAAGCCTGAATATATTGAAATGAATCCTGAAACACATGAAGTAATTCAAGTGTCTAAACATTTTTCAATTGAACTAGTAAGAGTAAATCACTCAATACCAGATTCTACTGCTGTGATTGTAAGAACTCCACTTGGTGTATTAGTAGATACGGGAGACTGGCGTTTTGAAGAAGATCCAGTAGATGGTAAGAAATTCGATCTAGAAAGACTAACTGAAGTTGCAGCTAAAGAGGGTATTTTACTTCTTATGAATGAGAGTACTAACTGTGAATCAGATGGTACTCATACACATGGTGAAAAAGATATCCAAAGAAGTATTGGACAGATTATGAGTATGTACGATAAATCACGAATTGTGATTAGCCTCTTTTCATCTCAATTACACCGTATGCAGTTAATTCTGGAAGAAGCAGCTAGAAATAACCGTAAAGTAGCTTTTGCTGGGTATAGTATGCTCCAGAACCTAGAAGTAGCTTTAAAGACTAATACTATTAAGATTCCAAAGAATGTAGTTGTTAAGATGGAAGATATTGTAAAACTTCCAGATGAAAAAGTGACAATTGTCTGTACCGGTTCTCAGGGGGAATTTAATGCGGTGTTAAATCGTATGGTATCTGGTGCACACCGTTTTATTAAGGTAAAAGGTGATGATGTAATCGTATTTAGCTCCAATCCAATTCCAGGTAATGAAAAATATGTTGTAAGGACAGTAGATGGTTTAATGCGAGAAGGATCGGATGTTATTCAAAATGGCCGATCACACTTAACAGGCGTTGGTCCACTTCACTTATCTGGACATGCCTACCATGACGATCACGTTAAATTAATTACTGCTTTAAATCCAAAGTATTACATGCCAATTCATGGTGAATATCACATGCTAGAGCATAATGCTAGACTAGCGGAAAAGGATTGTGGTATTACAAAAGATCGGATTTTCGTATCAGATGCTGGAGATGTTCATGAATTTAACATGACAGAAGATGGTGTAAAAGCAAGGAAAACTGGTCGTATTCAAGTTGGTGGAATTATGTATGACGATACTGGAACGGAAGTTAGTGAAGTAGTTTTAAAGGATCGTATCCATATGTCAAAAGAGGGTATGTTTATTGTGGTCCTAACTATTAACAAATTAGATGGTAGATTACTTACAAGCCCAGATATTATTTCTCGTGGTTTCATTTATCTTAGAGATTCCGAAGAACTCATGAACGATATTAGACAATACTTAAAGCAAAAAGTTGCTAGAAGTTTTGGCAATCGAAAATCTGAGCTTGAGGTGATTAAAAAAGAGATTAAAGATGAAGTAACACAGATTCTTTATGATCGAACAAAGCGTACACCAATTGTAATTCCTGTAGTAAATGAAGTTACGGTATCAACGAATAAAAAGGTAAATGCTAAAACTGAAGCTAAGGTTGAAGAGACATTGGCTAAAATGCCACCTCTAAGACCAGCAAGAATCTCTGCTAAAGATCTTGCATCAGACGATGCGGACGATAGGTATACCTATTAGTAATTAGAACTATTAGCTTTAAAATTAATACAGATAGCAAGTAAAAACCCCTGTTATTCATTTTGATATACAATGTAACAGGGGTTATAATTTATAACATAAGAGAAATAGTCGGGTATGGCAGGAAGAAAAAGAAAACGATCTAAATCAAAGAATAATTCAGCTGTAAAACATACTTTGCCAGCTGGTTTTTGGACACAAGTTAGTGCCGTTTTGGTAATTGTTGTGTCAATTGTAATGATTTTTAGTTTCTTCTCTAATGCTGGATCTTTACCCGATACTATCTTTAAGGTTAATAAATTCTTAATTGGCTATGGCGCTTATATTTTGCCATTCATTTTAATTTTTTGGTCAATTAAAGTATTTAAATCTGAAAATAATAAAGTACCAACAGTGGTTACATTAGCTGTAATCATGTTTTTACTATTCTTTGCTGGTTTTACTCAGCTAATATCTTCACACCCTTATGCTATGAGTGAAGAAAACTTAGGTGGTGGAAGCGTTGGTCTTTTTGTTGCCCAAGTAATGTATTTTGTTAGTCCTTTAATTGGTGCGGTTATTTTATTTATCTTAATGCTAATTATTATTCTTTATATTGCTTCGGTTAATCCAAAGACTTTTCTTGAAACGCTTAGAGCTATCTTTTCATCTGAAGTTAGAGAAGAAGAGGCAAGAATTACCAAGAGTGGTGTTTTTGGTCATGTAAATAGTATTGGCAAGAAGAATAAGAATAAAGATGTAGAAAATGTAAAGGTTAATGGCGAGATCGATACTTCACCAATTGAAGATAATAAGAAGAAATCTGTTCTTCCAAAACTAAATATTAATAAGCCAAAAGAAGAGCCAGAGCAAGTAAACAATAGTGCTTTAGTTATTACCGGTTTGTCTGATTGGAAATATCCAAGTCTAACCTTACTTGATTCAAAAAGACGTAAAGCAAATCCAGGCAATGTCGAACAAAATATCTCTATTATAAAAGATACTTATGCGCAGTTTGGTTATGACGTTAATATGGAAGAAGTAAACGTTGGTCCTAAGGTTACTCAGTATGCCTTTACTCCACCAAGTGGTGTTGTCTTAAAGAAAATTGCTGCTCTTGAAAAGAACTTACAATTAAATCTTGAAGCGGGTAGTGTAAGAATCGAAGCACCAATTCCAGGTAAGAGCGTGGTTGGTGTTGAAGTGCCAAACAAGGTAGAAGCTTCTGTAACGCTACATGAGATTTTAAGCTCTAGCGAATGGGCAAAAAGTTCGGGTGCTTTGAAGTTTGCTTTAGGTAAAGACATTGGTGGTAAGGCACGGATTGCCGATCTTCGAAAAATGCCACACCTTTTAGTTGCTGGTACAACTGGATCTGGTAAGTCGGTCATGATTAACTCTCTTGTAATGTCGCTTGTTTATGCGAACAGTCCAGATCAGCTAAGGCTTATTATGGTGGATCCAAAACAAGTGGAAATGACTGCCTATAAAGATATTCCACATCTTTTGACGCCAATTATCTCTTCTAATGAAGAGACAGTGTCGGCATTTAAGTGGGCAGTTAATGAGATGGATAGGCGTTATAAGCTGATGGCGGATATGGGTGCAAAAGAAATTGACTCTTATAACAAAATGATCCGTAAAAAAGAAGCTGAAGCTGCGTCGAATAACAATGATGAAAACAAAGAAGATGTTGATGAAAAAGCTGTAGAAGGCGAGATGCCATATATTGTGATAGTTGTAGACGAGCTTGCAGACCTCATGATGACAGCTGGTAAAGAAGTCGAACCATTAATCGTGAGGATTGCTCAAAAAGCCAGGGCTGCTGGTATTCATCTAGTACTTGCCACACAGCGTCCAACAGTTAATGTTATTACTGGTTTAATTAAGAGCAACGTACCAAGTCGTATTGCTTTTACGGTAGCTTCTCAGGTGGATAGTAAGACGATTATTGATGTCGGTGGAGCAGAGAAATTGCTTGGAAAAGGAGATATGTTATTTAGCACTCCATCTTCACTTAGTAGTATTCGTATTCAAGGTGCTTTTATCTCTGATTCAGAAGTTGAAAAAGTTACTGACTTCATTAGAATGCAAGCACCTCCTCGTTATAACGCAGATGTTATCGCCCAACCGACTTTAGGTGGTGGTCGTGGCACAATGTTTACAACTGGTGGCGGTGGTGGAGATGAGCTTTATGATAGAGCTGTGTCTATAGTAATAGAGAGCGGTAAGGCTTCGGCAAGTAATCTTCAACGTAGGTTAAGAATTGGCTACCAGAGAGCATCTTTCTTGATTGACATGATGGAAGAACAAGGAATTGTCGGTCCTTTAGAGGGAACTAAACGAGCAGTACTTGTAAAGTCCATGGATGAGCTGATCGACGAATAATAGTATTCATATACACATTTATTGATTTAAGTGCCGAGATAATAGATAATAAGAATAAGCAAAATGCTGGGGTTTTAGTTGTGCGTGGTGGATTAAAAATAAAATCTAGAAAAATGCAGCCAAAATTCTTTGGCTATCTGTTGTTTTTGTTTATTTTTAGTGCTTTTTCTTTAGTTTTAACTAGTTCACTCGATGCTAAAATCATTGGCGATCGGACAATATCTTATAAATACATTAGTACCGGTTTTGAACATAGTTGCGCTATTGCTGAAGATGGTACTACCTATTGTTGGGGTGGGGCTGGTAGAGGCCAGCTTGGAAGAGGTACAGGAGGTAGTAGCGAGAAAATACCAGTTAAAGTTGGCGTTGGTGAATATGGCTCAGCTATTCCTAAAGAAGATACGATTATTCAAATTAGTGCGGGGTATTATTCAACTTGCGCTGTAACTTCAAGCTCGAAGATTTACTGTTGGGGTGCTAATGGTACTGGCCAATTAGGTGTTAATGACTATGCGGATCGTAATGTGCCAAGGGAAGTAAACATTGGAATTAATGGTTCTGAGATTCCAGCTGGTACTAAAATGGAAAAGATCGAGATGGGCAATCGTGGCTTTGTCTGCGCTTTAAGTACCAAAAAGCAACTTTACTGTTGGGGCGATAATGTAGGCGGAAAACTTGGCAATGGTACAACTACGTCGTCTAAAGTGCCTAAAAAAGTAAAGATTGGTGAATCAGGATCGGAAGTACCAAGCGGAGCTTTAGTTAAAGATTTTAGCCTAGGTAATGATCACGCATGTTTAATTGATTATGAAGATCAAGTCTACTGTTGGGGCAAAAACGATAAAGGACAACTTGGAATTAATTCGACAACTAATTCAAGTGTTCCAAAAAAGGTAAAAGTAGATAATAGTGGATCAGAACTTCCTAATGGTGTAAGGATCCGTAAGATATCGACAGGTGCAACTTTTAGTTGTGCAATTGCATCCAACTCAGAGACTTACTGTTGGGGTGAAAATGCTAATGGAGAACTAGCAAATGGATCTTATACTAATTCAAGTGTTGCTAAAAAGATACTTAAAGGTGCTATACCTTTTGATGAATCGCTTGTTGAAATTAAATCTAAAGGGCATGCATCTTGCGGCAAAACAACGTCTTCTGGCTTGTATTGTTGGGGTAGTAATTATAAAAACAAGTTAGGACATACTAACTCTGGCAATTCTGTTATTCCAACGCGAGTAAGAGGCCTTGCTTCTAGTCCAAATGATGTTAGACCAACAGAGATTTTTGGCATTGGTGAATCTTTTGCTTGTTCTGCTGATTACAAAGAAGGATTAACTTGTTGGGGTAATAATTCTACGACAGGATTACTTGGTTATGGTAGTGAGGACGATCACACAGCAATACCAACAAAGGTTAGTCCAATTTATACAATGCAAGAGATAAAACAGGATGTTGATGCTAAGTTCTATAAAGCTTCTAAAGAAAACAATCCAACAGAGCAAATATCGGACACAACAGAGATTGGACAGAGCTTTAGGTTAAGAGCTGGATTTAGTAATAACGCTGACTCTAAGATCTATAATGCGAGCGAAACCTGTAATCGCTACTTAGGATCTAGTAAGATTTACTGTCGAGGAGCTAGAGGAATAGCATTTAGTGGATATCAAGACTTAGCAGATGGTAGAGATCATATTCTTAGGGTTCCAAGAATTTTTCACTACCATGATTACAGAAGTAATATCTCAGGAAGAACGACATTAAAAAACTTGTCCTTTGATTCTGAAACTGGCTGTGCGGTTGGTACGGATAATTTAGTCTACTGTTGGGGTGCTAATAGTAATGGGGAAACAGGAAATGGCAAAGATTCAGAAGCAAGCTTTATAGATAAAGTTAAAATTGGAACGTCTGGTTCGGAGATTCCAGCTGGCAGTACGATCAAACAAGTTGCTTCAGGAGGAGCACTTAGTTGTGCTATTGCTTCTAATAATCAGGCTTACTGTTGGGGCTCATCGTATTTAGGAAATGATACCTCAGATGATTCTAATGTACCTAAGAAAGTAAAAATTGGCACCAATGGCTCGGAAATTCCAAGCAATGTTACTATTAAACAAATTTCTGTATCACAAATGAATGCTTGTGTAATTGGATCGGACGATATGGCTTATTGTTGGGGGGATAATGCAGAGGGATCTGTCGGAGATGGCACCACAGGTATTGCAACTGTTCCGCATAAAGTTATTGTAGGTAGTCTAGATTCAGAGATGGCAAGTGGCTTAAAGTTTAAGAAAATTATCTCTGGAAAATATCATAGCTGTGCAATCGCATCGGATAATCTTTTGTATTGTTGGGGAGGCAACAGTAGAGGGCAACTTGGAATTAATAGTGTACAACACCAAACGACTCCTAAGAAAGTAAAGATTGGCATAGATGGATCAGAAATTCCTTCTGGTAGTTCCATTAAAGATTTCTCGGTTGGTGAAGCTTTTGCTTGTGCTGTAACGACTAACAACCTGATATATTGCTGGGGTATAGATTATGTTAGCGGACAAGTTGGAACAAAAGTTCCTAAAAAACTAGAAACAGGTACTAATGGTTCTGAATTTACAGGTAATGTTGAACTTAAAGGCATTTATTCTGGTGGATTAGCTACTTGTGCATTAGATGTTAATAATAAACTAGTTTGTTGGGGACAGAATAACTATTGGCTCATTTCCTATGACGACGATTACTCACCATACACGCCAATTAACAAGAATCCAGTCCTAACAAGCACTGGTGGTTCTGAACTTCCAAGTACTGAATACATTAAGGATATAAAAATGTCTGTTAATGGTGCTTGTGTAATTGCAACAGATAATAACGCTTACTGTTGGGGCATGTTATGGCAGACTGCTGGTTGGAATAGAACTATGCCTAAGAAGATTAAGATTGGCACAGATGGATCAGAAATACCGGCTGGACGAAAAATCTATAAAATATTTGAATCGGATAATATATTTTGTTTACTAGATTCTAATGGAGATGCCTATTGTCTAGGATCTACTGATTTTAGAGGTACGCTTTTAGGCAATAACACCACAGATTCGTCTGATGTTCCTAAGAAAATTAAGATTGGCACAGATGGATCAGATATTCCAAGTGATGAAAAGATTGAGCAAATATCTGTAGGACAATCACAAACTTGTGCCTTAACATCGGATAAATGGGCATATTGTTGGGGAGAAAGCGAAAGTTCTGGCACAGGTATGTCATCAGGTCGTTATATGGTGCCAAAGAGAATAGTTAATGGTGATATAGATCCAGATGAATCTCTAGATAAAGTCGTCTCGTCCTTAAATGGTGCTTGTACTTTGTCTAATAAAGGTAAAGTATACTGTTGGGGTAAGGGTGAATATGGCGCATTAGGTACAGGGAATACTAATGATTCGTTATCTCCAAAAGCTATAAAAGTTGGTACGTCAGGATCGGAGATTCCTAGTGGTACAAAAATTAAAGATCTTTTTGCCTTTGGATATGGTTATTGTGTTTTAGATGAAAATAACGTCTTTTATTGTTGGGGCGCTAATTATGACGGTCAGTTAGGAATTGGTAATACGAGTAACCAGACGGTTGCTAAGAAGGTAAAATTTGGCACGGACGGTTCTAATATTCCAAGTGGCTCAATTATTAAAGATGTTTCAAAAAATACGAGCTCAAATAGTATCTGTGTTTTAACAGAAAAAGATGTGCAGTATTGTTCAGGGAAGATTGTTGATTCAAGGGAATTATCTAGTCCACATATGACTTCAGTGTTTGTTGAAAACCTCCCCATAGACTACATCGAATCTAACATCTCATCCATCCTACCTAACTCCCAAAAGTACGTCCTAACTTATGCTAAGAAAGAACAGGGCGTCAGCTCCTGTTCTTTAGTCCCTCAGACTAGCTACT
>ERZ772967.2768-NODE-2768-length-11067-cov-6.075917_pt1 | contig 11067 bp, 11 predicted proteins | sample MGYA00511677_ERZ772967 | MGnify/ENA primary metagenome ERZ772967 (study PRJEB29015, sample SAMEA2737931) | human oral metagenome | biome: human oral; feature: human-associated habitat; material: dental | place: China | collected 2146 ...
TCACATAGACGAGCAGATCCTGCATCTCGGCGACATCCGGCTTCTTGCCGCAGACACCCTGCACCGTGCAGCCCTTGCCGCCCGCTGTTTCCTGACACTGATAACAAAACATTTTAGCATCCATGGATAATTCTCCTTTGCAACAATACACATTTGTTGTGTTGATTATAGCAAAGGGGCTTCACGATAGACGTAACAAATGTTACCGCTCAATAATCAATAGTAATTCTCATAAACATTCAATCAAACACACAAAAATCCCCCCATCCCCAAAAAGACAAATGGAGGGATTTTCAGCTGCAAAAGAGCGTCCTAAGGAATCACGGATAATATTTTCTGACGGATATTCTCCCGTACGGCAAGCCAATCCTCGCGTGAGCGCAGGTACTCCGTCTGTCGCATACCGTTCACATTCAGCTCATCCGGAAAGTGCGCACTTCCTTCATTTCTATGAAAACCATACTTCTCATGATAACGTATGGAGGCAATATTGTCGCACGCAATATGTGCATAACAAGTATCCAGACCAAACGCATCATACACCATATCAGCAAAAAGCAGACTTGCCTCCGCAAAGTGGAGACTGCCTCGATAGCGACGGTCTCCGACAAGGAGACGCCCTGTGATACAGATACGTGCGGCAGAATCATAGTCCGTCCAGCCCATTGTGGCAAACGGCGTATCATTCTCTTTGTCAACGACGATGAGCAGTCCCTGTGTCGCATCAGTCAAGTACGTTTCATACCAAGCCTGCTGCTTTTCCATCGTCAGGACAAATGGCTGGTTCAAATAGCGATTGTTCTCCGGGTCGTTGCGCCAGTCGATGATGTACGGAAAATATTGCTCCTCCAATGACGCCAGATAGACCATACGTCCTTCGCATTGTATCAAGCTCATACAGTCCTCGCTCAGGTGCGATAGGCATTGACGACATCGATCACATAGGCTATTTCCGCATCGGTCATCCCGTTAAACATCGGCAGACTCAGCACCTCGTCCGCATACTGCTCCGCAATGGGGAAGCTGCCCTGCTCGTAGCCAAGATCTCTATAACACTCCGCGAGATGCGGCGGGATCGGATAGTGAATGACCGTCTCGATGCCGTTTTTTGAAAGATACGCCTTGAAGTGATCGCGCCTCGCCGTCCGTACAACAAACTGATGATAGACATGCTCCGCGCCGACACGCAGCTGCGGCAAGGTGATCTGTTCGTTATGAATCCTCGCAAGATAGCGCGCGGCGATTGCCCTGCGTTCCGCCGTCAGCTCCGCAAGATATCCGAGCTTTACGCGCAAGAGAGCTGCCTGTATCTCATCCAGACGGGAATTTACCCCGCATAGTTCGTTGTGGTATTTCTCCTTGCTGCCATAGTTGCGCAGCATACGAATCTTCTCCGCAAGTGCCGCATCGTCGGTCACGATTGCACCCGCATCGCCGAATGCGCCGAGATTCTTCGTCGGATAAAAGCTGAAGCAACCGATGTTGCCGAAGCGCCCCGTCATTACATCGCCGAAATGTGCGCCGTGAGACTGGGCACAGTCCTCGACCACGGCAAGATGATGCTTCTTTGCGATCTCCATCACGCACCCCATATCGACCGCCTGTCCGTAGAGATGAACGGGCATCACGGCACGCGTACGCTCCGTAATCGCTGCTTCGAGTTTAGATGTGTCCAGATTGTAGTATTCATCCGGCTCGACAAAGACAGGCGTCGCTCCGTTTGCCGTGACCGCAAGCACGGTCGCAATATAGGTGTTTGCAGGTACGATGACCTCATCCCCCGCGCCAATGCCAAGTGCTGCGACGGAGAGTATCAGCGCGTCGAGGCCGGAATTCAGTCCGACGGCATATTGCGCCCCCGTATAGGCGGCAAATTCTTTCTCGAACGCCGCAAGTTCAGGTCCCATAATGTACCAGCCCGAGCGCAGGGCACGCAATGCCGCCGCTTCGTATTCCGCTGCGTGGAGTTCGTACTGGCGACCAAGTATGGCAAGATCGATTTTCATATAATTTCCTTTGCTATGTGCACGAGCAATCCGATGAAACACGTAAAAAAAGCGCATCAAATACGACTCACGTTATATTGTCCGCATACTGCAATCCGGCATGAAGCCAGCGTAGTAAATACGCTTGGTTCAGCTGCGGCCGCTGTTTGTCGTTTTCTTCCTTCAGCCGAAGAAACGCCTCCTCTACATATTCATCAATATACGACTGATAGACATCCCCCGGATAATGCTCCGGGTCAATCTTCCAATGACACAGATCGCGCCACTCAGGATGATCTTCCGCAATAATTGCATAGTACATATTACGGTCCGCACAAATTCTGGGCTGCCACTCTGCCTGCCATGAAACGCCGGAACCTCTTTCATACCATGTGAAGTGCTCATCCAAAAAGCCAAACTCTACGCCATCTGCAATCATGATATTATATACACAATCCTCGCCGTATATAATACAACCAAGAATTTTCTCCGTATAGGAGATCAGCAGTTTCGCCTCTGTAAAAAAGGCGCCTCCAACAGGAAAGTCCTGTGCAATGAGATATTCCTTCTTAATTTCGGAAAATGCGCGCCTACGATATGATTCCAAATTTGCAGGCTGCAGCTGACCGAGCACCACATAGGTCTGCTCATCTTTTTTTTGATAGAAATACGTCCATCCAAAGGCGACTCGATATTGATGTTGTTCCACGAATCGAAGCATTCGTACCAAGGCAGTTTCATCATACAGGAAATCGCCCGGCGAAATGACTTTTACATAGCGTCCTCGCATCACGGGAAAGACTCCCGCCATATTTTTCACTGTTCCCTTGTTGTACGGATTTGCCACGATTGTATAGACATGGAAATCTTTCTGTGCGAAATACGCCTCTATTACACCTCTATCAAAATTCGGCGTACCGTCATCCGCGATGATAATTTCAAAGGAACATCCCTGCTGACATACAATCGATTCGAGGGTAGCAAACAGTTTTCGCAAATTCGGTTGATATGTCAGCACACATACTGAAACGTCAAGATCCGGATGATATGAAATGCTCTCACTCCTAAGCATATTTCCTCCATTTATGCCCCATTTTCCGAAGTGGAATCTGCGCTCGCCCCATGTACCATTCGCAGAAACTCATCATAGTCACGAATGTAGTCCGCCTCATCATAGACCTCGGACGCGAGCACCATGAGTACAGCATCCTCCGAGAAGTCGTACATCTCTCGCCACATTGCATGCGATATATAAAGCCCCTCGTATGGCTTTTCGAGCGGCACAATCTTTTTCTCCTGCCCGTTGTCGAGACGCACCTTGCAGCTCCCATGAATGCAGATTAGGATTTGCTCAAGTGCCCGATGGGCATGATGTCCGCGCACAACCCCCGGTACCGTATCATACATATAGTAGACGCGTTTGATGCGAAAGGGAATGTCGTTGAACTCCTCCAGCGCGACAAGCATGCCGCGCTCATCGCCATGCGGCTGAAACATATATTTTACAATCTGCATACAATGCTCCCATCTGATCTACAGGGCAAGAAAGACCACTTCGGCATTGACAAGCTTTTCCAGTTCTGCCGGATCCACATTTTTCAAATAAGTATATTTCTCCGCGCGATTCCGCTCGATCAGGACTTTCATATACGCCTGCTGCAAATCATGAACTGTCTGTCCTGGCTTTTCCATGAGCAGTTGTTCCCGTTCTTCCCGTATTTCCCGATGCTTAATGTCAATCGCGGCAAGACAGGTGCCGATGTCCTGCACCGTCCTCTCTTTCCATGAAGATGATGTTCCTGTGGAGATGCCCGTGCCAAATTCATACCACAGGAGATTTTCGTTCCAAAAGCCGATCCCAACGCCGTCTGCAAGCATCATCATATACGCACAATCCTCTATGTAGATGATGGTGCCAACAATTCTTCTGAGGTATGCCATCAGGAGTCGCCGCTCGCACATATATGCCGCGCCAAGTACAAAATCGGCATAGAGCAGATAATTTCTCCGGATCGCTGCACAATTCATTGCTTCATAGGGGTGCAGATCCATCGGATTCATCGTATCCAGAATCTGATAGCCCCCCTTTTCCCTGCGATAGTAACAGGCACGCCCGAATGCAACTGAATACTTCTCCTCCCGCATAAAGCGAAGCATATCAGCCAGCACATGATCGCCGTAGAGATAATCCCCAGGCGAGAGAATTTTGATATATGTGCCCCGTGCTGCCGTACACATATAGAAGAAATTCTCTACCACGCCCTTATTTTGGGGCAGACACACAATCCGAAAATCTGTAAAATTATGGCGGAGAAGCCACAGCTCCACGCGCTCCTGATCAAAATCCGGCGTGCCGTCATCGCCGATTACAATTTCAAAGGAGCAGCCCTTTTGACGAATGATGGATGTGAGTGTCCGGAACAATTTATCATAATCAGGGTGATAGGTCGCAACACAAACGGAGACATCATATTTTTTGTCATGAGGGAAAAGATCTCCCGCCCAATCGCCGCCGTAGAGGATCTGCACACCGACACCTGCGGCATAATCCACGCAGCGTGAGGAGACCTCCTCCTTCGTGGTGATCAAGACATCCGCCCCACGGAGCAGCATAGGGGAAAACACCTCGCTCGTCTCATGGGTCAGTACCAGAGGCGCATTGTCTCCAAGGACAGAGAGCAGTTCACCGAGTTCCGCGATCTGCGCACGGCAGTCATTGTTCTGCGGCAAATCCATCAGGAGCGCCGTCTTGTCCGATGCAGTACACGAAGACAGATATGCAAAGAACACCTTCCGCCAGATCTGTTCCGATGAGGCGAAATCCGGTACAAAGTAATAGATATGAATGCCTTGCGCCCGCAGCTGTTGCAGCGTATCTGCGGTTGTATCACCGCCGACCTCAGCCTCCTCCGGCACAGCAAAGCGCGTGACAAAATGCTGTGGAGCGCCCAAGAGGAGCGGCAGCTCCTCTTGGATCTTCTCCTCTGACCAATTCCACCATTTGATCCGCTGCAGTGCTTCTCGCATCACCTCATCGAAGCGATATTTCACAACACGCGCGGGGTTCCCTCCGACGATGGCGTAGGCGGGCACATCCTCGGTTACAACACTCTCCGCTTGGACAACTGCGCCGTTTCCGACCGATACACCGCCAAGAATGGTTACATCATGCCCGATCTGAACGTCGTTGCCAATGACGATCTGTCTGCGTGTATATGTGGGCAGTGCCGCCTCCTGCATAAACTCATCGAAAGAATACGTTGTAACACCAAGTTCATCACGGCTCGTCGAAAAGTCAAATAAGACTCTGCGACCGAGCGCAGAGTACTTGCCAACCAGCACATGAATGTCTGCATGATCGGAGAGAATAGTTCCCTCAAGAAGATAGGAAGACGCGCCAACCGTAAGTACCGTGGTATCGCTATCTTGATTTACCTTTCGCGTACACGGTACTCTATCGTCCAACACGATCTGAAACTGCATATCATATCCTCCCAATGAACACATTTCCTATATTACGATCACATTCCTATGCAGAGTTCACCTGATCTCACTGCCCCCACTCCCACATCTGTGCATATTGCACTTCCTGAAGCCGCAGATCCACGTCAAATACGGCACGGGATAGTTGGACTGATTCTCACACAAAATCTTCTTCAAGTTCCCGACAAATTCCTCCTCCGTGACAATCAGTTTTTTCGCGCGGAAAGCAGCCTCCTTCGCGTGACGGTACGCAGGGTCCTCAATAAAGCGCCGCAGTTCCGCAAGAAATGCGTTCATATCCGTATACTCGATGCCGAGATCCTCCCCCAGCAGCAGCATCGATGACGCACCTGAGCCATAAGGGAGACAGAGGAAGTTAAACGGCGGTCTGCCCGCGAGTGCACTGTACTGCGTCATCAATCCGCCAATCTACGGACAGGTATTGAGGTACATGTCCACGTTCTGCATGATTTGGAACAGATCTGGACGCTCTGCCGTGATAAAGAGTCGTCCCTCATACTTCTGTTCCAACGCCCAAAGATCTGTAAACTGTGTCCGCAGCCCCATCCCTGCATACCAAAATTTCACCTGCGGGAAACTTCTCAAACAGAAATCAACTATGTAACCGTTGCGGATGTTTTTTCCGATGACTATGCACAGCTGCTCCGCCTCTGCAAAAAAGTCCTTCAGCTTTTGATGGAGATGTTCTGACAGTGCGGAGATTTCGGCCTTCTGCTAACAGGAGTCCCCTGCGGGGATCATTTCAAAATCCTCACGGAGTAATTTGATCAGCTCCTGCGGATCGACATCCTGCAAAGAGGAGCCTGTTTGAACAAGCCGATCCACTTCCGCATAGTAGTCATCGAGTATTTTCGTATAAGGGGAGCTCTCATCATTCCGCCCCCCTATATGCCACCGATACAAATCGGCAAACTCCGGATGACTCTCTGCAATGATCGCAAGGGTCGCACGGTTGTCCGCCCCCATGCGTTCCTTCCACTCCGGTGATGGCACGTTCGTTAAGCCGGTCTTGCATTCATACCATATAAAATTATGATTCCAAAATCCCGGAACGATGTCGTCGGCAATCATGAGGACATATACCATATCTTCCAGATACACAACATGTTCGCGAATGCGTATGGTGTAGGCGACCATGAGTTCCCGTTCTCCCATGAACGCGGCTCCCGTCGCGTAATCCTGACACACGAGATACGCCTCTTTGATTGCTGCAGCATTTCGCTCCAAATAAGGCCGCAGCTGATATGGCTGCATATTGTGGTAGATGTGGAACTGCCCGCCATCTTTGCCATAGTAACAGGAGCGTCCAAATGCGATCCGATGACCCTCACGCGCCATAAAGTGAAGCATATTGGCAAGAGCCATATCATCGTAAAAATAGTCACCTGGCGAAAGGAGCTTTACATAACGCCCCTCCGCAACAGAATAGGCATGTAGCACATTGCGAACAACTCCCTTGTTTTTTGCGCTGCGTATGATGGAATAGTCCTGAACCTGATGCTCTTCCAGCCACGCTTCAACCACATCCTGCCGAAACCCCGGTGTCCCATCGTCCGCGATGATAATCTCGTATACGCATCCACATTGCCGTACAACAGACGTAAGCGTTGTAAAAAGTTTTCCGTAATCCGAACGATAGATGGGAATACAGACAGAAACATCATATTTTGACATGTACGGAACACCTCTTAAAATATCCGGCAATTCAAATCTTCATACACTTTAATATCTGTATACTCGTAGAGATCAATGCCCATACGGCTAAGTGCACGCAGCTTTTGACAAAGATTTTACAACAGCGCAGGAATGACACTCTGCCGTTCATCGGAGATATCCGCGAGAAACGCTTTGACATCTGCCCGCAGGAGATGGATATGCTGACGGATCTTTGCCTCTGGCCAATTCCACCATCCAGTCTGCATGAGGGCGGCAATCGTCTCCGCGTCGAAGCGAAATCCTATAATCTGTGCGGGATTCCCTGCCACGACGGCATAGGGTGGGACATTCTCTGTGACGACACTGCCCGTACGAACAAGAGCACCGTCGCCGATGTGAACACCGCCCATGATGATCACATTGGATTCGATGCGCACATCACTGCCGATGATGATCTGGTGCGCACCTTCTTCTCCCAACTCCGTCTCAAAGTCATAATTTGCCGTGCACAGGGATGTATTCGCATGAAAGGCAAAGGTCACATTGTAGGAGAGTGATGAATAGCGTCCAATCAGGACATGAACGTCCGCCCCATCGGTCATAAAGCTCGCGTGAAGAACGTACGAACTGGCACCGGCGGTCAGCACAATTCGCCCGTTTTCATCCTTCACCATGCGCGTCTGCGGAGCTTTATCTTCCAATACAACGTGAAAATTCATTGTCCCTCTCCCAACCATGATTTGTTCACCCGCTCAGGCAAATGATACCTCTTGATGAACGAGTTTTTCTAGTTCGCTCAGATCGACATCTACCAGATAGGAATGTTCTGCGCGAAAGCGCTCCACCGCGCCATAGTAATCCCGCACAATCTTACTGTATGGCGAATCCTCAACGCGTCCGCCGATATGCCATGCCACTGTGTCCTGCCATTCCCTGTGGTGCTTTGCAATCCCATGCAGGATCGCATAATTGTCACGCGTAATCCGCTCATTCCACGTGGTTGACCCTCCACTCGAAATCCCGCTGTCACACTCATACCAGACAAAATTGTGATCCCAAAACCCAGGACAAATATCATCCGCAATCATGGCAATGTGCGCTCCATCCTCCGTGTAGATGACTGCTCCAACCATGTCCCTCAGGTATGACGTCATCAAATGACGCTCCTCCATAAAGGCAGCACCGACAATATAGTCCTGACAGACGAGATATGCCTCCTTGATCGCGGCAGCATTCTGTTCCTTGTAGGGAGCCAGCTGAAATGGATTCATGCAGTCAACGATCATATATTTACCATCGTGCTCGTAATAGTGGCAGGAACGCCCAAAGGCAGTTCGATAGCCATGCTCCTCCATAAAGTGCATCATATCCGCCAGCACATGGTCGCTATATAGATAGTCTCCCGGCGATATCGCCTTGACATAGCGACCGCGTGCGCGGAGGAACAGATCCATATAGTTTCTGACTGTCCCCCGATTTTCCGTACTGGATTGGATTTGATAGTCCTTGAACCCCTGCTGCAAAAGCCACCATTCGACACGCAGCGCATCAAAATTCTCTGATCCGTCGTCTCCCACAAGAATCTCAAGCGAACAGCCCTGCTGGCGAATGACCGAGGTCAGCGTCGTAAAGAGTTTCTGCTCATCCGGACGATAGGTCGCAACACAGACGCTGACATCATAGTCCTTCGCATTCGGCTGCCAATCTCTGGCATATACAACCTTCGCGCCAACTACACCTGCAAGTGCTGCACAGCGGGCGGAAATCTCTTCTTTCGTCGTAAGAAGCACATCCCCCTGCTGCAAAGCATTGGACAGAATCGTGTCTGCATACGCACAGGCAAGCACAAGCGGCGCATCTGTACCAAGCGCCGCAAGCAGCGTACCGATCTCCCCGATCTGAGCGTCTGCGCCGTCCTCCTCCGTCAGGAGAACGAGTGCTGTCGGATCATCTGCAGAGTAAGCGCGGAGATAGGCACGAACGACATTGCGCCAAAGCCCTTCATCCGATGAAAAATCTGGCACAAAATAATAGAAACGAAAGCCCTGTGCTCTGTACTGTGCAATCTGACCAATTATCTTCCCTTCTTCATGGGCGGGATCAGAGATATGTGTCACTTCTTTGTTCCTTATCGTCTGCATATCCAAGCCCTCTTCCTTGCTCCCATACGATATGTCGGAAAATCCGCCGTTTTGCTAAATACTTTATCCTGCATTAAAACCTCGGAAACCTCTCGCGCAGCAAAGGCAGGAGGAAAAAAGCGATGACAGAGTTCACAATGCCCTCCATCAAAAGTCCGGGCGCGGAGGCTAGTGCCGCAGAGAAGCTTGCATAGAGCAGAGCGCCCGCGAGTGTGTAAGCGACCGCCATCCAGAGACTCGATAGGAAAAGCGCTGCGATGATGCTGAGGCGGGGTGCAAGAGCAGCTCCCCGCCGTCCAATGCGGCAGACAATCTCCGCCATCACGAATTTGATGATGAGTGTCGGCACAACCCAGAGTGCAAACCCGCCGAGAAGATCAGCAAGCGCCGAGCCAATGCACGCAGCGAAAAGGGCGCTGCGGCGCGGCACAAGAAGGGCAAGCAAAAAGATCACCGCATCGCCGAGATGGGCATAGCCCAAGGGAATCGGGATATGCGGCAGATACGTCGCCACAAAGACAAGCGCCGTCATAAGCGCGGTGAAGACAAGCTCCCGCGTGGTAAATGAAGTTTTTTCAATGTTCTGATGTGGCATTTTCTCCTCCAAATCTATTCCTAATGGTTGATACATCCTTAAGGACAACTTCCGCATGCACCAATTTTTCCAGTTCTCCCGGATCAATATTTTGCAGATAAGAGCCGGCGTCTAACATACGCTGTGCTTCCGCATAGTAGGCTTCTCTTTTTCTCGTATATGCGTCATAATCACGAGTTTTGCCATCAGCCGAAGCAAAAACAAAATCCAAAATATCGCTGTGCCGCTCTTCGATGATGGCAAGTGTGACTTTGCTGTCATGTAAAAGACGCGCGCGCCACTTCTCTGACGAATCATTCGATATGCCGGTACTGTAATCATACCATATTAAATTCGCATCCCAGAACCCAAGCCGAATATCATCAGCGACCATGATGGGATAAATCGCATCCTCTGTATAGATAATGCGGTCAAGTATAACCTCTGTATACGCAGCCAGCAGGTGACGCTCTCCCATAAATGCAGCACCAACCGCATAGTCCTGATAAACGAGATAGGACGTCTTAGCAGCGGCATAATCTTCCTCCTGATACGGTCTCAGATGAAACGGGTTCATGCGGTTGACGAGATAGTATTTATCATCACGTCTTATGTAATAGCACGCTCGTCCAAATGCTATTTTATAGTTCTTCTTCTCCATGAAGTGCAGCATATCCGCCAGAACATGCTTACTGTAAAGATAATCCCCCGGCGAGATCAGTTTGACATAACGTCCCTGCGCCGCACGCAGAACATTGATTACATTATGCACAGTTCCTCTGTTCTCGGAACTTCGTACCAATGTGTAATCCGTAAATCCGTGATGGAAAAGCCAACGCTCGATTTCCTTTTGCGGAAATGCCGGCGTCCCATCATCTCCGATCACGATTTCATAGCTGCAGCCGTCCTGCTGAATCAAGGAAGTCAGCGTAGTAAACAACTGCTCGACATCCGGTCGATATGTCAGAACACAGACGCTGATATCATATTTGCTATCAGATGTCACATGAAATTCCATTTTGGATCTCTCCCAATTCCTTCCTAATTTCCTTCTATACAATATCACACGGCATCCCAAATTTCAATGCAGATACAAAAACGATCTTTCCTCATCATGCAAGCGATAAGGAAAGATCGTTATTTTAGGAATCACTGATAAAATGAAGTCTGCCAGATTGGCGTAGATTTTTTCGTCCGAACAAGGCGG
>ERZ772967.2771-NODE-2771-length-11060-cov-2.386552_pt1 | contig 11060 bp, 8 predicted proteins | sample MGYA00511677_ERZ772967 | MGnify/ENA primary metagenome ERZ772967 (study PRJEB29015, sample SAMEA2737931) | human oral metagenome | biome: human oral; feature: human-associated habitat; material: dental | place: China | collected 2146 ...
TGATGCCGGGGCGGTCGGCCACGGAGTAGGCGATGTAGCCCGAGAGCACGGGAATCATGAGCGCGAAGGTGGCGCTTTTGCCAATGGAAAACAGCGTCCAGCACAGCGTGCCCCGGTGCGCGTCGTCATCCTGCCCCATGCCGGCGGTTCTGCCTCCTATTTTCGCAACTGGAGTCCTGTTGCCGACAACCTGGGAGTGGAGTTGTGTGCCGTTCAGTACCCGGGACATGAGGAGCTTTTCACCGCCGCCCGGGCATCGTCCTTGGATGAACTGGCCGAGGCCCTCGTCACCGTGATCGGAGATCAGGCGGAGCGGACCGTTCTTTTCGGTCATTCAATGGGAGGATTGCTGGCCCACCGGGTCACCCAGTTCCTGGTCGCCGAGGACAATCCCCCGCAGGCGCTGCACGTCTCGGCGACCAGAGCCCCGGACCAGCCGGTCGCGGCGCCCCGTCACATTCTCGAAGACCGGGCTCTCGTCTCCTCAATTGGGGAAATGTCCCCGGGTGAGGAAAATCCTTTGGAGGACGAAGACCTCGCCGCCGTGCTGCTCGACCAGGTGAGAAGCGAGATGCGCCTGGCCGAAACCCATCGCTGTGAACCCACCCCACTCCCCCTGCCAATCACACTCCACCTGGCGACCGAGGACCCCGATTTCACGCTAGCGGATGTATCGGCGTGGGAACGTTTCACCACCAGAGGAACACATCTGATAACCCACCCTGGGCACCATTTCTACCTTTCCACCCAGCAGGCGACAGTGCTGCGGGCGGTAATGGAAAACCTGCCAACCACCTCGCCATCCGGCAAGTAAGCACCTCACCACCCAACAAACAACAAGGATCCATACATGCTCAAGTACAAGGATTTCGAAACGCTCAACTACATGCGCGACATCGTCAAGTCATGGACCGAGAAGGCCAATTCCCCAGCCATCATCGACAACACCGAATTTTCTTATCGGCCGTCAGTGCGCGGCGATTGCCAAAGCAGCCATCGACGTGATGGAGGCCAACGGAACCCAACGCGGCGACGTGGTGGCCTTCACCGGTTCCGACACCTTGGCCAAGATTCCCGTCCTGGTGGGGATGTTCTTCAGCGGCCGCATCTCATCAGCGCTGGCTCCCTTCGCATCGGCCCCATCACGGCGACACATGCTGAACGAGTCGGGGCAAAACTGCTTTTCGTCGATCGCGCAACCCGACACATGGCCGAGGAAGTGATGACCGATGAGTACTCCTGCCCGATCGTCGAGGAAGAATCCTTCACCGGCCTGACCGCAGAGATCAACCCCGAAGAACTCCTGGTCCACGCCGATCGCAAGCAGGCCGGGGACTGGAACACCTTGCGTTACACATCGGGTTCCACCGGCACCCCGAAGGGAATGCTACTGACCCACCGCTCGACCGAGTTGATGACCTACAACTACATCAACCGTATCGGCGGCGTCGGCCTGGAGGGTCGATTCCTGTGCACCATGCCGCTGTCGTCACTGGAGGGTTGTGGCATGGCACAGATGTTCGCGACCTCAGGTCTGGTGCCCTGCATTTATCATGGACGCGCGCCCCTGCGGGCATCCTGTCGGAAGTTGCGATGCTCATGCCAGCTACGCCCTCTCGAAGTTGTCAGCGCTTCTGGCCGGTAGCGTAGGCGCGAGCAGGAAGCCGGCATCGATGCCGTGGTTCAGGTAACGCGCCACCAGGCCGTCGCGGACGTTGGGGAAGGCCACCCCGAGGCGCCGCAGGTGCGCTTGGGCCTTTGTCGTGTCGTAGCGGACCCGCGCCCCGAGGAAATCATCGAGGTAGACGACGACGGGCTGCCGGAGACGAAAACGGGGTTGACCCGGGTCCCCGTCGGCACCGTCGCTACGGTTTCATGACACCGCCGAGGGGTATGGGAGAAGATAGCCATCAGGAATCGGTCGGCACCTTGTCAATGATCATCTTGGTGAACACCTCCAGGGTGTCAAACTCAAAGAGGTCCGCAATGGCCACCTCAATTCCCAGATCGCGGGAGAGCTGATCCGCCACCCTACTGGCAATCAACGAATTACCTCCGAGGTCGAAGAAGGAATCGTCGCTCTCGATCCGCTCCAGCTGCAATTCCTGAAGCCAGACGGAAAGCACTCTCTCCGGAATATTCAGCCGCATCTCCTCGGATTTCGCCGCCAGATATCCCGACACCGGCTCTTCGAGGTGTTCCATCAGAAAATGGATTGCCACCCTCGTCTCCTCAGCAATTTGCCTGACCTGTCCGGTGTTGAATATTTTCAGGTCACCGCGGAAAGTGACACGCACCTCGTCAAGGAGGTTCCAGTGTTCAAAGAGCAGCAGGCCGTATTCCTGATGAAATTCCGGAATCCAGGGAGCCATTTCGAGGCCGGGGATCAGGGTCATCTGCTGGGTAAAGTTGTGCGAGGTGAACGCAGACTTGGTCAAATTCATTGAGCACAGATCCTGATTGGCCACAAGTTCGGAAGTGCGACGCATGCACAAAGAAAGCAGTTCACCGCAAGTCTGCCCCTCGGAGACTTTGAGTTGATGGGGAACTCCTCGAACGAGAAGTCCGGCCACTTGGGAGAACTCGGAATGGCTGCGGTTCGCGCTCGCCAGAGTGAAGGCGGAATCAGTCACCCCAAATACCTTGTCCAAGGCAAGATGAAGTGCCGTTACGAGCAGGTTCGCCGTCGAGGTTCGCGCCTTCCGGGCGAAGGCCTCCAGCACTTCCCGCTGGAAGGTGATTTCACACGACCCGACGCTCTGTTCGTCAGCGATTGGCCCCGGAGCCGCAAAAGGAAGGTCACGGATCTCCGCACGGCAGCGATCCCAAAATTCCATCTGCCGTTTTCCCGCAGGGGAATTTCGAAAGTCGGCCAGCCATTGTGCATATCTCACGAAGCTTGGCTCTTCAACATAGGGGCCACTGTCGTCGGCATTGTAGTACCGGAAGAGTCGATCCAGGAGAAGGAACATGGAAATGCCATCCAAAAGAGCATGTCCCATGCTGAACGTGAACAAGAACTCGTTGCGATCGATCTGATAGAGACAAAAAGCAAACTGGTCCTCGCTGAAGGGATCGATCTCACGTTTGAAGCCGATGATCGCCTGTCGCTGCGCATCGATCAGGCGCTCCTCGCTAGTACTTCCGGATGCAGCCCTGATTTCCAGTTGGAAGTCAACGCAACTCACCACCTGTTGAACAATCTCGCCATCAACGCGCTTGAACCGAACACGAAGGCAGTCCGATTGATTGATCAATCGAGCGATTGCGCGTTCCAACCGATTTACATCGAGCGGCCCTCTGATATGGGTACCAGAAGTAATCTGAGGAATCCCGTTTCCCGCCAAACTTCTGTCGATATAGTAGTTCTGCTGAGGAGTGAGAGGGAAGGAGAATCCTCCACGAGGAGACTCCAGATAACCATATTTCTCCGCCATCTCCCGAAGCATCATCATCCTTTCTTTCCCACCACATCAATTATCGATCGCGTGATATAGCTTGTCAAGGGTTGGATATCATCAGTGTAGTAGAAATGACCACCGGGGAACTCGTGCTGAGTAATGGAGACGCTGGTGTACTCACGCCAGTCGGCCAGCCCTTCAATGGTCACAGTCGCATCATCCGCTCCTCGCAGGACCGAGACCGGGCACGCAAGCGGGACGGGTTCCTCCGATTTCGATCGGGCGAGCATCGTCAAATCAGCCTTGTAGATTGGCAGGTAGTACTCGACGAATTTAGAATTAGCGGCAAAGTCGGCGCCAATAACTCCCCACTCGACCAGTCGACTCAGGATCTCGTCGTCGGACAGGGCGACTCCCTCACCGTTGACGATGGCTTCAGCTATTCGCGTACGGCGCGGAGACTCGGCACTGGATGCGATGAAGAGCAAGGGATCATTGAAACGACCGCGCATGCCCAGTGCCGTCTGATAGGCAATCATCGAGCCGGTGCAGTGACCGAAGAAAACTACTGGACGATCGAAGATTTCTGGGGCCTCGTTCAAAATGCGAGCCGCCAAGGCCGAGGCGTCCTCGGGTAGCATTTCCTGGCGGCGCTTCTCTCGCATCGGATACAGGATCGGATACACATTGATGCTGTCGGGGATGTACTTCTTCCAGGGAGCAAACAGACTTGGGCTTCCCCCGGCGTAGGTGAAACACAGAAGATTCACCTGCGCCCCGTCATTGATGCGTGCATGGTTCACCCACTCAGTCAGCATGTCTGACCTCCGAATCATCATTCTTGGTTTCGATCACCTTGGATACAGCCGCCACCGTCGCCTCATTCAACAATGCAACGAGTATGTCTTCAAAAGTAGCCGCACAACCGGGCGAATCACTCAGCCTGATTGCGATCCGGTTCATGGTCATCGAATCGGCACCCACGTCATAGAGACTCTCGTCGAGACCCAACTTGTCAATTTCCAAGAGCTCACGGCAGGTATCTGAGACGAGCATCTGCGTGGAGGTGAGCGGCTTCTCGGGATCCCCGGAAAGATCCTCAGGAGAGTGACTGATCATTTCGGGCAGAGCGGTTCGGTCAACTTTCCCATTACTGGTGAGCGGAAATCTTGGGCACCATCCGACCCGACGAGGAATCATGTAGCTGGGTAGCGTGTCCCTGAGCCTCGCGATCCAAGAACTCTCAAAGGCAAGAATGTCGCCGGGGGGAACCGAGGTCTGGAGGACTGCTTGTATCTGCTTCTCTCCAGCACGCTCAACCACAAAAGCCGCCGCGGCCACCACCTCTGGATCAGCGGTGAATGCGGCTTCGATCTCACCGAGTTCGATCCGGTAGCCCCTGATCTTTACCTGCGAATCACGTCTGCCGAGGAATTCGATGTTCCCGTCGGGCAAGTAGCGCCCCAGGTCTCCTGTTAGATATGCTCGTTCTTCGTTTTGCGGAAGAACAGGGAATTGCCTGGCTGTGAGAACCGGATCTCCTATGTACTCATTAGCCAGCCCCACCCCGGTGATGGCCAGTTGCCCCGGAACGCCAACGGGGCAATCGTATAGGCGATCGTCCAGCACATGGAACCCTTGGTTCAGCAAAGGCTTTCCATAGGGGATGCTCACCCAGTGGGGTTCGTTCCCTTCCCAAGGATAATGAATGGACCAGATCGACGCCTCGGTTGCTCCCCCCAGACTCACGATGTTCGCTTCGGGCATCACCTGCTGGATACGTTCAGGCAAAGCGAGGGAAATCCAGTCTCCCGACAGCAGTACGGCCCGGAGTGAATTGAGAGATTTGTTATTGCCTTCCTCCAGAGAATCCACCAGCAGTTGCATCAATGCCGGGACACTGTTCCACAGGGTGACATCCCACTCTTGGATCAGCTCGGCCCAGTGAATCGGATTGGTCAGATTTCTTGGTTCTGGATGGATCACTGCTCCACCGGCCGACAGGACACCGAAGAGGTCGTAGACGGACAGATCGAAGTTCAGCCGCGAAAGTCCCAAAATCCGATCTTCGCTTGTGACGCTGAAACGTTGGTTGATGTCTTCGATGGTGTTGACAGCCGCACGGTGGCTGATCGCCACGCCTTTTGGCTCCCCCGTGGAGCCCGAGGTGAAGATTATGTAGGCAATGTTCTTCTCGTCTCCCTCGATGCTTAGTTCCTCCGGGTTTCCACGCAGTCCTTCGACGTGCACCACGGTAGTTTCTGCCATCCATGGTGTTTCGTCGGTGCTGGTGGTCAGCACACATGCCATCTGGGTGACGGCAACTATTCCACGGTTTCGTTTGTCCGGGCCATCCGCGTCCATCGGGACATAGCAGCCCCCAACCGACAGGACGGCCAGGCAAGCGGCCATCTGCAGCGCGCTCTTGGTCATCCCAACCCCTACGCGTTGTCCTGGCAGGATACCTAGTTCGCGGAGGCTCGCAGCTATTCCGGCCGCCCGTTTCATCAGCTCTCCATAGGTCGTGATATCACGTCCATCGGCAATGGCTATCCTGTCTGGGAAGTTGCGCGCCTGGGCGATGACCGTTTCGTGCAGAAGATGATGGGGCAGCGGGCAGGTGGTGTCGTTCACCTGTTCACGCACCCGGAGCTGCCATGCCGGGAGCGGAAGACGCCCTTTTCTTTCCCAGCTCCCATCCCGGGTGGCAAGCTCGTGAAGAAACTCCATGAAAGCCGTGAAACAGTCCTCGACGATTCCGGGATGGAAGACTCCTTCACGAACATCCCAGTTGATGAGCAGCTCATCATTGGTGTCCATGACCTGACAGTCGATGAAAACCTGCGGGGTCTGGCTGATTCCTTCGCCTATCCGGCCGCGCAGCCTGAGGGACTGGTCGTTGTTCTGCAATCCAATTGCACTCGTGAAGACATAGGGCATGAATGCCGCATCACGGCCAAATCGATTCGCCAGGTCTCGCAACACCTCGACACCGGTGAAGGACTGGTGATCGAGGTTGTCGAAGAGGGTTTTCAAGGTGGTTTGGGCTTCTTCACGGAAGCTGCGTGATCTGGTGAAATCGGTTTCGACCAGTACGTTCTGGGTGAAATCCCCCATGATGTTGCCGATTTCGGGATGCAGACCCGGACGATTGAGAGCAGTCAGGTTGAGGGTCAGATCCGGACGATCATTCCAACGCTCTAGAACCTTTGCATAAGCAGTTAATATTACAGAAGTAGGGGTGAGGTTCCACTTGCGCGAACGACGCTGGAGAGCATTCCATTCATTCATCGGCAAACATGAATTATATCGCCGAAAACATCCACGCCCCTTTCTCTGGGCAGAGGCAAGAATCGGCAAGTGTGGAGCTGGCGGCAAGTGATCAAGTTTCCCCTTCCAGTACAGCTGGTCGAGGTCGCGATCTACAGTTGAACGGATACGTTGGTGGGCGTCGATGTAATCACGGAAGCTCAGCCTGATTTCGGGCAGCGGGATTTCTGGACTGAAGTACTCCGCCTCGAATTCTCTGAGCAGCATCCAGATGCTGGTCCAGTCCGCAATGATGAACTCCATCGAGAAATGCATCACGGCTCTATCAGGCAACTGGGTGATCGCAACGGCAAACAACGGCCAGGCTCCGAGATCTCCCAAGCGATTGCCGAGAGCGGCGCGCTGTTCTTCCAGATGCTGGAGGCCCTCCCCGCATGGAATCGACAGCTTGCCGACATCATTCAGGATTCGCTGTGACCCGGCTGCGTCAATGACGCAGCGCAGCATCTCATGTCGATCGATCAGCCTGCGCCACGTCTCTTCCACCCTTTTCGGGTCGAGATTCCCATAGCTCAACTCCAAGTATATCTGGCAGGCGACACCACCCCAGTCGTATGCCTCATTTCTCCCAACCAGATAAGCGGCCTGAATATCCGTCAAGGGAAAAGGAAGATGGCGATTTGCCGGGTCCGAAACGATACTTGCATTCTCTCGAGCAGTCAGCTCGGCCAAGATTTCCGGTTTGGCCTGCCTCAACGCGTTGCGCTGGTCCTCCGTAAGGACTCCCCGAGGAGCTGTGAAAGCCAGCTTGTCCCCGGAAGCACGCAGAGTTATCCCGCGCTCCGCCAGATCCAAAATTAGTCGTCGAGGGGATTTGTCGACGGTCATGTGGCCTCCTCGCAAGAGAAATGGTGAATATCTTCGTCCATGCCGCAGACCAGCTGCGTCGCGGGGGCGAGTTCCTTTATTCGTGCCAGCAGCTGGCGGGGGTCGGTTACCTGAGCAGGTGTCCAGATGCCGGGCGCCACTCGTGTGGTTGCGATTATTTCGGCCATCGCCGCCGCCATGGTTGCGGACAAACCGCTCTGTCCTGTTCCGCGAAGGCTCACTGTCGCATGACGACCATCTCTTGCGATGAAGTCGATCAGGAGATCAACACCGCGACCGTATCGTGAAACGGACTCACGGCTGAATGCGATCAGATCGTCTGTGGCGCCATCAGGCTCGACGTGGTACTGGTTGATTATCTTCATCAACTGGATCGAGGCATCAACTCCACCAGCCAATGCACTGTACCACTCTGCATCATCAAACCCCCGGAAGCCGCTGAGGCGCTTGGTTTCCTCGTTCTGATATGGAGCGATCCGACAGGGAAAATCCAGTGCTCGAAACCCCGACGCCCCTGAGCTGTTCAGGCGATTCACCAAGCTCTTTGGATTTCGCATGAGGGCAATAATTTCTGCCGCGGGCTTTCTGTCGATGCCACGCAGAAAATCTTTGGCACCACTGGGAGCGAAAATATCGCGCACCGAATATACCGAGATCAGATGCCCACCGGCCGTTGCTGCAGCAGCGGCCGCCATTGCCGCCACGCCGGAAAGTCCAGGTATGCACCCTGCCCCAGCAATCACCGGAATCGGGGGTTTGAGGTTCATGGTCAGCAGGTTTTCGCCCACATCTACGAGCGGGCGATTGAACTTGGTCGCGGTTTTCAGTACGCAAAGCGAGGTTTCACAGGAAGGCCCTGCACAATTGATCACCACGTCTGTTTCTGCGACGAAATTGTCCATGGCTTCATGATCGTGCACGTTGACCCATCGAAAGCAACCGGATTCCGCCATGACCGTGTCGGGATTGCGCCCGGCAAGTAGCGCTTCATGACCACGCGACCTGAGGATTTCTGCGGTGCGACCTCCGATTGCACCGGTCGCCCCGATGATCCCGAACCGTGTTTCAGGAAATGCTGTTGATTGGCACCTCATCACAACTCCTTTATCTTCTGGTCCACCTGTCTTTCATCAGACTGTGGTTTCCAGATCAGTTGCTGGGCTCCCAAAGCATCGATGAACTCCGGATCGTGGGTCACCACTACCACGCATCGTTCTTGCTTTGCTTGCTCTGCCAGCAGCTTGGCGACCTGGGTCATGTGGTGGTGGTCCAGTCCGCTCGTGGGCTCATCGAGGACGGCGATGGGGCGCCGGGACAGGCAGGCACAAGCGATGGCCAATCGCTGGCGTTGTCCGCCCGAAAGGGTCCGTGGATGTCGATTGACCAGGTGCTCGAGATCAAGATCCGCCAGCACCGCGTGGATGGTATCCGTCGTGGCCGGAGAACCCAGTGACACCTCGGCGCGGACCGTTTCGGCGAACAGCTGGTGATTGACGTTCTGCATGACCAGGCAGGCGTGCTTGCGCAGCCAGCGACCTGAAACCGATTTGCCTCGCCAGCTGATTGTTCCGGAGGAGGGGCGGGCCAGACCCGTGACGCAACGCACCATACTGGTCTTCCCGGATCCATTCGGGCCGACGATGGCGCCTGTTTCCTGCACCGCCACATGGAAAGCGACGTTATCGAAAACTTGGCGCCGACCGTACCGGAAGGACAGGTCGTCGACGCTGAGCAACGCCTGTTCGTTTCTCCCGGATCGGGAATCGCTGTTGGGAGGAGTGGGGCGAGTCAGTTTGCGCAGCCCGAGTTCCTGCCTTCTGTCATCGGTCAAGGAGGCCAGGCCGGGGCCGTCAAATTTCTCGACGACCCTGCCGTCGGCGAAGCAGTATGCCCGGTCTACCAGGTCGGCCAGATACCAGAGTCTGTGTTCCGCGATGATAATGGTTTGACCCAGGGATTTGGCACGAACAAGCAGGGCACGCAGAGCGCCTATCCCCATTTCATCCAGGTTGGACGACGGCTCGTCGAGTACCAGTACCCCGGGCTCCAACGCCAGGGCAGCCGCGATGGAGATTCGCTGGGCCTCACCGCCGGACAGCTCGAAGATGCTGCGACCCAACAGGTTCTCAACTCCACAGTCCTGTGTGACAGCAGCGAGTCTGCGAGTCATCGCATCGAGTGGGATCCCACTGTTCTCCATGCCGAAGACAATCTCGCTGACGACATCAGAGTTGAAGAAGCCGGCCTTGGGATTCTGGAAGACGCTGCCCACTCGTTGGGCGAGACGCCACATCGGCTGCTCAGAAACCGATTGGCCATCCAGTAGTATCTCTCCTTCAACCTCGGCGGGTTGCAGATGTGGGATTATGCCGTTCATCAGCCGGATGGCCGTGGTTTTGCCGGATCCGCTGGGACCACAGAACAGCACGAACTCCCCGGACGAGATTTGTAGGTCGATGTCGGTCAGGGCAGTGCGGGTGAATCCCTCGTAGCGGCACGTCACCCGTTTGAACTCGATCATTTCAGGACACCCGCCGTGATGAGCGCCAGACAGCTGGTGATTACCAGGAAATCGCGGGTTCGCAGGCCAACCTTCACGAAGGATGTCTTGTCACCAGGGTTTTCGATGCCGCGGGTGCAGGCTGCAGTCGACAGATCTTCTGCTGCTTGTACCGTGTTAATCAGCATGGGAACGTAGACCGCTTCGACGCGTGTCCCAAGGCCGCGCAGATCGCGCAACTTCATTGCGTCCCTGACTTGACGAAAGTTCTGGCCGACCACCGGGAGGTAGCGCATGATGATCGCAAATCCGATGCGCATTTTTTCGGGCACCCGCATTTTTTTGGCCGCCGCCAACACCTCCTGTACAGATGCGGTTCGCATCAGGTGATCAGCGGGTAGGGCAATTGGCATCAGCACCTTGAAGTAGACGAAACCGGCCAGCATCATGGCCGCCGTCGCACCGACTCTAGGCAGCAGAAGAAACTGGATCGCTGTAAGAAACAGATACACCGCCGCGAATCCAACCAGCTGGAGCACCAAGCCGTCGATCAGGAAGAGCAAGATGCATCCCGCGACCGTGATTCCCATGACGAGGTTCCCGGGGAATGAGAACACCACGATGATGACCGTGACCAGCACCACGATTTTTGTGCGCGGATCAAGTCCCGTTCGTGCAGTCTTCACTCTGCCGGCGCCACTTGGGCCGCAGAGAAATGTTTCCTCATGAGGCGGTGACCAAAGAAGGCTCCTACGAGCGCTCCGACAATTATGGAAATCACGATGACAGTGATCGCGGGGCCATTGATGAAGGACCTGATGGTCTCCACGTACTCCCCGCTCATCCCACTGGAGAGCATCTGCCCCAAGAACTGATCGCCCAGGAACCAGAGCGGGAAGAAGTCTCCGATGAAGCTCAGACAGAACACCACATAGGTGATCACCAAGGTGAGCAGAGATGGGGAGGTCCGGTTGCCGAAGGCCAGGATCGCCTCGCACATC
>ERZ772967.2772-NODE-2772-length-11057-cov-3.651154_pt1 | contig 11057 bp, 17 predicted proteins | sample MGYA00511677_ERZ772967 | MGnify/ENA primary metagenome ERZ772967 (study PRJEB29015, sample SAMEA2737931) | human oral metagenome | biome: human oral; feature: human-associated habitat; material: dental | place: China | collected 2146 ...
AGGCATATAGCCTATCGAGTCAAATTTTAACGAAATCCGCAAAAAGCGCTCAAAAGACAAGCCGCTAAATTTTAACAGCCAAACTCACGCTAAATATCCCATCCCCATCTATCCACTCTTTTACTTTTTTAAATCCCGCATTTGCCACGAGCTGATCCATCTCGGCCTGGCTGCGGCGGCGCATGATCCATGCCGCGCCCTGCCTGTGGCTAGATAGAGCGCGCGCGATCATCTCGAGCTGCGGGTGCCACGGCTGATTGGTGTAGATGAGGTAGCCGCCGCTTTTTACGCTGCTTGAAAAGCCTTGTAGTGCGGTGCGCACGACCGAGTTATCCGGGAATAGCTCAAACAGCCCCGACACGACGCCAAGCGTATATGCGCCTTGCAGACCCTCGTAGCTAGCGGCTTCGAACGCATTTGCCTGCGTAAAGCTCGCGACGTCCTCTAGCCCGCGCTCCTTTATCATTTCGCTACCGGCTTTTACGTTTATGTCGCTGTAGTCGCGCAGTGTTATGCGCTCAAATTTATGCCCCTGCGCGGCGTCTAGTATGTATCTGCCGTGCCCCGAGGCGATGTCTAGCAGTCGTAGCGGCTCGCCTCGCTCCTGTAGCTTTGCTACGGCTTGATCGATAGCTAGCTTGATATTTCGTTTGCGCTCTCTGATACCGCGCCAGCCGATGGCGTTTAGGTAAAATTTGTCGATAAATTTAAAAAACTTATTCGCCCCTTGCGGTTCGTTTCGATAGACGTAGTCAAGCGTACTGCCGCTATCGTAGCCGGTATTTTCGCCGATCTTTAGCCCGCCGACCCACGGCGAAACCGCCTGCATAAATATCCGCTGAAATTTAAATCGCAAATTTTTCGAGCTAAATCTCGGCAGCGGCGTAGCCAGCCTATCGGCCTCTTCGCGGCTAAAGCCGTATTCGTCCGCATGCGTGCAGTCCACCTCGCTAAAAGGCGCTCTAAAGCGCTCTCCGACGAACTCGCGCACGATCTCAAACGCCCTCTCCCGCTCGCTCTCGCCCAGCGTATCGTGGTAAAATCCCTCTAAAACCTCGCGCCTTTTTACGCGCGCGCCAAGAGCGTTGTAAAACTCGTGCTGCGGGGCGTGCTCCACGACCCAATCATCGCCCGAGACCAGTAGCAGCGTAGGCGTCGTGATCGCGGCGGCGTCCGAAACCACGCGCTGTGCCGCCTCGTAAAGCCCCAGCAGTATGCGCACCGAGATCGCGCGAGTGATGAGCGAGTCGGCGTCGTAGCTGGCCTGGCGCTCCTTGTCGTGCGTGAGATAGTGCGCCTTGACGTAGCTGTTTACGAAAAAATTTCCGCGCGCATTGTAGATCGCCTTTAGCCCGGCTCTGGCAAACGGCACGTAAAGCTTCACGCTAAACGCGGGACTTGCCAGCACCGCGCAGCGAACGCGCACAGCGTAGTCGTGCAGCCACGCCGAGACCAGCACGGCGCCCACGCTCTGGGCTATCACGGCTAGATTTTGCGTCTCAAAGCCAAATCTCTGCTCGATATGCGCCACAAACTCGTCCACGTCGGCGATGAGGCGGCCGATACTCGGCGCGTCGCCCCGCTCGCCCTCGCTCCTGCCGTGTCCGCGCTGATCCCACGCAAAATAGCTAAAACTATCATCCGCCAAGCCGTCCGCCACGTGCGTCGTCCTGCCCGAGTGCTCGTGTCCGCGGTGAAATATCGCTACGGCTTTGGCGTTTGGCGCGGCTTTAAATTTGAGATTTTGCTCGGCGTTTTCGCTCGGCGTCTCGCTCAAATTTGACGCAGCGCATTTGCCCGTTTCGTTTAAATTTGAGTCCGAGTTTTCGCCGCCGTTTGGTAAATTTTGCTCGCCAGGTTTACCTTCGCCGCTTGAGCCTAACTCCGCATTTTCGTCTGTGCCGCCTGTTTGCTCGTCGGTCAAATTTGACGTTTCGTTTGCGGCCCCGGCGCTTAAATTTGACCCGTCAAATTTACCGTCCTCGCTCAAATTTACTTCATTTGCGCCCGGGTTTTCGCACGCCACGTCCGCAGCCAGGCGGTATCTGTAAAATATCCTCGCCCCGTCGCTGGTTATAAAATAGCTCTCTTTAAACTCCATTTTTCGCCTTTCTTGCTTAAATTTATCGATTTTTCTACTTATTTTATCCTAAAATGCCCCGTTATCTCGTAACTCTTTAGCACGTCCTCCTCTTGCGCGCCAAGCCCGATATTATGGATCACGAGCGGGGTTTTGTCGCCGGCAAATTTATCCGAAACTATGCCGATATGAGGCCTGCCGTTATCCAGCCGCCACGTCACGATATCGCCGGCTTTAAACTCGCCCTTCGCCTCGTAACCCTTGCGTTTTAGATAGGTCGCGATGTTTGGCACGCGGCGATGATCGATGTTTTTGTCGGTCTTTTTTGCGCCCCAGTTTTTTGGATAGGCGCTAAAATTTGCGCTCATGTCCTCGTGGATGAGCCGCTGCAGATCGATATCCTGCCCGCGCAGCGCCCTAACTACGACGTCGGTGTAAACGCCTCTTATCATATCCACGTCGCCCATCGGATAGGCTAGCCTCTCGTACGAAGGATCGTAAAACAGCGTCCGCCCGACCTGCGCCCTAGCGTCTTGCACGAGCTTTTCGGCCGAAAAAGCAAAGGCTAAATTTGCCGTTAGCGCTAAAAATAAAATTTTGCTCCAAATTTTCATCAAAACCTCACGCGTAAAAATATCTAACTATGTGAAAAAATATCGGCGCCGCAAAGCACAGCGAGTCCATACGGTCAAGCATCCCGCCGTGCCCGCTGATCATGTAGCCCCAGTCCTTGACGCCCAGATCGCGTTTGATCGCCGACATAACAAGCCCTCCTAAAAAGCCCATCATACAAACGGCAAGCCCGATGAAAAACGCCCCCGCCGCGCCAAAAGGCGTGAGATGATGCAGGCACGCAGCCAGCGCGCTAGCGCTAAGAACCCCTCCCGCAAAGCCGACCACGGTCTTAGACGGACTGATGCTAGGCGCGATCTTGCACTTACCGAAAAGCTTGCCCCAGATATACTGCAGCACGTCGCTAGACTGCACGACCAGGATCAAAAACAGCATAAGCTCCATGCTGCTGCCGCGCTCAAGGTCTAGTAAAAGAAGTGCTGGGATGTGCGAGATACAAAAGACGCAGATCATCAGCGCCCACTGGATCTTCGTTGAGCGCTCTAAAAAATATGCCGCATCTCCGCAAATAGCCGCCAAAATCGGCAAAAATAAAAATCCGTAAACCGGGATAAATATCATCGCCATCGCGTACCAGTCGGCATAGATAAAGATATACTGCGCGGGCAAAATCACGTAAAAGCACGCCACGAGCGCGATGTGATCGCCCCTGCGGATGTAGATGAGCGACAAAAACTCGCGCAAAGCGGCAAAAGATACGAGCAAAAACAAAAATATCACGGCGTTTTTGCCCATATACGTAAATGCAAAAATCACCAAAATCATCGCCCACCAGGCGTTTATGCGCGAGGTCAAATTTGAGACGGTTTTGTTCTCGGCGCCGAATTTTGCCTTTAGTATAAAGGCAATGGCGCTAGAGACGACTAGCACCGCGATGAGTCCTAAAAATAGATTTAAGATATGATTTTGCGGGTTCATTTTAGGGCCTTTTGGTTAAATTTGAAGCTAAATTTGACGTCTGTTTCGGAGCGCTCCGAGCTAGTCAAATTTACGCGTGTTTGGTTTGCCGTGCAGGTAGCTTGCTTGATTAAATTTGTTAGCGAAAAAAGCTCGCATTTTGGGGTCGCGCTTGGGTCAAATTTTATTTGCGGAGAGGCGAGCGTTTTGGCCCGGGCTTTGTTTTTAAATTTGACGCTTTTAGCCGCCGTTTTAAAAGGCTCGCCGTCAAATTTGCCGTAAAAATCGGTCGCAAATCTCCCCGTCTTGCGTGGCAGATTTACGAGGTTTAAATTTACCGCTCTGGCCAAAGCCGCCTCGCTAGGCTTTCGTTCTATCATTTTGCGTATCGCTCATCGCTAGCAGCGCATCTTGCGCCTTTTGTAAAAACTCGCCCTTGCCCTCGCCGCCGTAAAATATCTCCTCGCCCACGATCAGCTCGCAAAGCAGCGGGATAGGCACGAAAAAGCCCTTAGGCAGGACGTTGCGCGCATTTTTGATCCATACGGGCACTAGCGGGACGTCAGGACACTGCTGCGCCAGACGAAATATCCCGCTTTTAAACGGCTGTAGCGCGAGATCGTCGTCCATCTTGCGCGTGCCTTCCGGAAAGATGATGAGAGAGTGTGTCTGCAGCGCTTCGCTCATTTGCGCTAGCGACTCTAGCGGATCTTTATGGCGACTGATTAGAACCATATTAAACACGTTTTTAGCAAGAAACCTGCGCACCGGCCCGCCCTCCCAGTACTCCGCCGCCGCAACGGGGCGCACGCGCTTTCTCACACGGTAAGGCAGCGAGACGAAAATCAGCAAAAAATCGCCGTGGCTAGCGTGGTTTGCGTAGTAAATTTTAGTGCCCTCGCCGATGTTTAAAAGCTCTTGCGTCGGCCGTACGCCCGTGATAAATATCGTGATGCGGCAAAGGATAAAATCAAGCGTGGCCGCTAAAAAATTTTTCATCTTGTATCCTTTTTACTCTTTTGTTTTAAAAGCTTTTCAGCTTTTTTAAATAATTTATTTGTTTCCTCAAATCTATAATCTAGATAAACTAGATCATAATCCCCGTCATTTCTTTCTTTTTTAATTGCAAACAAATATTTTCTAGTCATTTTTCCCCCTAAAATTTTTATTATAAAATTTAATTTAATAATTCACATATTTATAATAGCACTTCCCGTTCTTTATGTCAACTTTTTTCTTTACTTTCATATATATTTTCTAACTCTATTCTCATTTTTAACAATGTTTTTGTATTTAATGTCTTTTCCTTGTTATTTCCAATATTTTGTTTCATTTAATCCTCCTATCATATCTCTTACTTCTAAAAAAGAGATACTCCTTAAATTCTTTTTATTACATATTAATTTAAAGTATATCTCTTTGTATTTTGTAATTTATCTTTTTTCTTGTTATTATTCTTCTATATTTCTCATATCTAAAGCTATCTTACCTTGGTCGTCTATTTCTATTATCTTAGCTTTAACATAGTCTCCAACTTTTAATACTTCCTCTACAGTATTAATTCTTCTGTTTACTATTTTAGATATATGAACAAGCCCTTCTCTTACTCCTAAATCTACAAATGCTCCAAACTTAGATATATTTGTAACTACTCCTTCTACTATTTCTCCTACTTTAAATTCTTTTGTTAACATTTTTATCATAGCTATAGCTTTATCCATATTTTCTTGTTCTTGACCATATACTAAAACAAGCCCTGTTTCTTGTATGTCTATTTCAACACCTGTTTCTTCTATAATCTTATTAATATTCTTACCACCTGTTCCTATTAAGTCTCTTATCTTATCTACAGATATTTGTACTTTTTCTATCTTAGGTGCATATTCTGATACATGTTTTCTTGGAGTAGCTATTACCTTATTCATAATATCTTCTATAATCATTGTTCTTGCTTTTAATGTTCTTTCAAAAGCTTCTTCAATTATATCATAACTTAATCCATCATTTTTAATATCTACTTGTATTGCTGTAATACCATCTTTTGTTCCTGCAACCTTAAAGTCCATTTCTCCGAAAGAAATCTTCTAATCCTTGTATATCTGTTACCATTGTACTTTTACCATCTTCATTTGTAAAAAGTCCTGTAGATATACCTGCAACTGGTTTCTTAATTGGTACACCTGCATCCATAAGTGCTAAACTACTACCACATACACTTGCTTGTGATGTTGAACCATTTGACCCTAATACTTCTGATACAACACGAATTGCATATGGAAAATCTTCTTTACTTGGAAGAACTGGAACAAGTGCTTTTTCTGCTAAAGCTCCGGTGCCCTATTTCTCTTCTTCCTGCTCCTCTTGATGGTTTTGCTTCACCAACACTAAATCCTGGGAAATTATAGTGGTGCATATATCTTTTTGATTCTTCTTCATCAAGTCCATCTAATTTTTGTTCTTCACTTATCTTTCCGAAGTGTTGCAATTGAAAGTACTTGTGTTTCTCCCCTATTAAATAATCCAGAACCATGAACTCTTTCTAGAAGTCCTACTTCTGCAGATAATTTTCTTACTTCATTTAATCCTCTTTTATCAACTCTTATCCCATGATTTATAATTAGGTCTCTAACTGCTTTCTTTTCTCCTGCAGTTATTGCTTCCCCTATAATTCCTTTAAACTTATCTTTATTTAAAACATATTCTCCTATTTCTGAAAAGCTAAACATTTTAAATAATTCTTCATCTTCTTTATTTCTTATAATATCTAGTACTTTATCTCTTAAAATAGTTAGATTGTCTTGAAGTTCTTCTTTATTTTCCCCATGATTTTTTAATATTTCTATTATATCTTCATAATGATTTTCCTGTATATATTTTTCCATTTGCTTATTCTTTTCAAAGATATCTAAATTAATTGCAAATTTTTCTTTACCAATTTCTTTTCTAATATTTTCTAAAAAATCACACATAGATATAATCTCTTTGTGTCCAAACTTAATTGCATCAAGCATTTCTTTATTTGTAAGTTCAGATGCTTCTGCTTCTATCATAACTATTTTTTCTCTTGTTCCTGCTAAAGTTAAATATAGTTTTGATTCTTCTCTTTCTTTAATATTTGGATTTAATATATATTCTCCATTAATATATCCGTACATTAACACCTGCAACAGATCCGGTTAAATGGTATATCTGATACCATACTTGCTGCAATTGCAGCTATCATTCCGAACAGCATCTGGAGTATTATTAGGATTTACAGATAATACTAAAAGTGATATAACAACATCATTTCTCATTTCTTTTGGAAAAAATGGACGTATTGGTCTATCTATTGCCCTTCCTATTAATATTGATTTATCTGTTGGCTTCCCTTCTCTTTTTAAATATCCTCCAGGTATTTTACCTACAGAATATAATCTTTCTTGGTAGTCTATAGAAAGTGGGAAAAAGTCTATTCCTTCTTTAGGTTCTTTTGATGCTGTAATAGTTCCGTAGTATTGTTGTTCCATCATATCTTACCATTACAGACATATTTGCTTGTTTGGCATATTTTCCAAATTCTAATTCTAATTCTTTTCCTGCATATACAGTACTATATTTTTTATACATATTTACTCTCTTTCTTTTTTCATTCTATAGTATTATATCATAAATCTATCTTTCTTTCTAAAAGTTTATCTTCATTTCTAGAATAATTTGTAAGAAGTATATAATTAGATTCTGTAATACATATAGTATCTTTGATTATAAGGCCGGAAGCCTTTATCTGAATATGTTTGTGGATGTAATGATATAATCATATTTTCTTTAAACTTATTAAAATTACTAGGTTCTAATGTTGGAATTTCTTCTTGTTCTAGTCCTATACCTGTCCCTAAATAATATGATATATTCCAATTTATATTTTTAAGTTCTTTAAATCCATATTTAGATATTTCTGATATTTCTTCTCGATTTTTAAGTCCGAAGTATCATTTTATCTTCTAAATAATATAGTTTTGTATATTCTTCTAAAATAGTAGGAAATTTACTTTCAACATCACCCACAAAAAAATTTCTTGCAATTGTTGCCATATATTCTTTACCATATTCTTTAGCAGTTATATCTATTATTATTACATCTATATTAGTAAGTCTATTTTCTGTTGATTTTAAATATGCTTTTGATGTATTTTCTCCAAAAGAAACACGTATATCTACAATATCTAAATATTCATTTCTAAGTCTTTCTATTATCTTTTTTTCTAGTGATTTTTCTTTTATTCCGAACAGTAAATTCTTTTTCAATATTTTCTAAACATTTATCTAATTTTTTAGCAACATTTGATATTTCTGATATTTCTTCTTCATCTTTAACACTTCTCAAATTTTCTATAATATCATTTGTTTTTACAAGTTTAACATCAAAAACATTTACATATTGTTCATATTCTTTTATAGTTATATTATTTTCTTCTATTCCTACTGCTTTACCGATGTTTTCTTTCTTCTTCTAAAAATTCTTTAAAATCTCTACATTTTTCTATAGAAAGTACAACAACTCTTGTATCTACTGTAAGAATATTTTGAACATGTGATACATATCTTTCAAATGTCAAAAATATATTATCTCTTAATGTTATTAAAAGTATTCCTTTAACATCTATTCCTGTAAGATAATATATATTTTTTTCATTTGTTATAATCATACTTGTTATATTACTAAGTTCTAATCTTTTTCTTAAAATATCAATCCTATTTTTCATAAGGTACTACCTTCCTAAAAGCATTAAAATATTTTGTGAGATCATATTACAAAATGTCATAAACATTTCTATAATTGTCCCAGAATTTAAAAATAGCATTAATACAATACCAATAACTAAAAATGGTCCAAATGGTATATATTCATCATCTATTTTTTTCTTTTTCCTATATATTATTATACCTATTGCTACTATAGCAGATATTAAAAATGCTAAAAGTGTTATATCTAGTATTTTCTTAAATCCAAAAAATAGTCCGAATAGGTGCCATAAATTTTATATCACCCATTCCCATTGCCTCTTTACCTGCAATTATTCCTCCGAAGTATTGCCATAAGTCCAAAAATTCCTATTGCTGTAAAAAGACCTATAATAGATTCTTTTAAATATATTAAATTTGTTATAGGGTTTGCAAGATCTATACAATGAAGCATTGTAAAAAATATTCCTGACTGAAAAAGAAGCATTGTTATTCTATTTGGTATTACCCTATCCTTTATATCTACAATAAATGTTATTACTAATAATGGTACCAATGTAAATTTTTGAAATATTGTAACAATTTCCTGATATGTAAGTATATATCCATCTTTCCTGTCTAGAAATACAATTCCTACAAGCATTATAAGTGAGATTATAATATATATACTTGCTGAAAATATATTACTTTTTAAAATGTCTAATCCTTCTTTGCAAAATACTGGCTTTTCATCTCTATATCTTTCTTTACCTATAGTTATATATATACCACTACATATTGCAAAAAGTACTGTTACTATATATAATACAATTTCTATAGTCTTTCCTTCCATGTTTCTCCTTTTTCCTTAATATATTCTTCATATTTTTTTAAAATTTTCTTTTCATTATTTCTAAGTATTTTTGTTACCATATAATCCTTTTTTTCACTTAATGGTTTTACAAGTATTGTCTTCATCCCTGCCTTATTTCCACCTCTTACATCTGTAAAAACTTGGTCTCCTATAACCGCGACCTTTATAGGATTTTCAATTCCCATAAGTTTTTGTGCTTTTATAAGTCCTTTAGTATTAGGCTTTCTTGCAAATGACACATATTCCAAATTATACTTTTTAGTTATTTTTTCAATTCTTTTCTTCAAAAAATTATTTGTAACTAATATTATTTTTATTCCATTTTCTATAATACTATTTTTCCATTTTTCAAAATCTGGAATCTCTTCTCCTGATTTATCTATAATAGTATTATCTAAATCTAATATTATACCTTCTATACCATTTATCTTAAGCTCTTTAGGATCTATATGTAATATACTTTCTATATATTTAGTTGGAAAATATTTCATATATTTATATAATTTTTCATCTTTGCTTATTCTTACTTCTTTCATATATTTTCCTTATTTAACCTATCTTTATAATTTTTCTATTAACTCATCATTTGTTTTTGTCTTTTTTAATAATGATATAATTGTTTTTGTTGCTTCAACATCTGTAAGCTCAGATAATTGTTTTCTCAATTTATCAACATTTTCCTTTTCTTTCTTAGTATATAGTAATTCATCTTTTCTTGTACTTGATTTCTTAACATTTATAGCAGGATATATTCTCATTTCCGCAATATTTCTATCTAAATGAAGTTCCATATTACCTGTTCCTTTAAACTCTTCATATACAACATCATCTAATCTACTTCCTGTATCTACAAGTGCTGTTGCAATTATTGTAAGAGATCCTGACTCTTTAGTATTTCTTGCCGCTCCAAAAAACTTTTTAGGTCTATATAATGCATTTGGATCAAATCCACCTGATAATAATTTACCTGATGATGGAACTGTTAGATTATATGCTCTTGCAAGTCTTGTTATACTATCTAACAAGACTACTACATCTTTTCCATTTTCTACTTTTCTTTTTGCTATTTCAAGTGCAAATTCTGCCATATGTATATGATCTTCTGGTTTTTGTTCAAATGTAGATGAAATTACATATCCACCTATTGTATCTTCAATATCTGTAACCTCTTCTGGTCTTTCATCTATCAAAAGTACCATAAGTTCTGCACTTTTACAATTTTCCTTTATACTTATAGCTATTTCTTTAAGCATTGTTGTTTTACCTGCCTTTGGTGGTGAAACAATTAATGCTCTTTGCCCTTTACCTATTGGTGAAATTAATGAAATAATCCTATTTGATAATGTATTCGCTTTATCTATTTCTAATTTTTCTAAAGGATATATTGGTGTTAGTGATTCAAATTTCTTTGATCTAAATGCTTTTGATACTGTTTTTTCATTTATATGTACAACATAAATAAGTGCTGGATATTTTCCGTTCTTCTGCTTCTCTTGTTACACCTAAAACTGAATCTCCTATAGAAAGTCCAAACATTTTTATCATTGTTTGTGATACATATACATCATTTTTTGTATTTCTAAGTGTTTTATCTCTAAGAAATCCATAACTATCTTGCATTATATCTAAATATCCTTTTACAAGTCCAATTCCTTGTTCTAACATTATTGGCTGAATTCCATCAATATATACTACTCTTTTTCCTGTTTTAACATTAATATATATTCTATCTCCTTCTACATAGCTTTCTTCAATTTGAATATATTCTTTTGACTTCTTTATTTTTTCTTCTGTTATATCTTTTTTTACACCTTTATGAACTTCTTTTTCTTCTTTTATTACTTTATTTTCTTTTCCTTCATTAATTTG
>ERZ772967.2776-NODE-2776-length-11051-cov-2.551019_pt1 | contig 11051 bp, 11 predicted proteins | sample MGYA00511677_ERZ772967 | MGnify/ENA primary metagenome ERZ772967 (study PRJEB29015, sample SAMEA2737931) | human oral metagenome | biome: human oral; feature: human-associated habitat; material: dental | place: China | collected 2146 ...
TATTTAAATATTTTGAATAACTTAGTAAATGTGTGTTTTGAAAACAAAAGCTATAAAAAAACTTTAGAGTTGCTAGAAAAATATAAAAAAATTTATAAAAGTATTTTAGGAACTGAAAATGAGAATTATAAAAATATTTTAGAAAAAATAAAGATTGTAAAAAAAGAGATTGATAAAAATAAAATGGAACAGTATGTTTGGAAAAATAAAGCTGTAAGAAAATTAAAGAATTAGCAATTTAAAACTAAACAGGATAAACTAAAAAAAATGGAGTTGAATAAATTATGGATAAATTAGAAGATTTTTTGAAATATTCTGTGCTATTTTCTTATTATGGCGAACTTTTCCCGAAAAAGAAAAGGCAGTATCTGGAACTTTATCTTGAAGAGAACAGTTCTCTTTCAGAAATCGCTGAACAATATGGTGCAAAATTTTATTCACATCCTGATTGGCCGGGTTTTGGCAAACAACGCCAACGTGCACAGCAATATGTCACTAGTGATTATGTTTTGTGGCTAGATGCCGATGAACGCGTCACACCAAAACTTCGAGAATCCATTCAACAAGCAGTTCAACAAGATACGCCAAATACCGTTTATGATATTCCTCGTGTGAGTGAAGTGTTTGGGCGCGAAATTCGCCATTCAGGTTGGTATCCAGATTATGTGGTGCGTTTATATCGCACAAACTACGCCGGGTACAATGATTCACTAGTACATGAAAAAGTGGTTTATCCTGAAAATACAAAAGTACAGAAATTAACTGGCGATCTGGAGCATTTCACTTATAAAAGCATTCATCACTATTTGGTGAAATCCGCGGGCTATGCCAAAGCTTGGGCAGATCAACGCCAAGCCAAAGGTAAAAAAGCAACATTGTGGCAAGGTGTCAGTCATGCCATTGGATGCTTTGTCAAAATGTACATTTTAAAAGCCGGTTTCTTAGATGGAAAACAAGGTTTCCTGCTGGCGGTACTTTCGGCCCACTCCACCTTTGTGAAGTATGCTGATTTATGGGAACGCGATCAACATTAATCAAAAACAAAAAGAGCGGTCAATTTTAACCGCTCTTTTTTATTTCTTTAACGCAAGAAGAATTAGTTTTTCGCTGCTGCCGCTGCTTTCACGATTACTGCAAACGCAGGCGCTTTAAGTGAAGCACCGCCCACTAATGCACCATCGATATCTGGTTGAGTGAATAATTCTGCTGCATTAGCGTCATTTACTGAACCACCGTATTGAATGATCACTTGATCTGCTACAGCTTGTGATTTTGCTGCGATGTGACCACGGATAAATGCATGAACAGCTTGTGCTTGTGCTGGAGTCGCTGATTTGCCAGTGCCGATTGCCCAAATTGGTTCGTAAGCAATCACTGCACCATTAAATGCTTCCACACCTAATGCGTTGATAACTGCATCAATTTGACGTGCACATACTTCTTCAGTTTTACCTGCTTCGTTTTCAGCTTCAGTTTCACCAATACATAATACTGGTACTAAACCTGCTTCTTTTAATGCACCAAATTTTTTCGCTACGAATTCGTCACTTTCTTTGTGATAAGTACGACGCTCAGAGTGACCGATAATGATGTATTTTGCACCAAAATCTTTTAACATTTCGCTAGAAATATCACCGGTAAATGCACCTTTTACATTGATATCTACGTTTTGTGCACCTAATTGAATCACACTTTTACCGCCACAGCTGCAACCACAACCAGAAAGTGCCGCTTCAGCCGTACCTAAATACATAACAGGTGGGGCAATTGCCACATCACAACCTGTTACATCATGTAATTCTGCTTTTAATCCTTCGATTAATTCTTTGGTGAACGCTTTGGAACCGTTTAATTTCCAGTTACCCATAACTAAAGGACGACGTGCCATTTTTGTTTCTCCATATTGAATAAATAAAAAGTGTGTTTACTATACCAAACTTTAGGCAGATTTCTTTGTGCAAAATCACATTTTGAAATTTTTTTTGGGGAAATGATGATTATTTTGTGCTAAAAAGCTACAATCTACTGTACGGAACCGATAAAAAATAACCAATTTTATAAATAAACGGAAAATAGGTCTGGTAACAATGAAAATTTTCAAAGCCGAACAATGGAATATAGAAGTGCTTGCTCCACTCTTTGAAGCCTATCGACTTGCCAACGGAATGAGTGAAAATCCTGACCGCACTTTAACCTTTCTTACGAATCGTATACGTTTTAATGAAAGCATGTTTTTTGTTGCTGTAAACGAAAACGCACAGGCGGTTGGTTTTGTTCAACTTTACCCTCGCTTATCTTCTTTACAACTACAACGCTATTGGCAATTAACTGATATTTTTGTCAAAGAAGATAAACATCAAACCGATATTTATGCAGCCCTTATTTCTAAAGCTAAAGAGTTTGTCCGTTATACACAATCTAACCGTTTAGTAGCGGAATTAAGCCAAACTCAACAGAATATCTTAGAACGCGAAGGATTTAAGCTAAACACGAAAAAAAGTTTGTTTGAATTAACTCTCTAATGCATACGCTCCTCAATCAATATTGGGATTACTTGCGAATTGAACGCCAAGTAAGCCCACATACTCTCACCAATTATCAACATCAACTGAATGCGATTTTAGCGATTCTCGCTGAAAAAGGTATTCAGCACTGGCAGCAAGTAAATCCAAGCGTGGTTCGTCTTATTTTGGCAGAAAGTCGTAAGCACGGTTTAAAAGAAAAGAGCTTAGCATTACGTTTGTCTGCTCTTCGTCAGTTTTTCAGCTATCTTGTGCATCAAGGGCAAATGAAAGTGAATCCGGCAACAGGCATCTCTGCGCCCAAACAAGGCAAGCATTTACCGAAAAATATTGATGCTGAACAGGTCCAAAAATTGCTTTCAAATGACAGCAAAGATCCCATTGATTTGCGCGATCGTGCGATGATGGAGTTGATGTATAGCTCAGGGCTTCGATTATCTGAATTACAAGGCTTAAACCTCAATAGTATTAACACCCGTGTACGTGAAGTGAGAGTAATTGGTAAAGGAAACAAAGAACGTATTGTGCCTTTTGGACGTTATGCTTCTCATGCAATTCAACAATGGTTGAAAGTACGCCCTTTATTTAATCCTAAAGATGACGCCCTTTTTGTGAGCCAACTGGGAAATCGCCTTACTCATCGCTCTATTCAAAAACGAATGGAAAACTGGGGCATTCGCCAAGGATTAAACAGCCATCTCAATCCGCATAAACTGCGTCACTCTTTTGCCACTCACATGCTGGAAGCGAGTTCAGATTTGCGGGCTGTTCAAGAACTTTTAGGGCACAGTAATTTATCCACCACGCAAATTTATACGCATTTAAATTTCCAACATCTTGCTGAAGTGTATGATCAAGCCCATCCCCGAGCAAAACGAAAAAAATAAACAAAGTGCGGTCAAAAATTGTCGTCTTTTTTAACCGAACTTCTAAATAAAAAGGCTACCTTTTGGTAGCCTTTTTTCATTTCACTATAAGCTAAATGCCTGAATATAAGGAAGTTTACCTTTTTTCAACATTTCTTCAATACCGCTTTGGTGATCATTTTCACCTAAGCCACGTAATTCAAAGGTAACACCAATGCTGTTGTCATAAACCACTTGATCATCTCGTTGATTTTGTCGACTCGTTACATAACGTCTTGCCCCTACACCAACAGACCAACAGCACGAGTTATATTGCACACCCACATATTGCTCAACTGGCTTTTTCAACGCAATATCTTGATAGTATTTTCCAACAACTGCCCAGTTATCTGATACTTCCCATGCAGCTACTATACCGACCTGTTTAATGTCTTGTTGATAACGGTTTGCTGAAGCGCCTAAATTTTGGTTAATATACTCTTTACTTGCATAACGATAATTTAATTGAATCAGATTATTCTTCATCGGATTAAATTCTAAACTGCTATTCGCCAATGAGGCTTTATCTAGCAACGTATCATATTGGTAGCTACCACGCCAATTCCATTTATCGCTAATTTTCCAGTTAGACTCCAATGCCCAAGAAGAAGAGGATTTTGGTGTACGATTACTCGGGTTATCATCAATTCTGGAGGCGGTTAAATAATAAATCTGTCCTGCTGAGAAGTTAAAACGCTCATCGGCATTTTTATCATAAAAACGGGTTGTACCCCCAACTGTCACTTGGTTTGCAGATGAAATACGGTCTAAACCACTATAACGACGATCTCGGAACAAAGAATAATAATCTTGTTGAACTAATGCGGAATCATAACCAAAACCAAGGTAATTATTAACACGTTTTGAACCGATATTACTTTGGTCTTTGTACGGTCGATACAAATATTGAACATGAGGTTCAAGCGTTTGTGTATAACCATCAAATAAGGTTTTATTGCTTGCTAAAACCGTTTGTAAATCTACTTTTAATTGTGGCAATACACGATTTACTGATTTTTGTACGTCTTCCGCCGAAGAAGAAGAGCCTTTTTTCTGGTTATAATGGGTCGCGTAAAGTTTAGTCTCAATATTCAAGCTACCATATTTATTTGACATCGCTGTCGCTAAACTTGGCTCAACATGAAAACGCCATGCTGTCGGCATCAATGTACTATCATTATCAAAACGTACTGCTTGCGAGAATAACTTGAAATCTACCCAACCATTCGCCAAATCATTTTTGTAATAATTGAAGTCAATTTGTGGCATTGCACGGTAAGGTCCCACAGAAACTTCATCAAAAATTTGGAATTGACGCGCTGAAATTGCAAAGTTGTAATTTGGTTTGTAGTAAGCAATACGAGCATATTGGTTCGCGTAACCATCAGTACTGCTACCGTAATCAGAATCAAAATCGGTAAAATAACGCTTATCGCTCACTTTTGTGTAATCGATATTTAAACGCCAGTTTTCAAGAAAAGAAGAATGATGTTTCCAATATAATAAATGACGCTTACGGCTATCACTAGTGTATTCATCATAACGATCACGTCCTAAATATTCGCCCGCCAGTTTACCTTCACCAACCGGTGTTAAATAACGGAATTCACCATTTAATTGCCAACCACGACGAGACATATATTTTGGTGCAAATGTGGCATCATAATTTGGTGCAATGTTCCAATAAACCGGTTGTTTATACCAATAACCATCACGACTAGAATGACCAACAGTTGGCATTAATAAACCTGAACGGCGGCGATCACCAATTGGTAATTGTAGATAAGGGGTATAAAATACCGGCACACCTAATACTTTAAAACGTGCATGCCAAAATTCGGCATATTCTTCTTTGATGTGCTGACGGATCTCAGAGGCATCCACCGCCCAGGCATTATCATCTGGCAAACAAGAGGTAAATGTCGCGTTTTTCATTACGCGATAATTATCACCTAACTCAATTTCTTGTGCTTTACCGCGACCTTGACGTCCTACAAGTTGGTAGTCAGCATCGGTGACGTTACCGTTTTTGCTATCTAAATTAAAACTCGCATCATTACCTAATAGATTAATTTGATTATCTTTGTAATCAAATCCGCCTCGCAAATAAGCCCAGCGTTGAGTTTGATTGCCCTCACCTGTTTGCTTGACTTCAACTGAATTCCCTACCAAATGGCGGTTTCCTTGTTTCAAATCCACATTGCCTTGATAAATCGCCTGAGTTGGCTGATTAATCTCTGCTTTATCTGCTTCAATATAAACTGGCAAATTATTGACATCACCTTTCACAACTTCCCCTGTAAAATGAGGCACACCGAGTAAGCATTGAGCATGCAGATCTGCCAAACTTTGTTGGCTATAAAGTGCGGTCAGAATTGAGATTGAAATTAAGGTATATTTTTTATTCATAATCAGTTCTTATTCAGATGAAATTAGACGGGATTATACTGGAATATCACTTACAACAACAGCCATTTATATGGTCGTTGACTAACCCCATAGATTGCATAAAAGCATAACACGTCGTTTCCCCAACAAAGACAAAACCACGTTTTTTCAACGCTTTTGACAGTGCTTTTGAGGTTTCAGTTCTTGCGGGTACCACAGAAATATCGGGGACATCATTGATAATCGGTTGATGATTCACAAATGACCACACAAAATCACTGAAATTTTCACCGCACTTTTTCATGGCTAAATAGGCTTTGGCATTTTTTACAATGGCTTCCAGTTTTGCCCGATGGCGAATAAGTCCGGTATTTTCCATACAACGATCAATATCTTGTTCGGTCATTTGTGCAACCTTAACTGGATTAAATTGATAGAATGCGGCCCGATAGGCTTCGCGTTTTCTCAATACAGTAATCCATGAAAGCCCTGCTTGTTGCCCTTCTAAGCAGATTTTCTCAAACAGCTTTTGGCTGTCAAATTGTGGTTTGCCCCATTCCTTATCGTGATAATCGATGTAAATTGGAAGTTCGCCTACCCAAGGGCATCTTGTACTTGTACTTGTACTCATACCATATCCTTTTTAAGTTGTTCATAGATTGCGATAAAATCAGGCATCACCCCGCACCACAAATGGAATGAATGAGCAGCTTGCGCTACCAACATACCAAAGCCATCGCTGACATTATTCAGACCTAAGGATTTGCAGTAGGCAATAAAAGGTGTGTCACTACCTTTGGCATATTGCATGTCATAACAGGCGTGGGCTAATGATAAAATTGAGGCGTCAACGGCGGCGGTATGCCCGCTTAATCCAGCCGAAGTTGCATTGATCACCAAATCATAGGCTTGCGCAGGAATCGCATCCATCGCAACAGCCTCAATTGTGCCGTAAAGCTTAAACTTATCTGCCAGTTGTTGCGCTTTTTCTAGGGTACGGTTAGCCAAGACAATCTGCTGTTGTGCTTCCAATAAGGGTAGTAATACCCCTTTGGTTGCCCCGCCGGCACCTAAAATCAAAATGCGTTGTTGAGTCTGAATCCAACCTAAGCGTTGTAAATCCGTCACTAAACCAATGCCATCGGTATTGTCCGCATAAAGTTTACCGTTAGATAATTTTTTTAGTGTATTACAGGCTTCTGCCAGTTTTGCCCGTTCGCTATGTTCTTCAGCGAGCGCATAGGCGCGTTCTTTAAATGGTGCAGTGATATTGCAACCTTGCGCTCCTTCAGCAAAAAAGACTTTTAATTGCTGCTCAAAATTCTCAAGGTCACCTAATTTGGCAATATATTCCATCGTTTGCTGAGTTTGCTTGGCAAATAAGCGATGAATCACCGGGGATTTACTTTGGGCAATTGGGTTACCCCAAACGGCATAGTGCTGCATATCTTATCCTTGTCTGAATAGTTGGTTTGTGAGCAAATCGCGGATTTCCGATGGATTTTGTGCTTGACCAACCACTTCATCAAGCACGGGAAAATCTGCCCCAAATTGGGAACGCACAGCATCTGCGTTGCGGCAAGGTGATTTACCGGTTAAGTTCGCGCTAGTCGAGGTGAGGGCAAAGCCTGTTTTTTCGCACAAGGCTTTGACGGCAGGATGAGTACATAAACGCACCGCAATGCTATTAAATTGCCCCGTCAGAAAATGTGGGACTTCTGCCTTTGCTGGCACCACCCAGGTAATCGGATGATCGTATTGCGCCTGTAAGCGTGAAAGTTGTTCGTCAGACAAATGGGAAAAATCGATAAATTGCTGTAAAAAATGCAAGTTAGGCGCGACTAAAATAAGGCCTTTTTCAATCGGGCGTTGTTTTAAATCAAGCAATTTTCTGACCGCACTTTCACTTAGCGGATTACAGCCCAAACCGAATACCGCCTCAGTAGGATAGGCAACGACTTCGTCTTGCATTAAACAGGCGGCAATTTGTTGTATATTCATTTTTCGTTCTCAAAAATATGTCGACAGCCTTTGTTCGCACATTGCCACACTTGCTGTTCGGCATTTTCACTTTTTAATAGTGCTAGTGGAAAATGGCATTGTGGGCAAGGCATGGCATAGGGTTTTGCCGGCAAGGAAAATTTGCAATGGGGAAAGTTATCGCAACCATAAAAGATTTTCCCTTGTCGTCCACGGCGAGCAACTAAATGTCCTTTATGGCATTCCGGACAGTCAATAGATTGTTCTTCGTCTTGTTGCTCATGTACCACAAAATCACAATCGGGATAATGACTGCAACCAATAAACATCCCAAAAGCACCTTGTTTGAGTTGGAGTGGATTGCCACATTGTGGGCAGGTTTCATCAAGCTCTTTCAATACCTTATGTTCCACTTTATGCAAGGGACGCAAATAATCACAAGCGGGATATGCTGTACAACTTAAAAACAGCCCCTTTTTCCCCTGTTTCATTTGCAAAGGCGCGCCGCATTGTGGGCAATATTCTTCGTGTTTTGTGTGTTGGAAAAGGCTTTGACTCATACGCTGTCCCTATGCTTGTAGCATTGTTTCCAATTCTTCCTGGGCCGCTAACCAATCCATTTCGACTTCTTCCAATGCTTTCTTCACCTCTACTTGCAGTGCCAAAAGTGCGGTCAATTTTTCTTTATTTTCTGCGCTGTAGAGTTCGGAATCAGCCAATTGGTTTTCAATTTCCGTAAGATTGGAGGAATGTTTATTCATTTTTTCCTCCAATTGAGAGATTTGTTTACGAAGAGGCGCAGTTTGTTGGCGAAGTTCAGCCTCGCGACGTTTTTGTTCCTTGCGGTTTTGCATGGAATTTTCATTGTCGTCATTTTTCTCCGAGGATTTATTTTCTGGCGCACTATTTTGTTCATTCAGCCATTTTTGATAATCCTCTAAATCGCCTTTGAATTCTTCCACTTTTTTATCGTGTACCAAATAGAATTCTTCCACGGTATTACGTAGTAGGTGACGATCATGGGAAACTACTACCAAAGATCCCTCGTAATCCACCAGCGCTTCGGTTAATGCCTGACGCATATCCAAATCCAAATGGTTGGTCGGTTCATCCAACAACAGTAAGTTCGGGCGTTGCCACACAATAAGCGCCAACACCAAACGCGCTTTTTCGCCACCGGAAAAAGACGCCACCGGCTGATTGACTTTGTCGCCGTGAAAAGCAAAGCCACCTAAATAATCGCGCAGTTGTTGTTCTGTTTGCTGTGGCGCAATTTTTTGCAAATGCCACAAGGCGCTTTCATCCGCGCGTAACGTATCCAATTGATGTTGTGCGAAATAGCCTAACTGCACGCCTTTCGCCAATTGAATCGTGCCGCCGGTCGGGGGAATTTCGCCTGCCAATAATTTAATTAAGGTGGATTTCCCTGCACCATTTTTACCGAGCAGCCCGATACGTGAACCGGGCACCAAATTCAGTTTAATTTTACTTAAAATTTCCACCGCACTTTCACCCGAACCATACCCGGCAGAGGCGTTTTCCATCATTAACAACGGGCTTGGCAGGGAGAGCGGTTCGCGGAATTCAAAATGAAACGGATTATCCACATACGCCGGTGCAATTTTTTCCATGCGTTCCAAAGCCTTAATACGGCTTTGCGCCTGTTTAGCCTTGGTGGCTTTGGCTTTGAAACGGTCAATATAACGCTGTAAGTGATCGATTTTCAGTTGTTGCTGGCGATACATGGCATTTTGTTGTGCCAGTTTAGTTGCCCGTTGCAATTCAAAAGAAGAATAATCGCCCGTGTATTCATTGAGTTTTTGTTGTTCAATATGCAGAATTTTGCCGACAATCGGGTCTAAAAAGTCGCGATCGTGCGAGATTAGAATCAATGTTCCAGGATATTGTTTTAACCAACGCTCCAACCAAATCACCGCGTCCAAATCTAAGTGGTTGGTGGGTTCGTCTAACAATAATAAATCAGATCGGCAGATCAGCGCCTGCGCCAAATTCAAGCGCATTCGCCAACCGCCGGAAAACGCCTTCACCGGCTGTTCCAATTCCGCCTGAGAAAAGCCCAAACCGTGCAACAATTCGCCGGCGCGTGCTTCAATCGTCCAAGCATCAATGGAATCAAGTTGATTATGCAACGTGGCAATCGCATTACCGTCATTGTCCGCGTTCGCTTGTTGCAATGCCTGTTGCAGACGGCTGTATTCACGGTCGCCCTGAATCACATAATCAATGGCGCGGCAATCCAGTGCGGGCGTTTCTTGATTCACCCACGCCAACGCCCAGGTTGACTGGAAAGACACCTCGCCACCTTCGGCGCTCATTTCATTTTTAAGCAACGCAAATAAGGAGGATTTGCCACAACCGTTTTTGCCGACTAGACCCACTTTTTGACCTGGATTAATGGTAGCATTGGCGTTTTCGAGGAGCGTAGTCAAGCCCCGTTTTAGGGTTAAATTTGTGAAAAAAAGCATTGGTTTATAACGAATTTAATATAAGATATTGATTTGTAAAAAGGCGCGTTATTTTCCACTTTTTTCTCGGAGTTGCCAATGTTTGATTCTCTCGTCGTTCAATTTGTCGTGCTATGGGCGGTTATTGACCCGATTGGCTCCATTCCTGTCTATTTAACCAAAACCGTTGGATTATCCGTAGAAGATCGCCGAAAAATCGCACGTAAAGCCGTGATGATTTCCGCCGGTATTTTGATTTTCTTCCTCATCGCCGGACAAGCCTTGTTAGAAGCTATGCAAATTCCCCTCACCGCCTTCCAAATTGCCGGTGGTTTGGTGTTATTGCTGTTCGCCTTGACCATGATTTTCGGCGAAGGCAAACCGGAACAAGAAATTAAACTTTCATCCAATCTCAACGAACTGGCTGTTTATCCGTTAGCCGTGCCGTCTATTGCCTCACCCGGCGCCATGATGGCGATTGTGTTGCTCACCGACAACCATCGTTTCAGCCTGTTCGATCAAACCATGACAACGTTAATCATGCTTTCTGTGTTGTTGATTACCTATCTTTTATTCCTCGCCGCCAACCGCATTCAACGCTGGATTGGTAACACCGGCGCTGCGGTAATTAGTCGCGTCATGGGATTAATTTTAGCCGCCGTTGCCATTAATAATATGTTGGTAGGGATTCGCGATTTCTTTACGCAAATGAGTTAATCGATTTATTTTCTACAAAGTGATTTGCCCCCAAAAAGTTGGACAGGTTAGTTAACTTAAATATTGAGCTCGGT
>ERZ772967.2777-NODE-2777-length-11044-cov-3.879880_pt1 | contig 11044 bp, 9 predicted proteins | sample MGYA00511677_ERZ772967 | MGnify/ENA primary metagenome ERZ772967 (study PRJEB29015, sample SAMEA2737931) | human oral metagenome | biome: human oral; feature: human-associated habitat; material: dental | place: China | collected 2146 ...
GACGATTTCGCCACGGTGATCGTCACGGGCGACATGGGCGATGCGGGCACGTCGGGCGTAGGAATGGTCGACGAGATCATCGCGCTTCCGTCGCTGCTCGGCCTTTCGCTCGACGATGCCGTCAAGGCGCTCGGTCCCGGTGCGAGCATTTCGTCTTCGACGGACGTGACCGAGGCTCCGGGCGACGATGCCGCCGAAGGCGCCGAGCCTGCGGCCGTGGGGCAGAACGTCACCATCGCCCTTCCGAAGGATTCGGCGGCATCGTCGGCCTATGTGACGACCGATGCGAGCGGCGTGGTCATAAGCGCTGGATGCTCGGCGTCGGTCTCTCGTCTCGGGTATGGCGACGCGAGCTTCACCGACCTGATCGGCGCTCAGCAGATCGTTCAGAACACGCTCGCATCCGTCGGCGTGATGTCTTCCGATGCGATCGAGCTTCCGTCCGACAAGGCCGAATACACGACGTATGCCGAAGACGGCCAGACCGTGCTGCAGGAAAGCTACACGTTCAAGGGATCGGGGCAGTTCAATTCGGGAGCATCGGGCGTATGGACGCTTCGTCTGTCGTACGACTATTCTTCGGCGAACGTGTCCGGCAACCTGAGCGACACGATCAAGCTCGTCTACGTGTCCATCGCATCCTCGTAGATTCGGCAAGCCTCGCTCGATCGAGGCGCAGCGCCGCGGCGTTTCTGCAGAAGCGAGGCATATGCGGCCGTACCGATGCATCGCATATCGGATTCGCATGGTGTTTCCCTGCACGCGATCGCTACCGTGCATATCCGCTTGAACGGGTATGTCGGCGAGTCTTGCTGGTTCGGCATACGAAAGAAGGCCCGTTTCGGGCCTTCTTTCGTTCCAGGTGCGTTCAATTTTCCTAAACGCGTTTCTGCGAGCCGCCATGCAGGCGGCCGGCGGTTTGGATTATATGATTAAAATCGCCACTCGCGTGCTGCATAAAAACCCGAAATACATCACCTTTATCGCGCCGGCGGTAACTTACACCTTTACCGTCTTGGCAGGTACGGGCCATGTGGCTTACTCAGTCTTGCCTGTGATTGCCGAAGTCAGCCGTCGCAATGGCATCCGTCCTTCCCGTCCGCTGACGATGGCGGTTATCGCTTCCCAATTTGCGATTGTCGCCAGCCCGATTGCCGCCGCCGTCGTTGCCTGCGTCACCATGCTTGAGCCGCAACACATCACGATGGCGGACGTGTTGAAAGTTACCGTTCCGTCCACGATTTTGGGTATCGGTTTGGCTTGCGTGTTCGTAAACAAACTGGGCAAAGAATTGAAAGACGATCCGCATTATCAGGCTTTGCTGAAAGACCCGAACTATGTGAAAGAATACATCGATGTGGAGGAGCAACAAACCGATGTCGCCATTTCGCCGAAAGCCAAATTGTCGGTCGGCATTTTCTTGACTGCGGCATTGCTGGTGGTGGTAATGGGGGCACTGCCTGAGCTGCGTCCGGCTTTTGAACACGATGGCGCGGTCAAGCCTATGGGCATGGCGCATACGATTGAAATCGTGATGTTGTCTGCTTCTGCGCTGATTATTTTGGCGTGTAAACCCAATGGCGATGCGATTACCCGAGGTTCGGTATTCCATGCCGGGATGCGTGCCGTAATTGCGGTATTTGGCGTGGCTTGGTTGGGTGATACTTTGATGAGCGGCCACTTAACAGAAGTAGAGTCGACCGTCAGCCATTTGGTTGAATCTGCACCGTGGACCTTTGCCTTTGCCCTGTTTGTCTTGTCGGTATTGGTTAATAGTCAAGGCGCGACAGTGGCGACGCTGTTCCCAATCGCCATCAAACTGGGGATTCCAGCGCCCATCATTATCGGCACATTCGTTGCGGTAAACGGCTATTTCTTTATACCAAACTATGGTCCGATTATTGCCGCTATTGACTTCGATACAACCGGCTCGACCAAAATCGGCAAATTCATCTTCAACCATAGCTTCATGATTCCGGGCTTGTTGAGCATGGCATTTAGCCTAGCGTTCGGTTTGTTGTTGGTTCAACTGTATTATTGATAGGCTGAAAAATAAAGGCCGTCTGAAATTAAATTTCAGACGGCCTTTTTGATATTGTTATCCGAGAGCTTAATTGCAGTATTTATTGACGTCGTTTTGGTATTGCTTAATCAGGCTGTCGCGATTGGCCAAGCGTGCGCTTTCGGCAACTTGGCGGTTGATTTTGGCGATTTTGCAGTTTTCCAGCTTGTTTTGGCGGTTTTGCTCTTCGATTTTTTTATTGCGCTCTTCGATTTGTTTGTTTTGTTCCGCAACCTGTTCGTTGGGCTGCCCGGCAACCGGCTCAGATGCCGCAACAGCAGGCGCAACGGCAGGTTTGACGTTGTGTGTGCGGATGTTGACCACGCCGGAACGCTTCGGTTGCAGACGGTTTGGCGTATCGGAATAGCTGTTGCCCGATGCACCTTTCCAAGTGTAAACCTCGGCCGCGCCGGTCAGGGCGGCGGAAGAGAGAAGGGCTGCTGTCAGACAGGTTTTGAGTACGGAAGATTTCATGGGTTTCCCTTATGTAAATGATGTTCTCATCCGACCTATTTTACTTGAAACTGCAATGCGTTGGCATATTTTTGTACCTCAAATCAAATGATGTAAAAAAATAACGTTAAAACATGTATTGCCAATGTTAGCATCAAGCCGGTGTGATATAATGCCGTGCATCTTGCACAAACTGAAAGACCGAGCATCATGCGTATTGTAGAAAAAGCCTATACTTTCGACGACGTTTTGTTGGTTCCAGCGCACTCAAACGTGCTGCCTCGAGATGTCAAACTTCAAACCAAACTCACCCGCGATATCACGCTCAACCTCCCTCTACTTTCTGCTGCAATGGATACCGTTACCGAAGCGCGTCTGGCCATTTCTATGGCTCAAGAAGGCGGCATCGGCATTATCCATAAAAACATGACGCCGGAGTTGCAAGCGCGTGCCGTTTCCAAAGTGAAGCGCCATGAGAGCGGCGTGGTGAAAGACCCCGTTACCGTTGCGCCGAACGCATTGATCCGCGAAGTTTTAGAAATGCGCGCACAACGCAAACGCAAAATGTCCGGTCTGCCTGTTGTTGAAAACGGCAAAGTGGTCGGTATCGTGACCAACCGCGACCTGCGTTTTGAAAACCGTGTTGATCTGCCGGTCTCTGCCATCATGACCCCCCGCGACCGTTTGGTGACCGTTCCTGAAGGTACGAGCATTGATGAAGCCCGCGAAATCATGCATGCGCACAAAGTTGAGCGCGTTTTGGTATTGAACGACCAAGACGAACTCAAAGGTCTGATTACAGTTAAAGATATTCTGAAAACAACCGAATTCCCTAATGCTAACAAAGATGCCGAAGGCCGCCTGCGCGTCGGTGCCGCGGTAGGTACCGGCGGCGATACCGAAGAGCGTGTCAAAGCATTGGTGGAAGCCGGTGTGGACGTGATTGTGGTCGATACTGCCCACGGCCATAGCCAAGGCGTTATCGATCGCGTGCGCTGGGTCAAAGAAACTTATCCGCATATCCAAGTCATCGGCGGCAACATCGCGACTGCCAAAGCCGCTTTGGATTTGGTCGCTGCCGGTGCAGATGCTGTTAAAGTTGGTATCGGCCCGGGCTCGATTTGTACGACCCGTATCGTGGCCGGCGTGGGCGTACCTCAACTGACTGCGATTCACAATGTTTCCGAAGCCCTGAAAGGTACAGGCGTTCCCCTGATTGCCGACGGCGGTATCCGCTTCTCCGGCGATATTGCCAAAGCTCTGGCAGCAGGTGCATACAGCGTCATGCTCGGCGGTATGTTTGCCGGTACGGAAGAAGCACCGGGCGAAATCGAACTCTACCAAGGCCGCTCTTACAAGTCTTACCGCGGCATGGGCTCGTTGGGTGCGATGAGCCAAGGTTCTGCCGACCGCTACTTCCAAGACAAAACCGACAGCACAGACAAATATGTTCCTGAAGGCATCGAAGGCCGCGTGCCTTACAAAGGCCCGATTGTGAACATCATCCACCAGCTGACCGGCGGTCTGCGCTCCAGCATGGGTTACTTGGGTTGCGCCAATATTGCTGAAATGCACGAGAAAGCAGAATTTGTGGAAATCACTTCTGCCGGTATGAGCGAATCTCACGTTCACGACGTACAAATCACTAAAGAAGCACCTAACTACCATCGTTAAACCAGTATAAAAAGGTCGTCTGAAAATATTTCAGACGGCCTTTCTGTTTTTATAAGGTTTTAAAAATGAAGCAAATATTGCTTGCCGCCGTTATGCTTGGTATTTTGGGCGTGGTATTTGCAGAGTTTGCAGAATAGTTGGGAAGACAAACGCTTCATGCGCTCAAACCAGGGTTCATCTGTTGAAATGACGTGTATCAAGTAGTACGTTTTGATCTGAGAGATTAAACCGAGTTTCAGACGGCCTTTTAAAAATCGTATTACAATAAGCCAAAATTAAAAACACATTCCATTATGTCCAAAAAAATCCTGATTATTACCCCAAGCTGGATTGGCGACTGCGTTATGACCCAACCGCTTTATCGCCGTTTGCATGAGCTGCATCCCGGCTGCATCATTGATGCGTTTGCACCCAAATGGTCGATGGCCGTATTTGAGCGTATGCCTGAAATCAACCGTGTGATGGAAAACCCGTTTGGACATGGTGCATTGGAATTGAAAAAACGCTGGCGTATCGGGCGTGAATTGGGAAAAGAAGGCTATGATCAAGTGATTGTTTTGCCCGGTTCGCTCAAATCCGCCATCATTGCCTTGGCTACGGGCATTAAGCAGCGTACGGGCTATGTTGGCGAATCGCGCTATTTTTTGCTGAACGATATCCGCAAGTTGGATAAGGCCGCATTGCCGTTGATGGTTGACCGCTATACTGCGCTGGCGCATCCGACCCAAGCGGATTTTAACGGGCATTCCGATAATCCCTGCTTCACAATTGATCCCGAAAGCCGTCAAGCCGCTTTGGCAAAACATGGTTTGACGACGGATAAACCGATTTTGGCATTTTGTCCCGGTGCGGAATATGGCCCGGCCAAGCGTTGGCCTGCGCGTCATTTTGCCGAGCTCGGCCGCCGATATTTGGCTGAAGGTTGGCAGGTTTGGCTGTTTGGTTCGCAAAAAGATTTCGATATTGCAGATGAAATCAACCGACTTTCAGACGGCCTGTGTACCAATCTTTGCGGCAAAACCAATCTTCCGGAGGCGATTGATTTGTTGTCTTGCGCCGATACGGTTGTGTGTAACGACAGCGGTCTGATGCACCTTGCGGCCGCGCTTGATCGGAAATTGGTTGCGGTTTACGGCTCATCCAGCCCTGACCATACGCCGCCTCTAAGCCAAAAGGCAAAAATCGTCAGCTTGAATTTGGATTGCTCGCCTTGTTTCAAACGCGAATGTCCGTTGGGGCATACGGATTGTTTGAACAAGCTGACGCCGGATAGGGTACAAAAAGCGGCGGAAGAGCTGGCTCGTTCGGCGTAATCCCATAAAGATTAGATGGAACACAGCAAAGGGCAGATTTGAATCTGCCCTTTTGATTTGTGTTTCTTTTATTTTTTAACAAAAGGCCGTCTGAAATATGATTTTCAGACGGCCTTTTAGGGTTTGAAATCAATACATCTGATTATTTCTGATGCAGATTATAAACGTATTCCACTTCTTCGCGGCTGCCCATGAATACGGCAACACGTTGGTGCAGGCCGGTAGGTTGGATGTCGAGCATGGCTTCGATGGCGTTGTTTGATGCGCCGCCGGCTTGTTCCATAAGCAGGCTCATCGGGTTGGCTTCGTACATCAGGCGCAGTTTTCCCGGTTTGGATGGGTCACGTTTGTCTTGTGGATACATGAATACGCCGCCGCGCATCAGGATGCGGTGAATTTCGGCAACCATGCTGGCTATCCAGCGCATATTGTAGTTTTTGCCGCGTACGCCGGTTTCGCCTGCCAGCAATTCGTCAATGTATTGTTGAACAGGGGGGAACCAATGTCTTTGGTTGGACATATTGATGGCGAATTCTTTAGTGGATTCGGGAACGCGCGGATTTTCTTTGGTCAGCAGGAATTGGTTGGCATCGTCCAGAGTGAAGACGAATACGCCGTGACCGACAGTCAGTACCAGTTGGGTTTGCGGACCGTATAAAACATAACCTGCGGCCACTTGGTTGCGGCCTTTTTGCAGGAAGGATTCGGTAGTTAATTTGCCTTCAGGTTTCGCCAAGATGGAGAAGATGGTGCCGACGGAGATGTTGACGTCGATATTGGAAGAGCCGTCCAGCGGATCAAACAATACCAAATAGCCGCCATTTTCGTGTGTGGCGACATAGGTATCTTCTTCTTCGCTGGCAAGGCCTGCGATGTTGGCATTGGCTTTTAAAACATCAATCATGATGTTGTTGGCGATGACGTCAAGTTTCTTTTGGTCTTCGCCTTGGATGTTGCCGGTACCTGCCATGCCCAAAACGCCGGAAAGCGCGCCGAGGCGGACTTTGGCGTTGATGTCCAAACAGGCGGCGGCTACGGATTCCAGTACGCTGGCCAGCTCTTGCGGCAGTTTGTGTTCGGGCAGGTGTTGGGCTAAGAATTGGTTCAGTGTCTTCATGGTTTCGCTCTTTTCCTAAGTTTGAATCGGGTATTTTTCAATTTCAGGCCGTCTGAAAACGGCGTGTTCATTTGGTTTTGCTGTCGGCCATGCCTAAAACTTCTTTAGTGCAGGCGATGCTGGTGTCTTTGATGCGTTTTTTCAACTCGTCGCTCATGGAGTCGCTGCCGCTCAAAAGCGAGGTCGCTTCTTCAGGATTGATTTGGTCGACTGTTTTTTCGCCGATGCAGCGGCAGATTTTTTCAGTGGTCGCGGAATCAAACGGGCTTTTTCCGGAAGCTTTTTCTACGCAGGCTTCGGTTGCCGAGCGGACAAATTCGGTGCGGAAACTTTGTGTAAATTCTTCTTTAAATTCGTTTTTTGCTGATTCGCTGCACGCGCAAAGCAGGAGCGTGCAGGCTAGGGGTGTGCGTATATTCATGAGGGACGGCCGTTAATTGTTATGTTGTGAATTGTAGTGGAAAAAGGCTTAAGTATAAAGGGTTAAGGCCGTCTGAACAGGTATGGCGGCAAAATCGAAGCGCTTGGGTTATACGTTCAGACGGAAGCGTTTATTTCGTTTTGCTTTCCAATACATAATGCGCACCGGTATCTTGCGCCAAAATTTTGGAAAGTTCGGGCAGATTGTTTTGCAACTGTTCGGCAAGCATATAGGGCGGATTGATGACGAACATGCCGCTGCCGTGCATACCGAAGCCATCACTGCGCGGCATATGGACATGAAGCTCGGCGAGCAGATAATTGTCGGGAGCGATTTTTTTGAGTTCGTCCGGCAGTTTGCGGCTTTCTTCGCGGCTCAGGCAGGGATACCAAACCATGTAGCAGCCGGTTTCAAAGCGTTTTAAAGCATCTTTCAAAACTTGGACGACACGGCGGTAGTCTTGTTTTTCTTCGTAGGGCGGATCAATCAAGACCGCGGCGCGGCGCGGCGGAGGAGGCAAGAGTGAAATCAAGCCTTGATAACCGTCCGCCTGGCTGACCTGTACTTTACGCGCAGGACGGACTTCGCGCATATTGTTTTGCAAATGGACAAAATCGGTAGGGTGCAGCTCAAAGAGGCGCATTTTATCGCTGTCGCGCGTGAGCGCCTGTGCCAGCCAAGGCGAGCCGCAGTAAAGGTTGTCTTGCGGCAGTATTTGTTTCAGACGGCCTACAAATTCGGCCAATTCGGCAGGTAGCTTGTCAGCTTGTTCCAAGAGCGCAATGCCTTGTTTGTATTCGCCGACTTTTTGCGCTTCATCGCCGCTCAAATCATACAAACCGGCACCGCTGTGCGTATCGATATACCAATAAGGTTTGTCTTTGCGGTTGAAATACTCGAGGACGAGGAAGAGGGTAAAGTGCTTGAGCATATCGGCATGGTTGCCGGCATGGAAGGCGTGGCGGTAGCTGAGCATGGCAGGGGTCGTCTGAAAACAGGGAAGGGCGATTATATCCGCAAATGCGGCGGAGAAGGGAGGAGACGGCATTTGTTGGTGAATGGACGTAAGATTGGCAAAATAGAGAAAATGGGTCGTCTGAAACGATAATTCCTACTATGCTGATATGTTAATATCTTACCTTTGGAAAAGGAAAACACCATGTTGCACAAAATCGGGATCATGAGCGCATTGATTTTGAGTCTTTCCATGCCAGCCGCTGCCGAATGTCTGATTCAAAAAGACGGTATCGGAGGAATTAAATTGGGGCAGAATTTAAAGCAGGTAAAACAGAACTTCCCAAAGGCGAAAATAGAGAGAACAAGCGATGGCGATGGTATGGCGTATGTTGCCATCACGTTGTCTAAAGATGTCTTGGTTTTCGCTTCTCAAGATGGACAAGACGATCCTGATACACCTATAAAACTGCATAAAAAAATTGATTTTTTGGAGACCGGCTCTTCCGCCTGTCGCACGGCATCGGGTGTACACCCGGGTATGAAGATCAAAGATGCAGAAGCCAAGCTGGGTAAAGTCAAAGAAATCCACCTATCAGAAATCGAAGCGCGTGAATACGCAATATTTGTCCATCAACCTAAACATTTTTCGTTTGAAGTGGAAAGTGGAACAGGGATTTATTCAGGTAAGGGTGAAGTGCCGAATCAGACTCGGCGTTACCGTAAAACGGGACTTATCGAGGCAATTTCTGTATCTAAATACTGATTTTGGGTAACTGAAGAGCAGGGTATTAGGCAGAATTTCATAAAACTGGCTACGGCATTGAGACTTTTCAATATGTCTCGTCTGTTTTTTTCAATCTCTGACAAACCATCCATCTGCTATCTATATTTTGGGCAACTGTTACCTTGTCAAGGTTACCAGTTGATTTCACTATATAATACAGGATAATACAGGTCGTCTGAAAACTGGATTTCCGTTTCCAGACGACCTTTTTTCAATACGGGAAACGAAGATGGCTGAGAATACTGCCGATGATTTGAACCTTGCTGCCGCACAAGCGGCCGGGCATTTGCTGGAGCGTTGCGTACCGGAGCATGCTGCGGTGTTGACGCCGTATGTGTTGCGTCTGTTTGCGGCTTTGCAGAACGGGCATTCGTTTGTTTGGCTGGATGAGGGCGAGGCGGAGGAGTTGGCGGGATTGGCGCCGACGGTCGGGCAGGGTGCGTCGCCGTTGGTGTTGCAGGGCAAAAAGTTGTTTTTGGGGCGGATGTGGCAGCTCGAGCATGATTTGGCGGCTGAAATTCAGCGTTTGGCGGCAGCGGAAGTCGAGCCCGTGGATTGGATGAGTGCGTCGCAAAACTTGTCTTGCTGGTTTGCCGATAAAGGAAGCGAAGGCCAGCGGGATGCGGCGGGGCTTGCCCTGCTTCAAGCGTTTATGCTGATTACGGGCGGACCGGGTACGGGCAAGACGACGACGGTGGCAAAACTTTTGGGGCTGATTTGCACCAACTCCGCCACGCGCCTGCCGCGTATCGCGCTTGCCGCGCCGACGGGCAAGGCGGCGGCGCATATGGCGCGCGCGCTGCATCGGGCGGTGGACGGTTTCGAGATGCCGGATGCGGTGCGCAATCATTTGTCTGTGCTGGAAGGGCAGACGGTCCACCGCCTTTTGAAACTGCGCCCGCCACAAATGCTGCCTGCGTTTGACGGCAACCGTCCGCTGCCTTTGGATGTGTTGGTAGTGGATGAGGCTTCGATGTTGGATGTTTCCTTGCTGCTTCACTTGCTGCGTGCGATTCCGTCGGGCTGCCGCGTGATTTTTTTGGGCGATGAGTTCCAACTGCCTTCGGTCGGCGTCGGCGCGGTATTGGCGGCGTTGTCGAGACAGACGGTTTTGGATAAGGATACGGCGGAGCAGCTGGGTATTTATCTACCGGAACACGGTTTCCCTGTGGAGGAAAATCCGCCGGCTTTGTCTCAAAACGTCGCGCAACTGACGGTCAGCCACCGTTTCGGCGCAGACAGCGGCATCGGTTGTTTGGCTAGGACGGTCGTATCGGGTAAAAGCGCGGAAGGTTGGGCGCAGTTTGCCTTGTTCCCCGACGAGCTGGAAATCCGCGAGGGTCGTCTGAAACAGCAGGCGGAGCTGCTTTACCGCAAACACGAAAAATACTGGCAGGCAGTCGATAAAAACGACGTGGCGCTGGCGTTCGGACACGCGGCGGATGTGGTCGTTTTGGCGGCATGGCGGCAGGACGCGGAGGCGTTCAACGAAGAGTATTGCCGTTATCTGCAACGCAAACATCGAGCGGGCGCGGATACTCCGTGGTTTGCGGGGCAAATTATCATGATTGCGCGCAACGACTATACGCTGGAAGTGTTCAACGGCGACATCGGGCTGATTATGCCCGACGCGGAATCGGCAAATGGTTTGGCGGCGTATTTCCCGAATGCGGACGGCTTCAAAAAAATCGCCATCAGCCGCCTGCCACAGTTTGAGTCCGCGTTCGCCATGACCGTGCATAAAAGCCAAGGTTCGGAATACCGGGAAGTGTGGCTGCTGCCGCCGTCGGGAAAGATAGAGCAGGGTGGAGATGACGCGCTGTCGGGCTTAAACAACGCGCTACTTTACACCGCCATCACCCGCGCGCGGGAACGCTTCATTTTTGGGGGAAATGAAGAACAATGGCGGATGGCGGTGGAGACCCGAAAAAACCGCCGCACGGCATTGGGCGAAATCTTGGATACCATGTTCGGATCGAAAGCTTGAATAAAACCCTAAAGGTCGTCTGAAAACGGTACTGATGCTGCCGGAAGTTTTCAGACGACCTTTTTCTATTGATATGTATCAAAATCAGCGTTTGGAATTAAGCATAATACTCTAAATCTTCTTGACGGTTTACGCCGTCTTTCATAGGATTGAAGCCGTTCGATTACAAAAATTAGTAAATTCCTAACAAATATTGATTGGGAATTTTTCATTAAAAATACCTTTTACTACTCAATCGGAGCTTTGCATGAACATCCAAAAAAACTTTGCCGTTGT
>ERZ772967.2779-NODE-2779-length-11041-cov-3.040779_pt1 | contig 11041 bp, 14 predicted proteins | sample MGYA00511677_ERZ772967 | MGnify/ENA primary metagenome ERZ772967 (study PRJEB29015, sample SAMEA2737931) | human oral metagenome | biome: human oral; feature: human-associated habitat; material: dental | place: China | collected 2146 ...
CAGCCTTCAAGATCGATATCCGATGCGTGCTTCAGCGGCGATTCGCCGTCGGCAAAAATCGTGTCTATGATTTTCATGTCGTGCGCTTGGAACAGCGCGCGTTCACCCGTTAAAAATTTTTGTTTGATTTCTTCCATATCGCAATCCTTATATGCCTACGTATAAAATATAGTAAAACGGAAACGAAAGAGCAAATACGTGATATACTTGTACGCATGAGCGATATCGTATTGATTGCACCGTATGAAAAAATGCTTTCGGATGCGAAACATGTTATTGAAACAAGACATTATACGAATATCACTACGGTGTTCGGCGATTTATCCGCAGGCCTTATCGCGGCTTCGGATGCCCTTAAAAACGGTGCGAAAATTCTTATCAGCAGGGGAGGAACATATTCTCTCATTCAATACGTTTCACCCGTTCCCGTCGTTGAGATAAAAACGAGTCCGATCGATTTTGCGGAGACGATCAGAGCGCTGCAAAATATCGACGATGTTATCGGAGTCGTCGGCTATGCGAACAGTATGAACGGGTACGAACTGCTGAAAGAATTGGGAAAGCGCGTTATCAGAGCGGAACTGAAAAATAATAATGATTCGGTCGAAGATAAAATAAAAGAATGCGTCGCTTCAGGCGCAAAGGTGATTGTCGGAGATGCGGTCACGTGCCGTACCGGAAGCGCTCTCGGCTATACGTGTTTTTTGCTTGAAAGCGGAGAGCAATCGCTCGAAGATGCGTTCGATGAAGCCGAGCGGGTTCTCGATGCGATAGAACGCGAAGAAGAACTCATCGATCGGTATCGCACACTTATGGATTCCGTTCACGACGGTGTGCTTGCGACCGATGAAAATAACAGGATCGTTGCGGTCAATGCGCCCGCGTGCCGCATTTTTGGTTTGGAGCAAAAAGATTTGTCGGATATGCCGCTCGGCGTCCTCGATCGGTACGGTGCGGTTATTCGAGAAATCGCGGACAATGTGCCGCTTTCCGACGAACTGCGCCGAATCGGTTCGTCGAAAATAGAAATCAGCAATTATCCGATTCAATCCGGCGGAAAACAACACGGTTCAATCGCGGTATTTCAGGATATTACCGATGTGCAAAGCCGTGAAAAAAAGATACGGCAAAAACTCGTGCAAAAGCGGCTTACGGCAAAGTATTCGTTTGCGACGATAATTTATAAAAGCCGCGTTATGGGCGATTGCATCGCGATCGCTCAAAAAATCTGCAATTACGATTCCGCCGTTTTGATCGAAGGCGAATCGGGCGTCGGAAAAGAATTGTTTGCACAGAGCATTCATAACGGAAGCAAACGCCGGCTTGCACCCTTCGTTGCAGTCAGCTGTGCCGCCCTTCCGCCCGCGCTTATTGAAAGCATGCTCTTCGGATATGCGGAAGGTGCGTTTACCGGCGGTGTCAGAGGCGGAAAAGAAGGCGTCTTTGAAATGGCGCATACGGGCACTCTTTTTCTTGACGAAATCGGAGAGCTGCCGCTTGAATTGCAGGGGCGCCTTTTACGTGTGGTACAGGAACGCGAAGTGATGCGTATCGGAGGGGATGCGAATATTCCGCTCGACGTACGGCTCATCTGCGCGACGAATAAAAATCTGCATGAACTCGTCGCGGACGGAAAATTTCGCAAGGATTTATTATATCGATTGAATACGCTGCGTCTGTATATTCCTCCGCTGAACGAACGTGCGGAAGATATTCCCGTTTTGGCGGAATCCTTTTTACGGAAATACAACGGACGCTATACGAAACGATTTGCGGGATTTACCCGTGAAGCGCTTTCGTTTTTGAAGCGCTATGTGTACGAAGGAAACGTACGCGAACTGCAGGGTATGATAGAGAGAGCCGTTATCATCGGCGAAGGGGATTTCATACAAGAAGAAGATTTGTGCGCGGGACTTCCCGATCCGTTTTACGGCAGGCATACGCAATCGAAATTCGATACGGACGGAATCGAGAGTACCGATCGGCTTTCTCTCGGTGAAAAAAACGTATCGCTTAAAGAAGCGGAAGATCGATATATCAAGGAAGTTTTTGCAAAGACCGGCAATTCGGTTTCGGAAACGTGCCGCATACTCGGCATCAACCGTTCGACGCTGTGGCGGAAAATGAAAAAATAAGTGATAGGGCGAAAGGCGGGTGTACCGTTTTTTAACCTTGCGCTTTCATCAATATATGTGTATAGTATAATCATGGCCGATAAGAAATTCACCGTCCTTGATTTGCTTGAACTTGATCTGCCCGGACACGATGCGCTGTATCTGACGTGCATCGCCGGAAGACGCGGTTTGCCCCGCGCGATGACGGCTCCCGACATCAACCGTCCGGGTCTTGCGCTTACCGGTTTTTACGAATCTTTCGCCTATCAGCGCGTACAGCTTTTCGGCCGCGGTGAAAGCGCATATTTGCAAAAGCTCCACACGGAACATAATCTTTCATCGCTGAAAGCGATTTTCGAATACGATATCCCATGCTGCGTCTTTTCGTACGGTATACAGCCGCCTGCGGATTTTCTTTCGATAGCGGAAGAAGCCTTTTGCCCCATTTTACAGACGTCGCTCGAATCGACCGAATTTTCAAGCCGCCTCATTCGCGTTTTATCGAATACCTTCGCGCCGAAAAAAACGATGCACGGCGTCCTCGTCGAAGTGTACGGCATCGGCATCCTGCTCGTCGGACATTCCGGCGTCGGTAAAAGCGAAACGGCGCTCGAACTCATCGAACGGAGCCATCGCCTCGTTGCGGACGACATCATCGAACTGCGGTGCGTCAACGGCAACATCCTGCTCGGACAGGGCGCAAATCGATTTATCAGCCACCACATGGAAATACGAGGGCTCGGCATTATCAACGTATCGCAGCTCTACGGCGTCGGCGCCATCCGCGATCAAAAAGAAGTGCAGCTCGTCGTCGAACTCGAAGATTGGGATCCCGATAAAGTGTACGACCGCCTCGGCACGGATCAAAAATACATGGACATCCTCGGCGTCAAAATTCCCGTTCTCGAAATACCGGTGCGGCCGGGGCGGAACCTGCCGATTATCATCGAAGCTGCGGCGATGAACGAACGCTTAAAGCGCATGGGATACAATTCCGCACGTGACTTCAATCAAAACGTGCTCAAATGGATCGAAACGGGAGAAGCGCAGACTGCGTACAACAGCAGCGATGATTCCTATTAATTATTAATTTTGAGTTTATAAAAGGATGACGATATGATTGAAAAAACGCTGATCGTAAAAAATCGTGCAGGCATTCACGCGCGGCCCGCTGCGCTCATCGCGCAGACCGCAAACAAATTCAACTGCGAGCTTACGCTCATTCTCGGCGACACGGAAGTGAATGCGAAATCGATCATGGGTGTCATCACGATGGCGGCGGGTTACAATACGAGCATCACGCTGAAAGCGGACGGCTCCGACGAAAAGGAAGCGGTGCAGGCGATCGAAGCGCTCTTCGATTCGAAATTTGCGGAAGAATAGCATGAAGGAAATCACTGACAGACAAAAACAGGTTTTAACGTTTATCGCCGATTTTGCGGAAGAGAATTCGTATCCGCCGACCGTGCGCGAAATAAGCGATCACTTCGACGTATCGCTGCGCGCCGTGCAGGATCACATAGCGGCTTTACAGCGCAAGGGATTTTTATCGCTGTGTCGAAAACGATCGCGTTCGATCCGCGTGCTTGCCGACGGCGAACTCAAGGATCCACGTCCCTACGTCGACAAAGTGCCGCTTCTCGGAACGGTCGCCGCGGGTAAGCCGCTCCTCGCCGCGGAAAATCTCGACGGCTACGTCAATTTGACCGAACCCTTCGTACGCCCGGGAAAGCGCTATTTTGCCCTTCGCGTGCGCGGACAGAGTATGATCGACGCGGGTATTCTCGAAGGCGATTTGGCGGTCGTCGAGCAAACGTCGGATGCGGAAAACGGACAGATCGTCGTCGCCGTCATCGACGAAGCCATCACTTTAAAACGGTATTACAAAGAAAAGAATCGTATCCGATTGCAGCCGGAAAACCCCGCATTCAAAGCGATCTACAGTCAGGATGTCCGCGTCGTCGGCATCTTATCGAATATCGTCCGCACCTATTGATATGGATACACCGATCTACCTTTACACGGGTCCCGAATTCGGCGAACGGAACGATGCTGTTTCCGCCGTAAAAGAAGCGATGCGAAAAGCGCACGGAGAACTCGACGAATACCTCTTTTACGCGAACGAAACGCCCGTTTCGGAGATAGTGACGATTTTGCAGAGCGGCTCCCTCTTTACAAACGCATCGTGCGTCGTCGTGCGTTCCGCGGAATCGATCAAAAAAAAGGAAGACGTCGGTGCGATATCCGCATGGGTAAAGACCGCAGGGGAAGGGACGAGCGCGCTCATCCTCGTATCGGATGAAATCGCCGTCGACGCAAAGCTCGAAAAACTTGTGCCTTCCGCGCATAAAAAAATATTTTGGGAAATGTTCGAAGACCGGAAAGTGCCGTGGCTCATAAACTTTTTCGGCAAAAACGGATACCGCATAGGCGAAGAAGCCGCCGAAGATATCCTCGACATGATCGAAAACAACACGCAGGCGCTCCGCTCCGAATGCGCACGATTTTTTTTGCTCTTTCCGAAATCGCACGAAATCACGCCTCAAGACGTCGAAGCGGTGCTTTCGCACAACAGAGCCGAAAGCGCTTTTACGCTCTTCGCGGCGATGGCATCGAGTGAAAGCGCATCGCGAAGGCTTGAACTTTCGCTCGACGTACTGCAAAAAATCCGTCTTTCAAAAGATTCTTCTCCGGTGATGATACTCGCGGGGCTCGCTTCGTGTTTCCGCCGCCTTGCGCTGTGGCACGCACTCGCGTCGTCGGGACAAAGCGATGATTTTACGTTAAAGACGCACGGCTTTTCGAGCAAAAAAGCGAAAGCGCAGTACAGCCGCGCCTCTTCGATTTGGACGGCGGGACAGACTGCGGCGATCCTTGCCGGTATCTCTGCCGCCGACATGGAAATCCGCTCGAGCGGTACGCTTTTCGAAGACGTTCTTTTGCAGCGCGTCGTCTACGAAACGGTCGTCAAAAAAGGTGCGTCCTGTGCCGCGTATGAAAGCGCGGTGTAATACATCTCAAGGCGTGCGCTGTAATGAATTAATAAATAAATCGTAACCGCGCGTCCTCTCTGAATCGCTTTCTGCCGGGATTCCCTTCTGCACGATATATTTTTTTATGTTTGATGTCGTATACGACTGACCAAACGGTATCGGCACCCGTTTTCCTGTCGTACTGACACATAAATCCGAAGCGTCCTTTTAAAATCATTTCCGCCAATTCGATTGAAAAACAGCGTCGGTTTTCTTTCAGTGCCGTACGGGCAACTTCATAGCGCTCTTCCGATCTCCAGTCGTCAATGCCGTATTTTTCATACGCCCTCATTTTTTCGGAATGGAAACCGTTCGTCGCTGCAATAAAATTACAATCGGCAGCCGGTTTTATGATTTCGATTCGGCGGCAATTGCATTCTATAACCGCCATCGCTCCGGTATTATCGATGACGGAAATCGTCTGCTGAGATGCAATCGGCAAAGCCCGTATGCATGCGATCGCTTCTTCCGTCGTTTTGCATTTTTCGAGTATATAGCGTACCAGTATACCCGAATTCAATCCCGCATTTTTTATGACGGGATACACAAAAGTCAGACCCGCAGCCAAACCGTATTCGTTTATTCCGTCTTCCATTTCGATAAACGCGGTCGTGTTTCCGTTAAATGCGTACGCACCGTCGAGCGCATACAGACAATTCATATACAGTTTTTCCAGTTTTACAAGGAAATCGCTGTTCCGCGCAAATACGATATGTTCGTCATCCTTAAAGGCAAAACACGTGCACCGATTGGAAAATTCAAAGCAGTACATACTCAGCAAAAACGTATAAAAATCTTCGTGCGGACTGCGCTGCCCGTCAGCAAGCCCTTTGATTTCATCCAGCACTTCGGGATAATATTTTTTATATATGGGAAGGCACGCATCGGCGAATTCTTTCCGTTCCCGCGTTACGATAAACGTATCGTTTTCACGAATCGCTTTTCCGTGTTTGTACAAGAGATCGCCGTACCGATAGCCCGCTTCGTAATGGCTGTTTTTAAATCGCCCGTGATACATTGTTTCCTCCTAATCGCAGAGAAAAACACAATAAAAAATTATTGTCAATGCAATGCATGCATCTGCGGCAGTGTACAAAACCCGCCGTCCGCACTGTAAATCCGACATACCGCATATTAGGGCATCTCGAAAAACTCCGAAAGTGAAACTTTTTTACGATTATATATGCGGGGGTATTTTATGCGAAAAAGTTTTGATGCATTAACCATCGCCGACGATTATATGTTTTGCGCCGTCATGCAAGACCACGCTCTGTGCAAAAAACTGCTGAACTTTGTCCTTGAGGATTCCGTCGGTACCATAACGGAAGTGTCTTATCAAACGACTTTTGAAGGGGGATCGAGTAAGGGTATACGGCTCGATATTTGGGCGGGAGATGAAAGAGGAAAATTATATGACATCGAAATGCAAACGACCGATCAAAAGAACTTAGCAAAACGATTACGCTATTACCAATCGGCGATCGACGTAGGTACGCTGAATAAAGGTTGGGATTACGATAACCTGCCCGATACCTTTATCATCTTCTTTTGTACGTTCGATTACGTGAACGCGGGGCTTCCCGTCTATACGTTTAAAACAACCTGTACAGAAAACGATAAAATACTGTTGCCCGACGGGATAACAAAGGTTATACTTAACAGCAGGGCAGCAGCAAAAACGCAGAAACCGGAACTTCAAGCGTTTTTAGAGTATATGAATGGGAAGAAAAGTAACAGTGATTTTATTATCGAACTCGAAAACAAAGTAAACGAGATAAAACAAAACGACAAAAGGAGGCGCGAATATATGATAATGAGTGCATTTGAAGCGGATGCTCGGCGTGTAGGAATTCTTGAAGGCAAGCAAGAAGGTATCTCCGAAGGCTCATATCAAGCGAGGCTCGAAACGGCAAAGAACTTAATTGATATGGGGTTGTCGATTGAAAATATCGCAAAGGCAACCGGACTCGCACAAAAAGAAGTGGAAAAACTGCAGCCGAAGTCGGAAGCGCTGTGACCGATTATCAAAAAGAATTTATCGATTTTATGGTTTCGTGCGGCGCACTCGCGTTCGGATCGTTTACGCTCAAAAGCGGGCGGCATTCCCCGTTTTTTATCAACGCAGGCGCATACGTGACGGGTTCTCAGCTTTTACAGCTCGGCAAATTTTATGCAAAGGCGATTCACGACAATTTCGGCGACGATTTCGACGTGCTTTTCGGTCCTGCGTACAAGGGCATTCCGCTCGGCGTCGCGACGGCGATAGCTTATGACGAATTGTACGGCAAAGCCGTTCGCTATTCGTCGAATCGTAAAGAAGCGAAAGACCACGGAGAAGAAGGCATTTTGCTCGGCGGAAAAATTTCCGACGGCGACAGAGTTTTAATAATCGAAGACGTAACGACGAGCGGCAAATCGATCGAAGAAACATATCCGATTATCAAAGCGCAGAGTGAAAAAGCGAAGATCATCGGTTTGATCGTATCGATAAACAGAAGGGAAAAGGGACTTACGACGGACAAAAGCGCGCTCGACGAAATCTCGGCATCCTACGGCTTTCCCGCCCGCGCGATCGTTTCGATGGACGACGTTATCGACGCGCTTTACACGCACGGCGATAAAACGATCATCACCGACGACATCAAAAAATCGCTCGACGGCTACTACGCCCGATGGGGTGCAAAGCGCTGAAAACGCGAAGCCGCCGCAAAAATGCGAGTACCCTGCACGATCCGCAAAATGCCGCGCGGCGGCCGATCGGCAAAACGGCGATACATCGCCTGCGCGCCGCCGAATCGTACATCGGGAAAAAAGTCGCGCCTTGTTCAGTGGTGAAAAAGGCGCATGCCGGTAAAGGCCATAACCATACCGTATGCGTCGCATGTGCGTATGACGTCGTCGTCGCGTATTGAACCGCCGGGTTCGGCAACGACGGAAGCTCCGCTTTTATGCGCGCGCTCGATGTTGTCGCCGAACGGAAAAAACGCATCGCTTCCGACGGCGACGCCGGTATTTTTCGAAATCCACACGCGCTTTTTCTCTTCCGTAAAAACGGGCGGTTTTGTTTTAAATACTTTTTGCCACGCACCGTCCGCGAGTATGTCGGCGGATTCGTTTCCGACGTATACGTCGATCGCATTGTCGCGTTCGGCTCTCTTTATATCGTCGCGGAATTCAAGTGCGAGCACTTGAGGCGACTGACGGAGCCGCCACGTATCCGCTTTGCCTGCAGCGAGTCGCGTACAGTGAACGCGCGACTGTTGACCCGCACCGACTCCGATCGCCTGTCCGTCTTTGACAAAGGCGACGCTGTTCGACTGCGTGTACTTCAGCACGATGAGCGAAATTAATAAATTCAATCTATCGGTATCGGAAAGCGTTTTGTTTTTCGTTACGATATTTTTCAAACACGACGAGTCGATGACTGCGTTGTTTCGTCCCTGTTCGAACGTAATGCCGAACACTTGTTTCCGCTCGATTTCTTCGGGCACATAAGAGTCGTCTATTTGAAGGACGACGTATGCGCCTTTTTTTTTCGCTTTTAAAATATCGAGTGCGGCGCCGTCGTAGCCGGGAGCGATAACGCCGTCCGACACTTCCTTTGCGATGAGGCGAGCCGTCGCTTCGTCGCACGGATCGGACAGTGCGATAAAATCGCCGAACGACGACATACGGTCGGCGCCGCGCGCACGCGCATAGGCGGAAGCGAGCGGCGAAAGTTCGACATCTCCCGTAAAATATATGCGCTTGAGCGTATCGGAAAGCGGCAAACCGACGGCGGCTCCCGCAGGCGACACGTGCTTGAACGAAGCCGCGGCGCTTATACCGCTTACGGCACGCAGCTCTTTGACAAGCTGCCAGCCGTTCAGCGCGTCGAGCAGATTGATATAGCCCGGTTTCCCGTTTAAAACGGCAAACGGCAACTCTCCTTTTTCCACGAACACGCGGGAAGGTTTTTGGTTCGGGTTACATCCGTATTTGAGAAGTAATTCCGTCATAATTAATAATTTTCCTGCTAACGATAAAACCAACAACCCCGACGCAAGCGTCCGGGTACAGTGCTCAACGTTTCGCACTGTATGTTCTCATAAGGTGGTTGCAGTCGGCTTTAATACCCTTTGTTACGACGCAAGCGTCGGGGTATTAAACCCTCCGCACGAATAAAAAAACTTCGTCCCCTCGGAACGAAGTTTCCCTTGCGAATCAGTTGCGGAATAAAACAGGCGGCGATCTACCGTTCGAAAGAAAAATCAGCCTTTTTCCGCGTCGGTAAAAATCGATTCCACTTCGTAGTTCGCGATAAAATCTTGTACGTCTCCGTCACTCATCGTAATGCCGTATGCGACATCGCTGCCCGGTTGTATATCACCGCTGACACCTTTGAAATCCGCATAACTTATCGGCGTACCGGCAAGCGCGCCTTTGTTGGACGCTCTGCTGAATCCCGATTTTCCGTTATAATTGACATAAATATCACTCATACCCACTGTACCCCAATATAAAATTGATATGTTCAGTATACACGATTGCGGACTATAAATCAAGGTGATTTTCAATAAATCAAAAATAAAAATCGGCACAAAAATCGGCCGAAAAAGCGCTTTCATGCGGCTTCGGGCGGACTTTCATGCCGAATTGAGCGGTCGAATCGTTTAAAAAACGTTAAACGGAACGCGCTTTTCAACGGCTCGTTCGGACTTTCGTTTTTTCGACCGCATCGATATTTGATTTTACTTTAATTTTACCGCCAAACCGCTTATGTGAACGGAAACCGTTCGTTTGCCTTTGTCATCGGTTATCTTCGTTTTTGTACGTACGAAAATAACCGCATCGGCTTGAAGTTCGTCGGCGCGTTCGACCATATTGTATACCGCATTGGCAAGCGCCGCGTCGAACGGCGTCGGCGGAGCGATTACCGTTTTTTCGCTGATGTTAAGGTAGATGGCGTCGAAATTATCCAGGCTGCCGTAATTTCCGGTATCGCCCTCAAATAAACCGGTCGATGTCCGTACGCTTGAAACGCTCCCTTCTCCGCTTACGCGGCCGACTGCCGTATACGCTTCATAAGGAATTTCCGACATTACCGGTTCGTTGTGCCGCATTCTGTTTATTTCACTTACGGAAGGCGGAATGCTCGAACAGGATGCCAAAATCAATATCGTTGCCGCCGCCGAAAAAAGACTGAAAAATTTTTTCATATTAATGCTCCTCAAAATAAATTGATTATAATTTAAAAATCGGTCCGAGTTTTATGCTGAAAGCGTTCATAAAGCCCGGCGAATATCCTACCTTTCCGTATCCCAATCCGTCCGTAATACAGGCCGTTATTCCGACTTTGCCGTTGAAAAAACACGCATAATCGAAGCGAAATGCGAGTGCTGCGAATTCGGCTAAAACTGCATTTCCGAATCCGAATGCCGTTTGCAGCCCCGCTCCGAAATCGAATTGATGCCTTCCTGCCGTTTTTGAATATCCTAAAAGGAACTCGCCTGCCCAGCCGGATACGAAACCGCCCTCCCTATACCTATAATAATAGTATGTATATGTACGAGTCATATAAATAGCATTCCCTAAAATGAGAGCGTTGTTGAACCAAACGGTAAAGCCCGAATTTCTGCGGTACATAAAATCCAAGCCCAATAACGCCGCATTTGCATTACTTTCACCCGGAACAACATAATTTTCATATCCGATGATCGGCGTAAGAAAACGCTGCCCCCTTATGCTTCCGCCTTTGCTTAGTGCGGACATACCGTTTTCAAACGGAGAACGATACGTCCCTTTCGGCAAAAAGTTTTGCGCAAAACAAAACGGCAATACAAACAAGAGCATTGCCGAAACCGCACAGAGTTTTTTCATTTCCTATAGCCCCCTTGTATTATACTTTCTACTATA
>ERZ772967.2780-NODE-2780-length-11037-cov-3.901475_pt1 | contig 11037 bp, 12 predicted proteins | sample MGYA00511677_ERZ772967 | MGnify/ENA primary metagenome ERZ772967 (study PRJEB29015, sample SAMEA2737931) | human oral metagenome | biome: human oral; feature: human-associated habitat; material: dental | place: China | collected 2146 ...
TGATAAGCACAAGCGGCTTGCCCTGAGCCATTGGCTGGTGCAGGCTGCGCGAGAGGGCGGGCGAGTCGAGCATTGTGCCACGCTCGTCCAGTAGTACAACATATGCTTGGGGCGAAAGTGCTCGAAGAATCTGCTGCGACTCCTCACGGCGTGCCGCATCGCCACTGTGCGAGCTAGTGGGGAGGAGCTTCCACTGCAGCTGCCAAGCGCGGGTCATGCGCCGCTCGTAGCGTGCAATGCCATCAGCCAGCCAGGGCTCGTGCCGCTTGCCAATGGCGATGATGGTGATCACGCGCTGGCGTCTCCGCCACTGCTGGGTACTGCTGCAGCAAGGCGCTGAGCAGTGGTAGATAGGTGAGCATTGCTAGTATCAGTTGGGTAGCCATGATGGAGCTGCAACACCTCGCGGTCATACAGTGGTACAAGATGAATATGAGCGTGCGGCACATCGAAGCCTTCCACCACCACGCCGACTCGCTCAGGCTTGAGCTCCGCCTCCATCGCGTGAGCAATCCGCTGCGCTACCGCCCAGAGGTGCTGATACACCTCAGTGGGGAGCGCCCACAGCGAGTTAATCTGCTGCTTGGGTACCACCAGCACGTGGCCATTACTCAGCGGGTTGATATCGAGAAAGGCAATCGCCTGCTCATCCTCATACACTGTGTGGCTTGGTATTTCACCTTTGATAATCTTAGTAAATATAGAATCCTGCATGGCTCTAGTATACGCGAAGGTGGGGCAGGAGCTCAAGGATATCCGCTGCGCGATATTTTCGTTCGGCAGCGCATCTGTTATAATGAAGGCAGACCACACGGAGAGGTGCAGGAGTGGTTGAACTGGCCGCTCTCGAAAAGCGGTAAGCCGCAAGGCTTCGAGGGTTCGAATCCCTCTCTCTCCGCCATGTCATGCTTACTCGAACCCTCGGTAGCAATTCGGCTGCCGAGGGTTTGTTCATGTTCATCGCCAGGTAGGGGGATGGTGGTGGTGACGGTGGTGGTGTGCTGCTGCTTCTGAAACTTCCGCTGCTTAGGGGCTTTGCTTGTCCCGCGTCCCTTCGTCTGGCCTGCCCTGCCACCGCCAGCTGAGCTGGGCGCAGTGTGTGAGTGCCTGTTGTCGTGCGTGGCGGCGGCTTGCAGGCTGCTGTAGGGCTCTTTGAGGGTGCTGGTGGTGACGGTGGTGTCGTCGAGGTAGATGGTGTGGAAGAGGGCTTGGCAGAGCATGCCGCGGACGGGGTCAGGAGATTGGCGGTAGAGGGTGCCGATGTCTTTGAGGAGGTGGAGGCTGGTGGTGAGGACGTCCCGGCCGATGGCGAGGCGTTCGTCGAGGGTTTGCTTGGTGTGCTCGAGACGCTGGCGTTCCTGCGTCAGCTCGGCCAGACGGCGGCGGGCGGCGGCGGTGTCGAGCGAGCCGTCGGCCACTAAGTCGATGAGGCGGCCTTCTTTGGCGGCGACGTCCTTGAGCTTGCGGGCGATGGCGTGGTTGCTCTGGCGGATGAGAGCCTGCTGGTCGTCGAGGGCCTGGGTCATCTCCGCTTCGGTGCGCTGGGTAAAGTCGCTGCCAAGGGAGAGGGTGCAGATGTGCCGCTCGACGTAGTCCTCCACGAGGGATACCGGCAGGTACGGCATGTCGCAGTGGCCGTCTTGGCGTCCGCGGCAGAGGTAGTAGGCGTAGGTGCCGCCTTTGCCTTTGGCCTCGGTGTAGACGAAGCGGCTGCGCCTGCCGGCTCGGTGGCAGCGTTCGCAGTGGAGGAAGCCACCTTTGAGGTAGTGGAAGTGGACGCGGTCGCGGGTGTTGTTGGAGCGCAGGGCGCGCATCTCCTGGACGCGGTCGAAGAGTTCTTGGCTGATCAGCGGCTTGTGCCGCCCCGGGTACTGCTTGCCTTTGAAGGTGACGATGCCGGTGTAGTACGGGTCGGCCAGGAGACGGTGGATGGTGGAGACGGCGAGGGGTTTGGGCGTGGGGCGCTTGGCGGATGGCCGAGTGGTCAGGCCCAGGTCGGTCAGCTTCTGTTGGAGGTGCTCGCAGGAGTAGTCGCCGGTGGCGTAGAGCTCGAAGGCTTTGCGGATGAGGGGTGCCCGCTCGGGGTCGAGCCCGATGGTGTTGATGCGGCGGCCCTCGATGGTCTCGATGATGTTGAGGTAGCCCAGGGGTGCGGGGCCGATGGTGCCGCCCTGCTCGATCTTGCGCAGCAGCTTGATGCGGATGTCGGCTCCGTCGGCGGCGCTGCGGTACTCGTTGACGGCGGCCAGCATGCCGTGGACGAGCTGGCCCTCAGGGGTTTCGTCGATGTTCTCGGTGGCGGAGATGAGGGTGACGTTGGCCTTGCGCAGCTCCATCATGGTGACGGCGTCGTCGAAGCGGCTGCGGTTGAGGCGGGAGAGCTTGTAGACCATGACGCAGTCGACGTCGCCACGCGTGTGGAGGCGCTCGAGCATAGCCTGGAACTCAGGGCGGTTGACCGTCTTGGTGCCGCTGCGCCCCAGCTCGACGTACTCGTCGACGATGGTGATGCCGAGCTGCTTGGCCTTGGCCAGGCAGATTTTGCGCTGGGTGGGGATGGATAGGCCCTCGGGGTCGTAGTCGGTGTTGACCTGGGAGGCAGTCGAAACGCGCAGGTAGAGCACGGCGGTCTTGGGGCTCTGGGTGGCGTCCATGGCTAGTGGCTCCTCATCGAGTGGTGTGGGCGTGCGGTGTTGGGCGGGCTGGAATGTTTCGGCGGGGCGTGGGCTGCTGCGCTTGGTGTGTCATCTCGAGCGGCCAGACGGCTCTGGACGAGGCGGATCAGGACGGTGGCGGTGGGCACCTGGAAGTGCCTGGCCAACGCGGCCGGATGGCGGATGCCGCGACGCCAGGCGCGTTGGAGGGCCCGCGGCGGTACCAGGCTGTAGGCGGCGAAGTGGTCGGCGGCCTGCTCGGCTTGCTGGGCGGCACTGCAGTGCGCGGTGCCGGTGTAGAGGTGGCGGGTGTGACCGTAGTCGATGATGTGCTTGAACTCGTGCAGCAGTGCCAGGCGGCTGCGCGGTGCTGGCTGGCGGCAGTTGAGGCAGATGATCCAGTCGCGACCGTTCCAGCGGCTGAAGCTCGGCACCGGCAGGGGCTCGCGCACCACCCGAATGTGCGGCAAGGCAGCGACCCGCTCGTCGGCCGGTGTGCTGGGTTGCCCTGGGCTGCTGGTGAGGTAGCGCGTCAGTGTGGCAGCCTGCCGCTCGGCCACGGTAAGCGACTGGCCGAAGCGGCAGCGCGTGCGTGGAATGAGGGCTCGGAGGCTACCCAGGACAGAGCTTTGCGTGGTGTTCATAAAATGCCTCCTTTCGTTTGATGAATTGTCAGGTGTGGCGACGCGGTGTGGAATCCGTCGTCTCATCCTGGCCGGGAGCCGGCCCGGCGTGGTGTGGCGTTAGGTCATATTTCTTGGCGATCCGCTCGAAGGCGGCGACTAGTTCGTGCTGCGCCTGGCTGGGCATATGGCGGTAGTGCGTGCGCAGATATGTCAGAAATGGTGGCAGGTCGGCCGGTGGTGCATAGCCGGCGGCCTCGATGACGTCGAGTGGCTCGAGGTCGTAGGCAGTGACCAGGCGGCCGAGGCGCTGCAGGCTGATGTCCTGCACCTTGCCCTGCTCCAGCATGGAGATGAAGCCGATGGATAGCCCGGATGCGGCAGAGGCTTGCCTGACGTTGAGCCCAGCGGCCACCCGTGCATCGTGCAGGATCGCACCCAGGCTGGGCTGGTGGGCGTCTGCGGCGCGGTCTGTCGCGCGATTAGTGGTTTCCTCCTCTGCTGTGCATTTTCCGGTATCCATGTACCTATTTTACAAGTTCCGTTTGCATATGTGAACAGATTTTCTGTACATAATAGTCGTTCTCTCCGCGTGCTGGAAATATCGATAGAAATGAACTGTGGTGAATGTGTGGATATGTCTGTGGGGTGTGTTGGTCATAGTTTTCTGTCCGCGTAGGTGAAGAATTGGTGGGTCTGGTCTGTCGGTCATTTCTGCGGTGGCACAGTGGTGGTCGCCGCCCGGCGTCGGGCTTGGCGGATGCGGCCGTGTGCCAGGGCGACGAAGGCCGGATTGATCTCCACTCCCAGCCAGTGCCGCTCCAGCCGTTCGGCGGCGACGGCGGTGGTGCCCGAGCCGAGAAAAGGGTCGAGGACGATGCCGGGCTGAGCTGTTGCCGGAGTGCAGTGGCAGGTCGGTTGCAACGGCAGTCGGGTGGCGGCGGTGCCGGAGCGCCGCAGGGGCTGGATGTAGGGCGCGCGGCAGACGGCGCAGCGCTGCTGAGGACAGGCAGCGTGCAGGATGCGCTCCACCAGATGCTCGGGATAGGTGGCGAAGTGCGCCCCGCGATAGCTCGAGACGGTCAGCTGCCAGACGTCGCCCGGGTTCTTGCCCAGCGGGTGGCTGATGGCACGCCGCCGCTTCATGGCGCGCAGGCCATCGTTGGCGTCGGTGTGGTGGCCACGCCAGGCCGCTGGCAGCCCCGTTCGATGCGGGTGGCGTGGCCAACGCGGTGGCTGGCCAGGGCGCGTGGGCGGGTGCTTGGTGAGGGGCTCCTGGCGGATAGCGTCTAGGTCGAAGAAGTAGCGCGGAGCACGGCTGAGCAGGTAGATGACCTCGTGTTTGCAGGTTAGGCGGTCGGTGACGCTGGAGGGAGTGGTGTTGGTCTTGGCCCAGATGATCTGGTTGCGGATGATCCAGCCGTCCGCCAGCAGCGCCAGGGCCAAGCGCTCGGGCCCAAGCAAAAGGGACTTGCGCGGCGCGCCTTCGCGGCGGTGCGTGCTGTAGGCGTCGCCGAGGTTGAGCCAGAGCGTGCCGGTCGGCACCAAGACGCGCGTCAGCTGCTGCATGACGGGGCGCAGGTGCTCGACCCACTGGTCAATGGTGGCCTCTGCGCCCAGCTGGCCCTGGTGCTGGTAGTTGCGCAGCCGGAAATACGGTGGGCTGGTGACGACGCAGTCGATGCTGCTGGCCTCGAGCGTGGCCAGGCGGTCGGCGGCATCGCCGGTGAGGATGGTGTTTCGCGGGGTGGTCATGCGGTGTCTCCTTTCGTTATGACGTGGTGGTGCTGGATGGAGCGTCGCTGCCCCACAACGCGGTCGGTAGATCGGCGGCGCTGGTGAGGCAGAACAGCCGCTGCTCGAGCGTGCTGGTGCGGCTGAGGTGCCGAGCGAGCGCCCGATGACGCTCGACCGCGCGTGGGCCGTGCAGAATCCACAGCACACGTGGGAAGGCACCGTGAGCGGCCTGCTCGATGCCGGTGCGGTAGTAGGCCTGGTAGCGGCGGCACTTGGCCAGCACGGTCGGGATGGACTCGGTGCCCATATCGACCTCCAGGAACCAGCGATCCTCGAAGACGCCCTCGGCATCGTGGCCGACGACGCAGGCGGCCAGGTCGGGGCGGATCAGATGTGCCTCGCCGCCCGGGCCGGTGTAGCGCCGCCAACTGAGGGGCTCGGTCTGCACGGTCACCTGCCGGTCAGCCGTGATGCCGCGCTGCAGCGCCAGGTGGGCCTCGGCCACCGCCAGGCTGTGCTGCAAGAAGCGCGGCGAGGCCTGGTGGATGCGCCAGGAGCGCCCGGCGTCGGGGTCGAGCGCGCGGGCTCCGGCCGGTGCGAGCTGCCAGATGCGCGCCGTCGAGCCAGCTTCGAGCCCGCCGATGCGGCGCTCCAGCGGGCGGATCAGACCATCGCGCTGCAAGCGAGCCAGGACGCGACGTGTGGTGCGGGCCGCGGCCTGCTGGCTGGCGTGGTCGGTGAAGACGAAGGCTTGGAGCTGATAGGTCGACAGAAAACGATGTTGCATTAGGTAGGACAGCACGAGGCGGTCGCGCTCGGACAGCGCCGTGGCGATCTGAGCCAGTTGGCGAGCGCCGACCCGCTGCCTGCCTGGCTCGGTATGCGGGGGAGCGATACGAGACGCGGTATTCGTCCCCCGTAATCGCCGAATCTGTGCCCTGACCTGGCGGTTCGTCGAATCGCCCGAGGGAGCGGCCGGACGTGCGAACGGACGCCCAGGCTGCTCATACTCATCGCGTCGGTGCTGGGTGGAGATACTCATGAGCCGCCTCCGCTCTGCCCGTCGTCAGTGGATGACGTGCCCGGTGGGCGTCGCACGCGCCCGATGTCGTCGGTGGGCTGCGGGGCGTGCATGGCTGTGTCGCCGCTGGGGCTCGGCATGCCGGCCAGCCGCGCCAGATCGGCCTCAACCGCGCTGAGCGCCTGCCCGCAGCGCCGTCGGGAGGTTTGCCAGATGTGCTCGGGGCGGTGCAATGGAGCGGGCAACGGCTCGGTGCGCAGGCTGAGCGGCGGCTGCGTCTGCCCATCCGCCAGCAGTGAGGCATAGGCCTGGTAGGCGGGTAGCTGCTGGTAGTCCTCCGCCTCGAGCAGCCCGCCAGACAAAGCCGCAATGGCGCGGGCGTCCTCCCGTGGCAGGCTGAAGGCAACGCGCGAGCGAGCATTGGCCATGACACCGGCCAAGAGCGCCTTGGGCAACTGCCCCAAGTGCTGGTGGCTGAGCGTCAGTCCCAGCCCCAGGCCGCGCGCTTGCGCTAGCGCCGCCCCGAGGTCGCCCGGGAGACGCAGATAGTCCTGCACCTCATCGATGTGCAGCATGACGGCATGGCGCTGACGTTCTGGCAGGCGAATCCGCTCCAGAGCGGCCTGCCAGATCAACGAGACGATGACCGACCCCAGCAACTGGCTCGCCTCTTGCCCCAGCGCGCCCTTGGTCAGGCTGACCAGCACGACGCGCGGCCCGGGCCCCTGCGCGTTGTCCGCGTCGGGGGCGAAGAGCTGATGCCAAGCGAACGTCGGCGAGCGCTGGCCAAACACCGCCCGCAGTTGTGGGCGTAGCAGGATCGGGCGCAGCTTGTTCATCAGCGGGGCGATCGCTTGGCGTCGCTCCGCCTCGCTCAGCGCTTCGTACCAGGCCCAGAATGCGCCCAGCCCGAGCGGATCGCGCCGCACCACCGCGCCAGTCACCGAGCGGCGAAAGCCCGGGTTGGTCAGCAGCAGTGGCACCATCGCCAGGCTGGCATCACCGCGCCGTGCCAGGCTGAGCAGGCTGGCGTGCAAGATGTCCTGGGTGCGCGGCCCCCAACTGTCGGCGTACAGCGAGCGAAAGACACCGAGTAGCAGATCAGCCGCCAAGTCTGGACTCTGGCCGCCCGCCAGTGGGTTGACCCCGACCGGCTGCGTATCGGCCGCATCTAGGATCACTGTCTGCCTCACCAGGTGGGCCGGGAGACGCGTCGCGATATCGACGACCAGATCGCCCTTGGGGTCGATCACCACCACACGGCGGCCCGCCACCGCATCCTGCAGCGCCAGGTGGGCTAGCAACGTGGACTTACCGACGCCCGTCGGCCCCAGCACATGCAGATGACGCAGCGACGCCTCCGCCGACAACGTCACTGATCGGCTCGGCTCACTCACCGCGCGGCCCAAGACCCGCCCCTGGTTGGACGCCAGCGAGGCTGTCACCGCAGCCGGTGCAGGCAGCACCCGCGGATGCTGCGGGGCCAGCCCTGGGAGCCCTTCGCACAGGGGCCAACCCAGCAGCCCTGGTATCTCCGCTGGCCGCAGCACATTTGCCACCAGCCACGGTGGCCGAGCCTCAACCAGCGCCCTGACCGTTGAGCGCCACACCTGCAGCCTTACCCGAGGTGTCTCCAGGCCGCGCACTGCGGCTGAGATTGCCAGCACCAGGCCACGGGCTCGCTCCAGGCGAGGTGCTGCGGCACTGATGCGCAGGCTCGACCAAAAGCCGTGCTCACGCTGTGCCGCCTCGGCCTGCCGTCGCCCTGTAGTAGTGGTGCCCACCGGTGGATCGGGTTCTTGCGGACGCTGCCGACCGCCCAGCACCAGCTGCACCCGCACCGTCTCGCCCCGATGAGTTGCGGCCAGCGCCGCCAGCAGGCTACGCGTGACCGCCTCGGCACTGTCGCTGGGCAGGGCTGCTCCAGCGCGACGGCGGACGTGCAGATTGGCAACGGCCACTGCGCCGCTGGTGCCGAGGTCATCGCGGAACAGCTCGGCGTCAACTGCAGCCACGCCCGACTGCCGGGCCAGCCGCACCCCAGGCAGGTGCGCCAGGGCCAGGGCCTGTACATCGCGCAGGGCGCCAGGCAGGGCCCCGATCCGCCAGTGCACCGTGCCAGCGCTGCCGATGAGTTCGCAGGCCACCACCGGGCCGCCTGGCAGCGTGGCCACTGCGGCGAAGAAGGCCTGCACCCGGGTCTGATCCACCGGCACTGGCAGCTCTAAGCGCCGCCACACCAAGCCACTCGCCCCCAACGGGGCTCGGCGGGCCGCCGTCATGACTGCCCCTCCCCGCTGGTCTGGGCCGAGTTGCCGGTAGACGCCTCGGTGTCGCGCTGCGCCTGGCTGGCCACCAGTTCCATGATCGCTCGGGCGATCCGGGCCGTATCCGGTCGCTGGCGCAGCTCCGATCGCACCGTCAGCTGCCTGGGGCGGCGACTGCCGCGGGGCGAGCGCCACGGCTTGGGTGCCTGTTGCTTTCTTGACGAACGATTGTTTCTGGGCATGACAAATACGCCTCCTTTCCTTGCAAGGGGTTACTTAGTTGCTCATAGCGCCGACCAATTACGTCGCACGCTTTGACGCGTCATTGCGCCGATTGGCCATTAGTTCAATCAATTGAACGTGGCCTTATTTCGAGTATGCGTTCAATATTATGAACAGTCAAGTATGTTTGTGTATTTAACAACACCGAGCGGAAGGCATTTTCCGTCGATGACATGTGGCAATAAAATGAGGCGATTCAGAATTGCCACCAGCGTCGCACCGCCCACGCGCCGCCGACGACGATGCTCGCCAGCACAGCCCCGACGGCCAGCCACGGCCAGATACAGCGGATGATCTGCACCGCCCCGTAGAGCGCCAGGCAGCCCAGCAGCACCGCGAAGCACGCGCCCACCAGCCGATCCACCAGCGAGGGCACCTCACGCATCGCCATCAGCTCCGCGTGGGTCTGTCTTTGCCGGCTTCTTTGCCTGCGGCTCTGTCGCCCCTCGCGCCTCCTGCGCCCGCCTCGTCATCGCTACGGCGCTATGGAAGGCGGCGAGGTCGTGGGCCTGTTTGGTGGCGATGGCCTGCTGCCAGGCGTCGGTCTGGGCGCGAGTAGCTGTGGTGGGCGGAGTGTCGTCGCGCCAGACGGCCCAGGCCAGCAGGGCGATGGCGATGAGCGTCAGGCAGCCGACGAAGGCCAGGCCGTTGATGATCCAGCTCATGAGGGATATGTCCTTTCTGATGGTGTGCGTGGTTGCTTGGTCGTGCTGGGGTGTCTCGGTATGTCGCCATCGGCTCAGAACTGCGCGATGCCGCGGGCGGCCTTGATGCCGTAGGCGCGCAGGATGGCGTGGTAGTAGGTCGCTCCGGCGGGAGCGGTCTGGTAGCAGGACTCGGCCAGAGCGGACAGCGTGGCGACGTTGCCCATGGCGCTGGCGGCCAGGAAGGCGCGGGCTTGGTCGGTGGCGTGGGCCAATTGGCTGTCGGCGGCCAGCTCGTCCAGACGGCGCTGGGCGGTGCGGGCCAGGCTGCGCGACTGCGGCGTCCGGGGTGGGAGCAGATCGGCGGCGAACAGCTCGGCGATCGGCAGGATGGGTGCAGCGGACTGAGGGCCGGTGAGGTGGTCGGAGCGGTCGGTCGTGGGCATGAGGGACTCCTTTCAGCGTTCCGTCCGGCCGCCGGAGAGTCATTTGGCGTGTTCCCCTGATGGCTGATAACAGCCGGTTCGGATGTAACGAACATAAACCGTTGGAATCCCAAGGAAAAGCATAAGCGTGATAACATCGAGCAGGCTGCGGGATACTCCGGATTCGGGAACCTTGGGACCCGGCGCTGCGGTGCCGCCGCCCTGGGCCCGGTGTCCTGGTCTCGCGGTGCTCGGCCTGGGGTGCGTCGTTGGGACCACTCCGAGAGAGGGGCATCTTGCAAGGGGCCGAGAGTGCAGGAGTGTCTCAGCCTCTCCCTGCTCGTTTCGTCCAGGCGATTGCTGGCGGGGCTGGTCAGGCGTGCGGCCCTGGGCGGCAAGACGGACAGTCGGAGATGAGTGCGAGGAGGGCGGTCGGGGATGGCTGCGGAGAAGATGACGGACGGTGATGCCGAGAACGCCCCAGCGCACGACGCGCCGGGTGCGGGGCCAGTCGACGCTCATGAGCAGCGCTATCCCGACTACCTCATGGACTTCCCTCCCGACCTGTCTCCAGAGCAGGTCCAGCACTGGCAGCGGTTCTTCGACCTGCGCGAGGACATCCTGCTGGACTACGGCTACCAGACGGCCCGGGCGTACTGGACCGACCTACAGGACATCTTCGAGTGGGCCGTAGAGCGCGACAAGGACGTCCTGGCCCTGACCGGCCGCGACCTGCGCCAGTACTGCGCCCTGCTGCGCAGGCGCAAGTACAGCGAAGCCACCATTCGACGACGGATGGTGGCCTGGAGGAAGATGGAGGAGAGGATGAAGGAGGAGTGAGAGGCGGAGTCCGGTTGTGGCCTGGAGCCTTAGCGCGTGGCGCTTCGGGTACCACATGGACTTGGCGAAGAAAAGTCTCAATTGTGAAACTGTTGAGAGTGAGATGAGGTAGAAAACGATGCCGACAACCACAGAGCAATGTGACCTTGCTCACAGTTTCTGGTCTTTGACGGGCGCTCTGGTCTATTGTTCCTTCGTGGCACGCACATTGTTGACGGTTTCTTGTTCTAGGGCGGCCTCCCCGCGGCCATGGGGACGGTTGCCTGGGCCGATCACTGACATTTTCGCTGAGTCCTAGGCGCTTCGCGTGCGAGTTGAGTGGCAACCTCTCTCCCGTTTGTTGTCCCTTGTGGGACGCAGGGTTGTTACGGGGCGGTCGCATGTATCAATGATGAGCGGATAGGTCATGCGATCCCATTGAACGAAGCGAAGAAATATAAAATTTGATTATTAGAGTCGATTATTATACAATCGAAATTGCATGAAAGAACATTTAAGAGCTTCCAGTACTGGAGAGATTGAGGAATGCACACGGGAGGAAAGA
>ERZ772967.2784-NODE-2784-length-11026-cov-22.170814_pt1 | contig 11026 bp, 12 predicted proteins | sample MGYA00511677_ERZ772967 | MGnify/ENA primary metagenome ERZ772967 (study PRJEB29015, sample SAMEA2737931) | human oral metagenome | biome: human oral; feature: human-associated habitat; material: dental | place: China | collected 2146 ...
GAGAGATCAGCCTGCGGCGGCTGGTCAAGGAGGCCCTGCGCATGCGCCCCGACCGCCTCCTCATCGGAGAGGTCCGCGAGGCCGAGGCCCTGGACCTCCTCATCGCCATGAACTCGGGCCTGCCGTCCATGTGCACCATCCACGCCAACTCCGCCAGGGAGGCCATCATCAAGATCTGTACGCTCCCGCTGCTGGCAGGGGAGAACGTCTCCAGCGACTTCGTGGTCCCCACCGTCGCCAGCGCCATCGACCTGGTCGTCCACCTCGACCTGGATCGCAGCGGGCGCCGTACCGTGCGAGAGGTCGCGGCCCTGTCCGGCCGGGTGGAGAACGGCATCATCGAGCTCTCAGACGTCTTCCACCGTGACCCCACCGGCAACCTCGTCCGGGGCGCCGGAGCGCCCGACGCCGTCGAGCGCTTCAACCGGGCCGGTCACGATCTGACCGCACTGCTCAGCTCCCGCCCCGCAGGTCCCCAGGAGGTCTACTGATGGGCGCCGTCGCCGGGCTCCTGGGCGGGGTGGGGCTGCTCCTGATCTGGATGGCCTGCACCTCCGACCCGCCTCGGTGGCGTTCGCGGCGCTCCCGTCTCCTGGCCGACATCCTGGTCCAAGCGGGTGCCGGCCGCACCAGCCCCGCGATGTTCGTCCTGGGGTCGATCGGGCTGGGGCTGCTGGTCGGTCTGGTCTTCCTGGGGATGTCCCGAGCCTGGCCGGTGGCCCTGGCCTTCACCGCCATCTTCACGGCGATTCCTTTCCTTGTCATCTCCTCGCGAGCGCGCAACCGCCGCACCCGGCTGCGCGAGGTGTGGCCCGAGGCCGTCGACACCCTCGTCTCCGGCGTTCGTGCGGGCATGAGCCTGCCGGAGGCGCTGACCAACCTCGGTGAGCGCGGCCCGGAGGCAGTCCGCCCCCAGTTCCGGGCCTTCGCCACCGACTACGCCGCCTCGGCCCGCTTCGACAGCTCCCTGGACCGTCTCAAGGCCCGCTTCGCTGACCCGGTCGCCGACCGGATCGTTGAGGCCCTGCGCCTGGCCCACGAGGTCGGCGGCACTGACCTGGGGACGCTGCTGCGCTCCCTGTCGCAGATGCTGCGTGAGGACATGCGCACCCGAGGCGAGCTCGAGGCTCGCCAGTCCTGGACCGTCAACGGCGCCAAGGTCGCGGTCGCCGCCCCGTGGCTGGTTCTGGCGCTGCTGTCCAGCCGGCCTCAGGCAGCAGCGGCCTACGCCACCACCGCCGGAGCCGTCGTTCTCCTGATCGGAGCCGTTGTATCGGTCATCGCCTACCGGCTCATGCTGCGCCTGGGGCGACTGCCCGAGGAGGAGAGGACGCTGCGATGAACCCCATGGCGATGCTCACCGGTGGACTCGCCGGGCTGCTGGGGGCAGTGGGCATCCTGAGCGTCATCTCGGCCCTCCGCCGACGCCGCCCCACGCTCATGGCCCGCCTGGAGCCCTACGTCCACCGCCGGCCCACGACCTCCAGCCTGCTGGCCGCTCCGGCAGGGCCGACCTCTGACGGGAGCACCGTCGTCGGCCTGCTCATGGCCTCCACCGCACGTGCTCTCAGTCTCGGCAGGCTGATGGACACCCTGGGGTCGTCGGCCGACTCGGTCCGGCGGCGCTTGACGCGATCAGGGTCGTCACTGGGGGTCGACCAGTTCCGCGTCCAGCAGGTCCTGTGGTCGACAATGGCGCTCCTGCTCGTCCTGACTGCAGGCGGCCTGGCGGCCCTGGCCCGCTCCGTCAACGTGCCCGCGCTCATCGTCCTGTGCCTCATGGGCACAGTCGCCGGGGCCGCTGCCCGCGACTGGTGGCTCAGCCGGGCCGTGGCGAAACGGCTGTCGCGGATCGAGGCGCAGCTGCCCGACGTCGTCGAGCTGCTGGCCCTGGCGGTGGGGGCCGGTCAGGGCCCGGTGCCGGCCATTGAGCGCATCGTCGCGCTGGGCCGGGGCGATCTCGTCGACGAGCTGCGCAGCACTCTGACCGACATCCGCTCCGGCACGGTTCTGTCCACCGCGCTGGACCGTATGGAGCGGCGAGTCGGCTCCGTCCACATCACCCGCTTGTGCGAGGCGATCATCGTGGCCCTCGAGCGCGGCACACCACTGGCCGAGGTCCTACGCTCCCAGGCCGCCGACGTGCGTGAGGCGGCGCGCCAGGACCTCATGGAGGAGGGCGGAAGACGAGAGATCGCCCAGATGGTCCCCGTGGTCTTCCTCGTCCTGCCCATCACCGTCGTCTTCGCCCTCTTCCCGGGACTGTTCGTTCTCAGGCTGGGGGTGTGAAACGCCCTCACCTCCCTCCGGCACCTGCCGAGCCCAATCAGCCTTCGTCCTCTTGCCCAGAATCCCGACCGACAGCAAGGAGCAGTCATGAAGCGCCTCATCCCTCCCACATCCCACCGCCCTCACCCCGGTTCCCGGTTGTGGCGTGCCACCGGTGCGCCCCGGATCGATCTGCGCGATGAGCGCGGCGACGTCCCCGGCTGGGTCCTGGTGACCCTCATGACCGCGGGGCTCGTCGTGGCCCTGTGGACGGTGGCCGGCAGCACGCTGACCGAGGTCTTCCTCAACGCCATCGCGAAGGTGACCAGTGCGATCTGAACGAGTGTCCCACCTCGGGGTGCTCCAACGGGCTGGTCGTGCCCTGCCCCGGCCGGGTCGCCCCTGCCCGCGCGAGCACAACGAGTCGGGCTCGGCCGTCGTCGACTTCGTCATGGTCGGCGCCCTGGTCATCGTCGTGTTCGTGGCGCTCCTCCAGGTGGCCCTGGGGGTCTACGCCCGTAACGTCCTCACCGATGCCGCGGGCGACGGCGCTCGTCGAGCCGCACTGGTCGGGGGCACGGAGGCTGAGGCGCGCCAGCGGGTGCAGGTTCTCACCGACGCCGCCCTCAGGCGTGGCTACGTGGACACCGTCACCGTCTCGCGGGTCCCCTCCGGCGACCTGAGGATCGTTGAGGTGACGGTGACAGCGCCCTTCCCGGTCCTGGGGCTGTTCGGCCTCGGAGGGACACTGCGGGTCACCGGGCACGCCATCGATGAGTCCTCCCTGATCCAGGAGAGGTGAGTACGGGTGGTAGGCATGGTTGGCTCCAGGCGACGCGGGAGCTGTGCCGCGCCGCGGTCGCCGAGGGCGGTGCCGGCCCCCGCCCTCATCGCCGGGAGGGCAGTCAGCCGGTTCCGAGAAGCGCTCAGGGCAGGTCCCCGTAGCGTCCGGCGGCTCATGAGCCAGGAGGAGGGCAATGCGATCGTCGAGTTCATCGGGTGGAGCGCCGTCCTGGTGGTGCCCGTGCTCTACCTGGTGGTGACGCTCGCCCAGCTCCAGGCCACGACCTTCGCCGTCGCCTCGGCGGCCGACGCCGCCAGCCGGGTGCTGGAGGTCGATGACTCGCCCTACGCGATGGACAACGCGCAGTTGGCCATGCAGCTGTCCCTGTCCGATCAGGGCATCGACGCCGACCCGTCGGGCTCCCTGTCGGTCACCTGTGCTCACGGCTGCACCCGGGGACAGGCGGCGATGGTCGAAGTCTCAGTCGGTGTGGACCTGCCGGGCTTCGCCTCGCTGGGGATCGGCCGGGACGTCGTCGTCGTGGACACTGAGCGCTCCATCACCCTGCCGGGCAAGGAGGAGCCGTGAACCGGAACTCCGCTCCCAGGGCCGCCCGAGGTCGGGCCCGCGCCCTGCTGCGTCGGCTGCACCGCGAGGAGGACGGGCAGACGCTTCTCCTGGGGGTCGGGCTCATCTGTGTCGTGCTCGCGCTGCTGTTCGTCGCAGCCTCGGCAACCGCCGTCTACCTCGACCTCAAGACCCTCACGTCACTGGCGGACTCGGCTGCGGCCGCGGGAGCCGACAGCGTGGAGGCGCACCCCTACTACGGGGGCGGTGTCACGGATGACGCACCCGGGTCCCTCACCGACGCAGGGGTCGGGAGCAAGGCGGCCGAGGACCTGTCCGCCCAGCCTGCAGCGGACAGGCTGGAGGGGGTCACGATCGTCAGCGCCCGGGCCGCCGACAGCCGCACCGCCGAGGTGCGTCTGCCGGGAGCGCGCCGGGGCCGGGACGTCGTCCCCGGGGCCGTCGTCGGCCACGCGGGCGAGCTCCACCCGCGCGTCGTCCGCGCGCTCGGGCTGCCCGAGCGCGCCTGCGCGCTCGAGATCGACCTGGAGCCGCTGCTGGAGGCCGTCGAGGCCGCGGGCGTGCTCCAGGTGCGGGCGGTGTCGACCTTCCCCGCGGGCAAGGAGGACATCGCGCTCGTCGTCGACGAGGCCGTGGCCGCCGCCGCCGTCGAGGCGGTCATCCGCGAGGCCGCGGGGGACCTCCTCGAGGAGGTGCGCCTGTTCGACGTCTTCCGCGGGCCCCAGCTGGGCGAGGGCCGCAAGTCGCTGGCCTTCTCCCTGCGCCTGCGCGCGCCCGACCGGACCCTGACGGCCGGGGAGCTGGCGGGCGTGCGCAAGCGCGTGGTCAAGCGCGCCGCCAAGCGCCTGGGGGCCGAGCTGCGCGCCTGAGTCGCCGAAACCTGCGCGCTCGCGGGAGGCGGACCCGGCGGGAAGGCCGTGTGGTGATGCTCACTGTTGGATCCGCGATCCTCGTCTCGACCCGTGCGGGCCCGCGCTTGGCGATACTTGACCCATGAAGATCCTCCTCACCTCCTCCTCCCGTCATGGCGCGACCGATGAGGTCGCCGGGGCCATCGCCGAGCGGCTGCGCGCCTCCGGGATCGACGTCGACCGGGCGCGCCCCGAGGACGTGACGAGCGTCGAGGGCTACGACGCCTTCGTCATCGGCAGCGCCATCTACATGACGCGCTGGACCGACGAGGCCGTCGACTTCACCGAGCGCTTCCACAAGGCGCTGATCGCCCACCCGGTCTGGGCCTTCTCCGTCGGCCTGTCCGGCCTTCCGAAGGGGAGGGTCGCCGATCCCCGTCGCATCGGCCCCGTCCTGCTGTCCATGGACCCGAAGGACCACATCACCTTCCCCGGCCGCTTCGACCCGTCCGAGCTGTCGTGGCGCGAGCGCTCCATCGCCAGGATGGGCGGAGCCTCGGAGGGCGACTTCATCGACCTCGACGCCGTGCGCGAATGGGCGGACGCCATTGCCACAACGCTGATCGCCCAGGCCTGACCACCCAGGCCTGACCACCCAGGGCCGACGGCGAAGCCCCGGCCCCGGCGGCGTGTGAGCAAGCCGACGGCCCGGGCCCGCCCTCCCATTTCGTATTTCTATGCACTCGCACGTATGCTTCCCGCATGACGTGGACAGCAGCGGTCGCCGGTGCGACCGGATACGCGGGGGGCGAGGTCCTCCGCCTCCTGGCGGCCCACCCCGGCATCGAGATCGGCGCCCTCACCGCCGGGTCCTCGGCCGGAACGGTCCTGGGCCGCCACCACCCGCACCTCATCGCCCTGGCGGACCGCCCCATCGAGCCCACCGACGTCGAGCGCCTGGCCGATCACGACATCGTCGTCCTGGCCCTGCCGCACGGCGCCTCCGGCGAGATCACGGCCGCCCTGGAGGCCCGCGCGACGAGCACCGGCCGCGCCCCCCTGCTCATCGACTGCGGGGCCGACCACCGCCTGACCGACCCCGCCGCCTGGCGCGCCTTCTACGGCACCGAGCACGCCGGCGCCTGGACCTACGGCATGCCCGAGCTCCTGCACGACGGCGAGCGCGAGGCCCGCGCGCAGCGCGACCTGCTGGCCGCCACCGGGCGGATCGCCGTGCCCGGGTGCAACGTCACCGCCGTGACCCTGGCCGCCCAGCCCGGCGTCGCCGCCGAACTCATCGACGCCGGCCAGGTCACCGCCGTCCTCGCCGTCGGCTACTCCGGGGCGGGCAAGGCCCTCAAGCCCCACCTGACGGCCGCCGAGGCCCTCGGGGCCGCCCAGCCCTACGCCGTCGGGGGCGTGCACCGCCACATCCCCGAGATCGTCCAGAACCTCGAGGTCGCCGGCGCCCGGCCCGGCGCCGTCCGCCTGTCCTTCACCCCCGTCCTGGTCCCCATGAGCCGCGGCATCCTCGCCACCGTCACGGCGCCGGTCACCGAGGCCGTGCTGAGCACCGAGCACCCCGGCGAGGTCCTGCGCAGCGCCTGGGAGCGCGCCTACGGCGGGCCCGGCGAGGGCGAGGCCCTGATCCACCTGCTGCCGGAGGGCGTCTGGCCGACCACCGGCGCCGTCGCGGGCTCCGGCCTGGCCACTGTGCAGGTCGCCTACGACCGGGCCGCCGGCGTCGCCGTCATGATGTGCGCCATCGACAACCTCGGCAAGGGCACGGCCTCGGCCGCCGTCCAGTGCCTCAACCTCGCCCTCGGCCTGGGCGAGACCACCGGCGTCGTCACCGAAGGAGTCGCCCCGTGAGCGTCACCGCCCCCGCAGGATTCCGGGCCGCCGGCGTGCGCGCGGGCCTCAAGGCCTCGGGCAGGCCCGACCTCGCCCTGGTCGTCAACGACGGCCCGCTCGACGTCGCCGCCGGGGTCTTCACCGCCAACCGCGTGGTCGCCGCCCCCGTCGTGTGGTCGCGCGCCGCCGTCGCCGACGGCAGGGCCCGCGCGGTCATTCTCAACTCCGGTTCCGCCAACGCCTGCACCGGCGCCCGGGGGGCCGACGACGCCGCCGCCACCGCCGGGCGCGTCGCCGAACTGCTCACCGCCGCCGACCCGCAGCGCCCGGTCCGTCCCGACGACGTCCTCGTGTGCTCCACCGGCGTCATCGGCGTCCCCCTCGACATGCCCGCCCTCCTGTCCGGCGCCGGGCGGGCCGCCGGGGCGCTGGCCCCCACGCCCGAGGCCGGCCACGACGCCGCCCGCGCCATTATGACCACCGACACGGTCCCCAAGGAGGACGCCGTCTCGCGCACCGCCGACGGCGTCGCCTGGAGCGCGGGCGGCATGATCAAGGGCGTGGGCATGCTCGCCCCCGGCCTGGCCACCATGCTGTGCGTCATCACCACCGACGCCGTCGTCGACGCCGCCGCGGCGCGGGCGGCCCTGGGCGGGGCCGTGGCCCGGACCGTCAACCGGATCAACTCCGACGGCTGCATGTCCACCAATGACACGGTCCTGCTGCTGGCCTCCGGGGCCTCGGGCGCGCGCCCCTCGCCCGCCGAACTGGGCGGGGCCCTCACCGAGCTCCTGGCCCGCCTGGGCCGGCGCCTGGTCGCCGACGCCGAGGGCGCCACCCACGACATCGCCATCACCGTCTCCGGCGCCGTCAGCGAGGCGGCGGCCGAGGCCGCGGCCCGCGCCGTGTCCGCCTCCAACCTCCTCAAGTGCGCGGTGGCCGGAGGGGACCCGAACTGGGGCAGGGTCCTGGCCCAGCTCGGCACGGTCCCCGCCGAGGCCTGCCCCTTCGACCCCGACGAGGTCGACGTGGCCATCAACGGGGTCGTCGTCTTCCGGCACGGGGCCCCGGGCGAGGACCGGGACGCGGTCGACATGACCCCGCGCGAGACCCGCATCGACATCGACCTGTCCGCCGGCGGCGCCGAGGCGACGGTGTGGACCAACGACCTCACCCACGGATACATCACCATCAACGCCGACTACACCACATGAGCGCCATGAACTCCGCCGATCACGCACACATCGCCGTCCCCGCCCACCTGACCCCCACGCAGAAGGCCTCCGTCCTGCTGGAGGCCATGCCCTGGCTGCGCGCCTACAAGGGGGCGACCATCGTCATCAAGTACGGCGGCAACGCCATGATCGACGACTCCCTCAAGCGGGCCTTCGCCGCCGACGTCCTCTTCCTCCACCAGGTGGGCCTGCGCCCCGTCGTCGTCCACGGCGGCGGCCCCCAGATCAACGCCATGCTCGAGCGCCTGGGCATCGAGTCGGAGTTCCGCGGCGGCCTGCGCGTGACCACGCCCGAGGTCATGGACGTGGTCCGCATGGTCCTGACCGGGTCGGTCCAGCGCGAGCTCGTCTCCCTGCTCAATGAGACGGGCTCGGCCGCCGTGGGCATCTCCGGGGAGGACGGCGGCCTGCTGCGGGCGCGCCAGCGCCTGGCCACGGTCGACGGCGAGAGCGTCGACGTCGGGCTCGTGGGCGACGTCGTCGAGGTCGACCCCCGCTCGGTGACCGAGCTGCTGGAGCAGGGGCGCATCCCCGTCATCTCCTCCGTCGCCCCGCTCCTCGCCGACCCGACCACGGTCCTCAACGTCAACGCCGACACCGCGGCCGCCGCCATCGCCGTCGCCCTGGACGCGCAGAAGCTCATCATGCTCACCGACGTCGAGGGGCTCTACTCCGACTGGCCCGACAGGAGCTCGCTCATCTCGCGCATCGGCGTCGACGCCCTCGAGGCCCTCATCCCCGAGCTCGACTCCGGCATGATCCCCAAGATGGAGGCCTGCCTGCGGGCGGTGCGCGGGGGAGTGGGGCAGGCCCACGTCGTCGACGGGTGCCAGCCCCACGCCATGCTCCTGGAGATCGTCACCGACGACGGCGTGGGCACGGTCATCTACCCCGAGCACACCAACCGGTCGCGCACGAAGGGCGGGCAGTCGCTGTGAGCGCCGTCGACGCCCGGAGCGGGAGGGACGCGAACGGAACCGCCTCCGCGCAGGCGACCCCGGTCGCCGGAACCGGGCGGGCCTGGGCGCAGCGCTACGGGCGGGCCGTCATGAACACCTTCGGCGCCCCGCAGCGCGTCCTCGTGCGCGGGCGCGGCGCCCGCGTGTGGGACGCCGACGGCGCCCAGTACACCGACCTGCTCGCCGGGATCGCGGTCAATTGCCTGGGCCACGCCCACCCGGCCGTGGTGGAGGCCGTCACCGCGCAGCTGAGCACCCTGGGGCACGTGTCGAACTTCTTCACCACCCCGGCGCAGATCACCCTCGCCGAGGAGCTCATCGGACTCGTCTTCCCCGGCGCCGACCCGGCCGACTCCAGGGTCTTCCTGGCCAACTCCGGCACGGAGGCCAACGAGGGGGCCTTCAAGATCGCGCGGCGCCACGGGGGGGCGCAGCGCCCGCGCGTCCTCGCCCTGACCGACGCCTTCCACGGGCGCACCATGGGCTCCCTGGCCCTGACCCACAAGGCCGCCTACCGCGAGCCCTTCGAGCCGCTGCCCGGCGGGGTGGAGTTCGTCCCCGCCGGGGACGGGGCCGCGCTGGCCGCCGCCATGGGGCCCGACGTCGCCGCCCTCATCGTCGAGCCCATCCAGGGCGAGGCGGGCGTGCGCGAACTGCCCCCCGGCTACCTGGAGGCGGCCCGCGAGCTGACCGGGCGCGCCGGCGCCCTGCTCATCATCGACGAGGTCCAGACCGGCATGGGCCGCACGGGCGCCTGGATGGCCCACCACCTGCTCGCCCCGTCCGTCACGCCCGACGTCGTCACCCTGGCCAAGGGCCTGGGCGGCGGCGTGCCGATCGGGGCGGTCGTCGCCACGGGGCCCGCGGCCGGCCTGCTCGGCCCCGGCCAGCACGGGACGACCTTCGGGGGCAACCCGGTGGCCTGCGCGGCGGCCCTGGCCGTCATCGCCACGATCCGCGACGAGGGCCTGCGGGAGAGGGCGAACGCGCTCGGGGAACGCTGGTCGGCCGAACTGGCCGCCGTGCCCGGGGTGACGGGCGTGCGGGGGCGCGGGCTGCTGCGCGGGGTCGGGCTGGCCGACGCCGTCGGCCCGGCCGCGGCCGTCGCCGCCGAGCTCATGGAGCGGGGCTTCATCGTCAACGCGCCGCGCCCGGACACGCTCCGCCTGGCGCCGCCCCTCATCCTCCCCGACGCCGACGCGGACCGCTTCACCGCGGTCCTGCGCCGGGTGCTCGCCGACCGATTGACCCAGGCAGGCCCCGCATGACCGACCACGACTCCTCCTACGCGGCCCCGCAGACCAAGGCGGCCCGCCACGCGCTCATCACGCGGATCCTGGCCAAGGAGCGCATCCGCTCCCAGGCCGAGCTGCGCGAGGCGCTCGCCGCGCGGGGCATGAGCACGACGCAGGCGACCCTGTCGCGGGACCTCGTCGAGCTGCGGGCCACCAAGATCCGCTCCGCCGGGGGCGCCCAGGTCTACGCCATCCCCGAGGCGGGCGCCCCCGGCCAGATCCACGTCGGCTCGGCCCCGCTCCCCGGTGGCTCCCTGACCGAGCACACGACGACGCGCCTGGCGCGCTGGTGCGCGGACCTGCTCGTCACGGCCGAGTGGGCCGGGCAGCAGCTCGTGCTGCGCACCCCCGCCGGCGCGGCCCAGCTGCTGGCCAGCGCCGTCGACGACGCCATGCTGCCCGGGGTCCTGGGCTGCATCGCCGGGGACGACACCGTGCTCGTCATCACCCGGACGCAGGATGTCACCGCCGACGTCGCGGCGCACCTGCTCGCCCTGGCGGACCCGGCCGCGCGCCACTGAATCCTCCGGGCGGGGCCCCACTCCGCTCGTCTCCCATCCGCATCCCCCACGCCGTCGGCCCCGGACGATCCGTCCCGGGCACGGGCGCCATGACAAGAAAAGAGAACACATGAGCGAGCACAAGGACCGCGTCGTCCTCGCCTACTCCGGGGGCCTCGACACCTCCGTGGCCATCGGCTGGATCGGGGAGACCACCGGCCGGGAGGTCATCACCGTGGCCGTCGACGTCGGCCAGGGCGGGGAGGACCTGGAGGTCATCCGCCGACGGGCCCTGGACTGCGGCGCCGTCGAGGCCTACGTGGCCGACGCCCGCGAGGAGTTCGCCGCCGAGTACTGCATGCCGGCGCTCAAGGCCAACGCCCTGTACGAGGGCGTGTACCCGCTCGTGTCCGCCCTGTCCCGCCCGCTCATCGCCAAGCACCTGGTGCGGGCGGCGCGCGAGTTCGGCGCCTCCACGGTGGCCCACGGCTGCACCGGCAAGGGCAACGACCAGGTCCGCTTCGAGGTGGCCATCACCTCCATGGCCCCGGACATGGACTGCATCTCGCCGGTGCGCGACCTGGCGCTGACCCGCGACGTGGCCATCGACTACGCCGAGAAGCACCACCTGCCCATTGAGACCACCAAGCACAACCCCTTCTCCATCGACCAGAACGTGTGGGGCCGGGCCG
>ERZ772967.2786-NODE-2786-length-11022-cov-3.601076_pt1 | contig 11022 bp, 10 predicted proteins | sample MGYA00511677_ERZ772967 | MGnify/ENA primary metagenome ERZ772967 (study PRJEB29015, sample SAMEA2737931) | human oral metagenome | biome: human oral; feature: human-associated habitat; material: dental | place: China | collected 2146 ...
GAGATGAAGGATCCGAAATACTCTTCTACTCCTCCCCAGATAGTGAGTAGACTCACGTAAACCATGGCAATCCAAACCATTAGTTTATAGCTTACTTTGGGCATCCCACTTTTTACAATCATACAGTTCACATACGATCCTGTACCCTGGGTTCCAATATTAGCGAAGGCTACTAATAGTAGACTTAAGAGAGCAAAGGCTGGTGTGCTTAGAGTTGAAAGCATCGTCGTTGGATCACTTTCATAAACACCTGTTTTGACAAACATGGCCAAAGCCATCACCCCACCTGTCGCAGCAAAGAATGGCGCAACAACCCCATATGACAAGGCTGTAGCCCAATAGCCACTGCGTTCTGATTTTGCCAAACGTGGCAAGACAAAGGCTTGTGTAGACCAAGAAAAGGCTACGGCCACATTTCCTTCCCCTGACATCATAAAACGTTCAATCGGTGTCAAATTTTCTTGGATGGCAGGTTGGACATTCATAATATCCCTAATCGGAACCGCAACAAAACAGATCCCAACGATGATCAGCCCAACAAATAACAAGGCTACCACTAGAAAGCGATTGGTGCCTTTAATCACTTCTGGACCCCCAAGAGCAATCAGCGTTCCAAGGAGAACACAGAGAGTACCTAAAATCGGTGCCCATACTCCCTTGTCTAAACCAAGTCCAAAATTATTTCCCAAGTGGATCATAGAATTGGCAAAAAGATTAGCCGCAACGGCGTACCAGCCAAAGTTAGCCAAGCTAATAATGGTTGATAGCAAGGCTACCCCTTTTTTTCCTAAGACAGCCCTCAACCAAATCCACAAATCAATTCCATACTTAACGGCAAACAAAATTGGGAGACATTCAATAAAGACCCAGATAATGTTGAAACTAAAAATATTAATCAACATTTGATTAAAGGTCAAATATTGAGCTACATAAGCTCCTTGGGTATAACACCAAGTAGCAATGGCAAAACCACTTGTCGATAGAAAGAGATCCCAGAAAGAATACTGACGATCCTTATTGGTCATGGGAACAATTCCGGTTATGGTTTCTTGTTGGATATAGTCATTCATTTTAGACATGTTATTGAATTCCTCCCGTCATTGCTAAGATAATCAAAATAAGGTTGATTAGGACTATGGAGATGATTAAAATGAAATCACTTTTTAGGAAGGGTTGAACAAACTCGTAGTTTGGCGACTCCATTTCTTCCAATCTTCTCTTTGTTTCAGTTGCTACTAAATCTTCAATTTCGGATGTCGTTTTCATCTTAGTTTTCCTCCAAATACAAGTCAAGGGCCAGTTGTCCATATTGTTTGGTATAGCGATACCAGATGTAGAGAAACTCACCGACTGGTTTTCCGACACTCTCCTGAAACAACGCCCACAAGAACCAGTAATATGAGGTCACTGCTACATAAGCCAAGTAGTGACGTTTGGTTTTCCTATCTGGTACGTCTTGTAGATACAATTCCAGTACTTTTTCAGCATCCTCTACGGTATAATTGGAACACGCGATAAAGGTTCCCAAATCTCCTGCCGGCTCTCCCATTCCAGAATATTCCCAATCAATCAAGCTCATTTCGCCTACTTCATTAGACAAAAAATTAGGACTATAGGAATCTCCATGACAAAGGACAACCTGTTTCGGATCATTCTGTAAATAATTTTTGAGAATTGAGACAGTTTTATCCAATTCCTCGAGACCATCAAACTCAAATCGATTTCTAGCCTTCAATTTTTCTCTAAAATCATCAATCCCTTCAAATTGGTCAAAGGAATGTCCCGTTTTTTCTCCAGATTGGTGTAACCGTCTCAAGAGGTCCATTGCTTGTGCCACATCATCCCAATTATCATAATCCAGTTGCTTAGCATTAGGAATAAATTCTGAAATTTTCCAGCCCTCATCTTTGTTCATAGCTACGAAGGTACGGTCAATCTTTAATTTTGCAGCAATTTCCATAGAAGCTGCTTCACTAGCTCGGTCGATATAATTTTCTGTTCCCCTACCCGGATGACGGTAAACATATCTTTTCCCTAGACAGTCAAATGAAAATGATGTGTTGGTTAATCCATCTTTTAGTGGTTTGATATTGACAATATCTGAAGCCACACACTTTAATGTCTTACAGATATTATCAATAATGGCCGAATCTGCATTTACCAAATAACGTTCATCAAATTGACGTAGTTCATCTAGTGAATCAAATTCTTTAACAATATCCGCTGAATAGTGGCGCGCTTCTAAAAGGAGTTCTTTGACATGGCGACCATAGTAATCCTCCCAAAGCTGTTCCCGATAAGGTTCGTGTTTAAACTCGGTTTCTAAAACTTCCTTGAATTTCTCGCTGAATGCACGGTCGAAATAAACGTGCCCCACCATGGCCCAAGTATTTTCTCCACCAATCTGGATATCAATAATCGTGTGATTCGAATCCTCTATAGCACAATATTCGTCCGTTTGGCCTTCTGCAAATATCGTCGAGTAATAACCTCTATAAATATATTGCTCAAACGGATTTTCGACAAAATAATTATCCGATGAACAAATATAAGTGTTGGAAAGTTGATTTTTAACCAACATGAGAGATGAACAGTTATTGTATTTGTAGTAATCATTATTCACTACAATTTTTACACCAAACTTCTCTGCAAGATAGAACATTTTTTCTTGAAGATAGCCTACGATAACGGTTATATCTTCTATTCCTGCTTCTTGCAGCTGTCTGATTTCCCTCTCTATCAAGCGTTCACCCTTGACTTGAAGCAATCCTTTGGGAATCTCATAAGACAAAGGAGCAAAACGGCTACTCATGCCAGCAGCCATTATAATGGCATTTTTTACTCGATAGGGTTCTAAAACTTTCTGACCTAGTTCTGTTAAGTGAAGCTCCTCATCAAGCCACTTCTCTTCTTTCAGTTTTTTCAATAATGTGTTGATTGTTCCTAAAGATAGGTCTAACTCTTCAGCTAACTGTCTCTGAGTAAATGTCTTTTCTTTATGTATCAACATAAAACGCAAAAGTTTAAATTGTTTTTCTGTTAGCATTCTCAGTCCTCCTGTTCAATTTCCACTTACCCATATTATAATATGAACAAAAAGGACTGTCAATTCAAACACGAAATCATCTAGTTAAAATTAAGACACCATTTCATTTATTTCCAAAATCCAAATATAAACGAAAAAGCTCCTAAGTTGGAGCTCCAGAACATTTTATCATCTGATGATTAGGAAAGTAAGTCCCTGTTATATGATGATTGTTTGACCATCTTCATCTAACGATTGAAACGCCCCCGGACTATAGGGAAATTGCTTATGCAATCTCCATCCGCAACCTAAACTAGTCTCCCAGACTAGAGGAGAATTGCTTACGCAATCCTTATCTGCCGACTAAAAAGGTCCCCCGGACCTTTTTAGCCACCTAGATATGCTTTTCTGACTTCTTCTGATGAGGCGAGTTCTTTTCCTGTTCCTGATAGGACAATCTTGCCTGTTTCAAGTACATAACCTCGGTCAGAGATAGCAAGGGCCTTGTTAGCGTTCTGCTCAATTAGGAGAACAGTTGTTCCTTGCTTCTGAATAGCTTGAATGATATCAAAAATTTCTTGGATAAAGATAGGGGCAAGTCCCATAGACGGCTCATCCAAGAGGAGGAGCTTAGGCGTGGACATGAGAGCACGTCCCATAGCAAGCATCTGTTGCTCACCACCTGAAAGGGTCGCTGCATCTTGGTTTTTGCGTTCTTCTAAACGTGGAAAACGAGAGAAGACTTTCTTCAAGTTGGCTTGATTTTCTTCACGATTTTTCTTTAAAAAGGCTCCCATTTCCAAGTTTTCCATAACAGTCAAACCTGGAAAAACATGGCGTCCTTCAGGAACTTGTGAAAGCCCACCTGCCACGATTTTTTGCGCTGGCATCTTTTGAATTTCTTTTCCTAAAAACTGAATTTTACCAGCACTTGGACGAACCAAACCTGAAAGGGTACGAAGAATGGTTGTTTTACCAGCACCATTGGCACCAATCAAGGAAACAACTTCACCTTCATTAACCTCGAAACTTACATCACGAACTGCTTGGATCATACCGTAATGCACAGAGAGGTTTTCAACTTTTAACATAGACATTAGGCTTCACCTCCTAGATAAGCTTCGATAACACGTTTGTTGTTCTTGATCTCATCTGGAGTACCATGAGCAATCAAACGGCCATATTCAAGAACATAGATACGCTCAGTGACTTCCATAACCAGACTCATATCATGCTCAATCAGCATGATGGTAATTTTAAATTCATCTTTGATACGACGGATCAATTCTGTCAATTCAGCTGTTTCTTGAGGATTCATCCCAGCTGCAGGTTCATCCAAAAAGAGGATCTTAGGTTCAGTTGCCAGAGCACGAACGATTTCTAATCGACGTTGTTGACCATAGGCCAGATTCTTAGCAAGAGTATCTGCGTCACTATCCAAATCAAAAATCTTCAGCAAGTCCAAAGCTTTGCTTTTTAATTCTTCCTCATTCTTATAAAAAGCTGGTAGACGTAGAAAGCTCGCAAGGACATGTTGTTTATGATGATTACTAAATGCAATCAAAACATTTTCCAAAACTGTCAAGTCCTTGAACAAACGAATATTTTGGAAAGTACGACTGAGTCCAAGTGAAGCAATCTTATAGGGAGTTTTCCCATTGAGGAGGTGACCATCTAATGTCACAGTACCTTCGCTTGGTTCATAAACACCAGTCAAGAGATTGAAAAGGGTTGTTTTACCAGCCCCGTTTGGTCCGATCAGACCAACCAATTCTCCCTCGTTCAATTCAAGAGTGACATCTCCAACAGCTGTTAGACCGCCAAAATGTTTGGTTAACTGTTTAACTTCAAGTAATGCCATTAGTTTTGTCCCTCCTTCTTAGATTTTTTAAAGAAACGTGATAGACTCAATTCCCATGTCCCAAGAAGTCCACCTGGTCTGAAAATCATCACCAATACAAGAGCCAAGGCGTAGATGATCATACGTACGCTAGCTACATCTTGAAGGAGCATATTCAAAATTCCTAAAACAATCGCTGAAACGATGGTACCAGTAATAGATCCAAGTCCACCAAATACAACGATAATCAACACGTTGATGGAATTAATAAAGGTGTAATCTTTTGGCACAACAGATCCGATAAAACCAGCCTGAAGTGAACCAGCAATACTTGCTGTAATGGCACCAAAGACAAAAGCGATAATCTTGATCTTTGTAGTGTTTACCCCAACGGATTCTGCAGCAATCTCATCCTCACGAACAGATAGAGTAGAGCGTCCAATCGGACTACGTAAGAAGTTGAGAGTTGCAATAGTTGTGATCACCACAAAAAGATAAACCATTTGCCAGTTGGTAAAGTTTGGAATACCCAAGATACCAGCAGCACCGTTGGTCAAACTTCCACCATTAATGATAAAGATACGAATGATTTCTGAAACACCTAGTGTCGCAACAGCCAGGTAGTCACCCTTTAAACGGAGTGTTGGAATCCCAACGAGCAAAGCGACTGCACCAGAAATCAAGGCGCCCAAGACCATTGCTCCAAAGAAGGCACCATAGGTTGGTGATTTTGAACCAATAATCGCTGCTGCATAAGCCCCAATCGCCATAAAACCTGCATGACCGAGTGAGAATTGTCCTGAAAAACCAACGATTAAGTTCAAACCTACTGCAAGGATGATATTAATCCCAATTTGTTCTAAAATTTGGACATGGAATAGATTGAGAACACCAGCAGAAACCAGTACGCTAATCAATCCATAACCCGCTAACAGAAGGAATAACCAGAGAATATTTACTTTAAGATTTGTCTTCATTGTTTACACCTTCTCTTTCACATTCTTACCAAGGATACCTGCAGGACGAATAATCAGAATCAAAAGCAAGATCCCATAAACGATGGCATCACGGAAATCAGACATACCAAAGGCAGTTGCAAAAGTTTCCAACAAGCCAATCACAAATCCCCCTAGAGCTGCACCAGGAATAATCCCGATACCACCAAGTACGGCCGCAACGAATGATTTTAGACCTGGAGTCACACCCATCAAAGGTTCAAGAGAGTTGTAGTAAAGGGCAATGAGGACACCTGCTGCACCAGCAAGGGCTGAACCCAAAGCAAAGGTAAAACTGATTGTACGATTTACATTAATTCCCATCAATTGAGCAGCATCACTATCAACTGATACCGCACGCATGGCTTTCCCCATTTTTGTTTTTTGGACGATCAATTGCAATAAAACCATCAAGAGTACAGAAACTGCTAAAATCATCAATTGAACATTTGTCAAGCTAATTGGCCCGAAATCAAAACGGACGGTTTCAATTGCTTGAGGGAAGGCACGAGTATTGGCGCCCACGAGATAAACCATTCCATATTCCAGTAGGAAAGACACTCCGATAGCAGTAATCAATACAGCAATACGTGTAGAGTGTCGCAAAGGACGGTAGGCAAGAAACTCAATTACAACACCAATTAGTGCGGTTCCTACCATTGAAATAATCAAAGCTAAAAAGAAATTCATTTGGAAAGAATTAATCAAAAAGTAACCAATAAAGGCTCCCATCATATAAATATCACCGTGGGCGAAGTTAATGAGTTTGATAATTCCATAAACCATGGTATAACCCAGAGCCAAAAGTGCATAAACACTACCCAGAATTAGACCATTCACAAGTTGTTGGAGCATAGCATTCACTCTTTTCTATCGTTATTTTTAGAAAATTTCATTATTTTCACAAGTTCATAAACACCGAAACAGGGAGTGAGTCAAAGGCTCATTCCCTATTTCAACTACTATTCTAATGTTATGGTTTTACAACTTCTGCTTCTTCCACTTTACCATTGTTCATGGTCATCATATAAGCAGTTTTTACTGTATTGTGATCAGCATCAAAGCTCGTTTGACCAGTTACACCATCAAAATCTTTGGTTTTAGCAAGGTTGTCCTTGATTTCACCTGAGTTTTTAGCACCTTTTGCAGCATTTGCTACTAGGTAAACTGAGTCATAGGCCAAAGCTGAGAATGTTGAAGGCTCTTCGTTGTATTTAGCACGGTAGGCTTCAAGGAAAGCTTTAGCTTTTGCAGAAACATCAACTGTAGTTGAGAATCCTGAGATGAAGTAAATGTTTGATGCTCTTTCAGCAGTTGCTTGTTGAACAAATTCTTCACCGTTAAATCCATCACCACCAACGATTGGTTTATCAATTCCCATACCACGAGCTTGGTTTACGATTTTACCTGCTTCTGTGTAGTAACCTGGAACAACGATAGCGTCAAACTCTTTCCCTTTCATTTTAGTAAGGGCTGCTTGGAAGTCAGTATCACCTGCTACAAACGTTTCATCTGCTACAATCTCACCCTTGTAGGCTTCGCGGAAAGATTTAGCAATACCTTTAGCATAGTCACTAGCATTGTCAGTATATAGAACAACCTTCTTAGCATTCAATTTGTTTGTTACATAGTTAGAAATAATCTTCCCTTGGAAGCTATCTTGGAATGTTCCGATAAATAGGTAATCTTGACCTTTAGTCAAACCGTCTTGAGTAGCACTTGGTGAAATCAATGGCACTCCAGCTTTAGTAGCGTTAGCTACAGCTGCAGCAGTTGCACCAGATGTCGCAGGTCCTACAATAGCTGCTACTTTTGATTGGGTAACAAGGTTTGTTGTAACAGAAGCTGCTTCAGCAGTTTCTGACTTGTTGTCTTTGTCTACAACTTCGATTTGTTTTCCATCGATACCACCTGCAGCATTGATTTCATCAACAGCAAGTTGAGCACCTTTTTGTTCAGAAGTACCATAGGCAGCTACAGCACCTGTTTCTTCAAAGTTAAAACCGATTTTGATAGTCTTTTCGTCTACTGGGTTACCAGTTGTATTTGACGCTCCTGACTTGACCTCTCCACAGGCAGCGAGAAGAGCCACGCTAGCAAGAGCCACAAAAGATAGGGCAAATTTTTTCTTCATTTTTAATCTCCTTATAGTTGTTTCAAAAATTGTATGTTAAGAATATACCGAATTATCAGAAAATTGTCAACCTTTTTATTCACTTTTTTAAATGATAACGTTTTCTTCATTTCGATAGAGATTCCCAACAAAAGGAGTTTCTAACTCTTGAATGTGACACCGTCTAATTTTCTTGATATATCTTTCCTTACCTAATCTCTCAACTAAGTCATCTAGCTCCTCAGTTGGAACATAGAGCTGCAAGTAACGATGTTTTTTGGAATGGTAACAGATATCACCGTATTCCTGAAGTTTTTTTGCATCTCGATTATAGTAAAGATAGATGATTAATCCTGAACGATTTGTTTTTTCAAACATGAGGAATCCTCTTTCTAAGAAATCTTCTCCTATTATATCAAAAAAAGCAAACTCCGTCGAGTTTGCTTTCTAGGTTGCTTAGCTTAACGAATTGTTGGCCATGATTTCATCAATAAAGCCATATTCAAGTGTTTCTTGGGCACTCATCCAGTAATCACGTTCCGCATCTGCATGAATCTGCTCAACTGATTTACCAGAGTTATCTGCAAGGATTTGCTCCAAAGTCTTACGAGTTTTAAGTAAGTGTTCTGCAGCAATTGCCATATCTGTCTGTTGGGTACCACCACCTGTACCACCCATTGGTTGGTGAATCATGTACTCTGCATTTGGAAGCATGAAACGTTTGCCTTTTGCGCCACTTGATGCAATGACAGTTCCCATGGATGCAGCCATCCCCATAACGATTGTTTGGACATCTGCCTTGATAAAGTTCATGGTATCAACGATTGCCAAACCAGCTGAAACAGAGCCCCCAGGTGTATTGACATAAAGGTAAATATCTTTTGTACTATCTTGGGCATCCAAGAAAAGCAATTGGGCAATAACGGAGTTGGCCATGTTGTCTTCAACGGGACCTGTTAGCATGATAATGCGGTCTTTCAGAAGACGAGAGTAAATATCATAGGAACGTTCTCCACGGCTTGTTTGTTCAATAACTACAGGAATCATTCATTTCTCCTTTTAATGTTGAATTTTCTTAGTCATACGACTCAATACAGAACTATTATATCTTTTTGGTCAAAAAAGGTCAAATTTTTGCTCTATTCTCTAAACAGAAACAAAAACTCAACCTCCTTTCAAGTCAAAAACGAACTCTCAGTTCCATTATTTACTTTGGGATTTTATTTAGTACCAAACAAGCGGTCTCCAGCATCTCCAAGACCTGGAACGATATAACCGTGTTCGTTCAAGCGTTCATCCAAGGCTGCTGTAAAGATTTCTACATCTGGATGAGCTTCTTGAAGAGCTTTCACTCCTTCTGGAGCAGATACTAGGCAGACAAACTTGATATTTGATGCGCCACGTTTTTTAAGCGAATCTACAGCCAAGATTGCTGAGCCACCTGTTGCCAACATTGGATCAACGACAAAGATTTGACGTTGGTCAATGTCCTCAGGCAATTTCACCAAGTATTCAACTGGTTGAAGGGTTTCTTCATCACGGTACATACCGATGTGTCCAACTTTTGCTGCTGGAACCAGATTCAAGAGACCATCTACCATCCCGATACCTGCACGCAAGATTGGGACAATCGCCAATTTTTTACCAGCCAATTGTTTTTGAACGGTCTTTGTGATAGGTGTTTCGATTTCCACATCTTCAAGTGGAAGATCACGAAGTACTTCATATCCCATCAACATTGCAATCTCGTCAACTAGCTCACGAAAAGCTTTTGTAGAAGTGTCTGTACGACGCAAGATTGACAATTTGTGTTGAATGAGTGGATGATTAATGACTTCAATTTTTCCCATTTTCTGAATTCCTTCTTTCAATTTATTCTTCTTATTATATCAAAAAACGGTTTAAAAAGCTTTCTAAACCATTTATTTTTATTAATTTTTAAATCAAATCTGCCTCTTGGAGAGCTGTCTGAACAGTCTCTAATGGCAAATGGGTCAACTCGGTGCCTTTTTCTTGATAAAGGTACTGGGCATAGTCATCCATTCGGTACTGGTTGATATAAACTACGCGCTTGCAACCAACTTGTAGCAGTTGTTTGGTGCAGTTCAGACAAGGGAAATGGGTCACATAGGCTGTAAATCCTCTGGGAACCCCTCGCTCAGCCCCTTGGAGAATAGCATTGACCTCAGCGTGAAGGGTACGAACACAGTGGCCTTCGATGACCAAACATTCGTGATCAATACAATGCTCAGTCCCTGACACTGAACCATTGTAACCAGTAGAAATAACCTTATTATCCTTAACCAGAATTGCGCCCACTTTGGCACGTTTACAAGTGGAACGATTGGCAATTAGTAAGGCTTGGGCTGCAAAATACTCATCCCATGCTAGTCTTTTTTCAGTCATATCTGTTCTCCTTTTTCTCTATTTTTTAAAAAATGGTAACCGTAAATCCGCAATCTTTTCAGCAGGTACCTTCATGCCATCCTTAATCCATTTTAGAAGGACAGAGACGATGGCAGAGCTCCAAAAGGAATGAAGATAAGAGCTGACACCTTTTGATTTTCCATGGTATTTTTCTAGAAATTCCTGCATGGCTTGGACAAAGATTTTTTCCAGATGGTAATCTAAGGCCAGTTGAATCACTCTGGCTTCCTTTCTTGCTTCTCGGAAAAGGTGAACCCAGACCATATAAAGGTCTGTCTTTAAATCATAATGATGCAACTGTTCCATAATATTGTGGACAGTTCGTTTAAAGACACTTTCCAAAATCTCCTCTTTGGAATCATAATTGCGATAAAAGGCCGCACGCGAAACGCCTGCACGTTTGACCAATTCAGAAATACTAATCTTGGTCAAGTCCTTTTTTTCCAAGAGTTGTAAGAGGGCTGTTTCAATAGCTTCTCTAGTTAATAAATTGGATTCTTGGTTTGATTTTCTGAGATTTTCAAGAGACTTTTCAGAGATTCTACGTTCAGACATAACATTTTCTTTCTACTTGTCACAACAGACGGATGAGGCTTTTGTTTCAAGGGCTTTCATGATATAA
>ERZ772967.2787-NODE-2787-length-11021-cov-6.406347_pt1 | contig 11021 bp, 9 predicted proteins | sample MGYA00511677_ERZ772967 | MGnify/ENA primary metagenome ERZ772967 (study PRJEB29015, sample SAMEA2737931) | human oral metagenome | biome: human oral; feature: human-associated habitat; material: dental | place: China | collected 2146 ...
AAAGCTACTTGAAATTTTGTTTTAAAATTTTATCGCGCCACGCTTCAAAGTTTGCTATTAAATTTTACCGCTAAATCTAGGTGACGACGTGCTAGATACGCCATTGCTGCCGCTTATGTATTTTGCGATGAGATTGACGGCGGATTCGGTTTAAATTTTACATTCTGCGGCGGCTAAAATTTAGAATTTATGTCTTGTTGTCACAAATATTTACTTTTATCTATGCGGTTTAGCGTTAGTATGCGCCGCCACGATATTTTTTCTTTCATACGTAGCGATCGAGTTAAAATTTTAGTATTGCGTGCCCTATCATTTATTTCTGCGACCGGCTGCCGACGTGCGCGAGTAAGCGGTATAAAATTTACCGCACGAGCCGCTGTACCCGTTCGGCGTAAACTTAACCGCGCTCGCTGTTGCGAGAGCGAAGTAGTATCGAGCTGCAAATTTTAAAATATCTCGCCATATGTGCTTGAGAATAGTGTTCTTCTTTGCGGACAAAGCACGCTAGGTCTTTAAACCGTCAAATTTCAAGCCCTGAAAATTCCTCGTAAAATTTATTTAGATAATCGGCGTAGTAGAAGTTTTGATTTCTAGCATCAAATTTACCTGCTATTTCTAAAGCCATTTTATAAGTATTTTCATCTCCAAATGCGACAATGGGGATAAGCAATTTTAAATAATTCAGATCGTCGTTGCTATCGAGTATAGTGTGCGAATGCTTACGCACCAAGCTTAGCGCTGTTTCGTGCTCTCCCAGCCTAACGGCGATCTCGATTAGCGGTGCGATCTGATTTATGAAGCGAGGATCTGACTCGATCATTGCAGCGGCCTTTGGCAGCAAAGCCGTCGCTTCCTCTATCCTACCCAGTGCTACCATACTAAATAAGATCGGCGCGTAAGTTGTATATGGCACTTTGATACAACCTAGCTCGCCCGAAATTATCGGCGTAGCTAACTCCAGTACCGCTTCATACTCGCCCACAAAATTTAAATACGCGATCTCGCTCGATGCCTCGCACGCCTCGCAGCCGTCCATATCGTCTTTGGCTAGCTTTTTCCACATCTTGTAGTTTGCTTTTGCCTCTTTAGACTCGCCCATGTCAATGTTTTGATTCGTCAAAGCCTTGTAATAGCGTGATAACGAGAGCCCTTCTATACTCTCGTAGTAAAACAGCATCGTCTCGTTCATCTCGTCTATAAACTCTTTTTCTATCATAGAGCTTTTAGCGGCGTTTGGAGCTATCCATCTAAATTTCCATAGGCAGTCCACAAAGCAGACAAAATTCGAATATTCCTTCTTTTCCAAATTTTTTGCGATATAGTCTGTGGGCCACATTAGCGCCTTCATTCTTAAAAACGCACCGAATTTTCCAATTTCATCATTCACTATAAAATCACAAATTTGAGTGGCAAATGCAAAATTTTTCGCTCTTATGGCGTCTCTTATTGTGCTATTGATGCACTCCTCTTTATCTGCCATACTTTTAAGCCCATTTAGCTCTTCATAAAGCCCCTCTAACGAGCCCTGTTTCATTCCTGATCCTTATTAAATTTTGCGATAATTATATCCGTTTAGTCTGAAGTTAAGTAGGCGCGTCGCGATTTTAAAGCCTAAAAGGCAAAATGAAATTTAAACGCTATTTTAAAACAGCTCTGCTCGCGTGCCGTTTTAGCGCCCTATTTGCCGCCGCGATAGGTAAATTTCAGCTTTGTTATATAAATTTGATATTAAAATGCCGTACTCATAAATTTTTAAAAAAAAGGGGAATTTATGGAGATAAACACACGGCGTCTTAAAAGCGAGTTTGAGCAAATAAGCCGCTTTGGGGCTTTGGCGGGCGGCGGGCTTACGCGGCTTGCATTTTCGCGCGAGGACAAAGCGGCGCGCGACTTCCTCATATCGCTACTTCAAAAAGAAAATTTCAAGATCAGAATCGACGATGCAGGCAATATTTTCGCTAAATTTGGAGGCGTTCAAAATCCCGATCTGCCGTCCGTAAGTGCTGGCTCGCATATCGATAGCGTGCCGCAGGGCGGCTTTTACGACGGCACATTAGGCGTCATGGCCGCTTTGGAGGCGATCCGCGCGGTGCGAGATAGCGGCGAAAAGCTTGCGCGACCGCTGGAGCTCATCGTCTTTGTTTGCGAGGAATCAAGCCGCTTTAAAATGGCGACCGTAGGCAGCAAGATAATTAGCGGCAAGCTCTCGCGGCAGCGGCTATACGAGCTAAAGGATAAAGACGGAATTTCGCTGTTTGACGCCATGCAGGATTTCGGGCTAAATCCCGCAAATTTAAAAAGCTGCGTCCTGTCAAAATCCAGCTTTCATAGCTATATCGAGCTTCATATCGAGCAGGGGCCGGTATTGCAGCGACGCGGCATCCCAGTAGGCATCGTCACGGGTATCGCCGCGCCCGTGCGATACGAGCTGCGGATCGAGGGCAGAGCCGATCACAGCGGCGCTACGCCGATGGATATGCGCTGCGACGCCCTAGCTTGCGCTAGCGAGATCATTTTAAGCGCGGAGAGGATCGCAAAGACGGGCAAAACCACGGTCGCGACGGTGGGCTATGCAAACGCGCTACCCGGCGTGCTAAACGTGATCCCGGGCGCCTGCACGCTAGGTCTTGATATACGCGATATAGACGAGGATGCGCTCAGGGCGGCGGACGATCAAATTTGCGCCGCGATAGATGAAATTTGCGCTCGCAGAGGATGTAAATTTGAACTAAAAAATCTCATCAAGGATCGCCCCGTAAAGCTAAGCGAGGAGATGATAGATCTGCTTGAGAGCTGCGCCGGCGAGCTTAAAATTCCAAGCCTGAGGCTTCCTAGCGGCGCGGGACACGACGCGATGAATATGACGGAGCTTGCGGATCGCGTGGGGATGCTTTTCGTGCCGTGCAAGGACGGCATCAGCCACAACGTAAATGAAAGCATAAACTGGCACGACGCATTTGCCGCTACGAAGGTTCTGGCCGCGGCGATGTTAAGCTTAGCTAAAAAATAAAGGAGAGAATATGGATGCTATCGCACAAAAAGTAGAGGCGCTCAAGGGCGAGATGATCGGGGATCGCAGGTTTTTTCACTCGCATCCCGAGACGGGTTGGTTTACCTTTTTTACGACTGCCGTTATCGCAGATCGTATGCAGCGCTTGGGCTATGAGATAAAGCTCGGTCGCGAGGTTGTAAAGGCTGAGGCGAGGCAGGGCGTAGGTAGCAAGGATGCCTGCGAGAAGGCGAAGCAGCGCGCCGAAGGGTTGCTAAACGCAGATCAGATAAAATTTCTTGATGCGATGGAGGATGGGCTAACGGGTCTCGTGGCCGAAATAGACACGGGGCGCGCGGGCAAGACGGTCGCTTTTAGATTTGACATAGACGGCGTGGACGTGACCGAGAGCACGGACGCGGATCACCGCCCTTTTAAGGAGGGTTTTCGCTCCGACATTAGCGGCATCACGCACGCGTGCGGGCACGACGGGCATATCACGATGGGGCTTGCTTTAGCAAAGCTGATCGCGCAGAGCCTAGACGATTTTAGCGGTAAATTTAGATTTATCTTCCAAACCGCCGAGGAGGGCACCAGGGGCGCCGTAGGTATGGAAGCTGCGGGCGTCACCAAGGGCGTGGATTATCTGCTGGGCGGTCATATCGGCTTTCAGGCAAACACTATGAGAGGCATCATCTGCGGTACCAAGAAGCTGCTTGCGACCACTAAATTTGACGTAAATTTGCAAGGCAAGTCCGCTCACGCCGCGGGCGCGCCGCAAAACGGAGCCAACGCTCTGCTCGCCGCAGCCGAAATGGCGCTTGATATGCACGGCATCACTAGACACGCAGACGGCGTCACGCGTATCAACGTCGGCGTGCTGCGCGCGGGCGAAGGACGCAACGTCATCGCGCCTAACGGCTATCTTGCGTGCGAGACTCGCGGCGAGAGCACGGAGCTGAATGAGTTTATGAAGGCCAAATGCATGGACATAGTGGAGGGCGTTTCTAAAATTTACGGCGTCAGCTACGACGTGCAGGTTACGGGCGGTACCGCAGGCGGCGATAGCGACGAGGCTACCACGCAGCTTTACGAGGATGCGGCGAAGGCGTCGCCGTTTATCGACGATGATAAAATCGTAAGGGAGCTAAATTTCGGCGCATGCGAGGACTTCGCGCATTTTATGCGCTCGGTGCAAGATGCGGGCGGCAAGAGCGGATATCTGATGATCGGCACGACGCTTGCGGCGGGGCATCACAACGGCAAATTCGACTTCGACGAGGACTCGCTGCTTGCGGGAGTGGACGTGTATCTGCGCTGCGCGTATAAGCTAAACGGCAAAATTTAAGGAAAGCGGCATGAAAAGAGCACTACTTCTAAGCGCTTCCAGTTACAAAGACAGCGGTTATCTGAACCACTGCAAGGGGTGGATCAAAGAATTTTTAGGGGGTCTTTGGGAGGATGAAATTTTATTCATTCCGTTTGCGGGCGTTAGGCGCACAAGCGAGCAATACGAGCAGAAGGTCGCAGACTGCTTGGAGAGTAACAATATCAGATCGATCCACCGATTTGCCGATATGAAAGCCGCCGTTAAAAATGCCAAATCGATCTGCATCGGCGGCGGCAATACCTTTGTGCTGCTAAACGAGCTTTATAAATTTGATCTTTTAGGCGCGATCAAAGACGCCGTAGATAGCGGTACGCCGTATTTCGGCTGGTCTGCGGGCGCAAACGTCGCGGGCAAGACGATGATGACTACCAACGACATGCCGATCGTCTTCCCGCCCTCGCCGGTGGCTCTTGGGATCTTTCCGCACCAGATCAATCCGCACTTCATAAGCGGTAAAATTTCAAACCACAACGGCGAGAGTAGGGAGGAGCGGCTGGAGGAGTTTTTGATCGTCAATCAAAACGACAGCGTCTATGCTATGCCCGAGGGCAGCGCGTTTTTGATAAACGGAAACGAGTGCGAGGTGATGGGGCATGCGGACGTGCTGAAATTCGAGTATAAAAAAGAGATCTCGCGCATCGCCGTGGGAAGTAAATTTAAAATTTAAAAGGAGTTATCGTGCAGACGTTTAGGCTATTTTTGGCGCTTGCGGGTATCGTCGCAGTCGTCGCTTTGCTAATCATGAAAAAGGATACTAAAACCGTGCTTATCGGCGTGGGTTTGGTGCTGTGCGTGCTTTGTCTAAAGCCGCTAGACGGGCTGGGCGCCTTTACCTCGTATATGACTAAAGCAGGTCTTATTAAGGCGATCTGCGCCAGCATGGGTTTTGCCTTCGTGATGAAATTTACCGGCTGCGACCGCGCTCTTGTAAATTTGCTAACCAGACCTCTTGGCAATATCGGATTTTTATTGATCCCTATCGTCGTGGCGCTTACATATTTTATCAATATCGCTATCCCCTCCGCTGCGGGCTGCTCGGCTGCGGTCGGCGCTACGCTGATCCCCGTGATGATGGCTGCGGGCGTTAAACCAGAGATGGCGGGAGCTGCGGTATTTGCGGGCACTTTCGGTAGCGTTTTAAGCCCGGGCTCGGCGCACAACGTATTTGTCGCCGATATGGTAAAGGCGCACAACCCCTCCTACACGGTTCAAGACGTCATCGGGGTGCAGTTTTCTAGCGCGATTACCGCTTTGATCGTGGTTTTGATCGTAATGAGTATAACGGCGATAGTTTGCAAAGACTACACCAAGGGGGTTAATTATCTCGCACAAAAGGAGGGCGGCGCAAATTCCGTCGCGTCAAATTCCGCCGACGGTTCAAATTTAGACGCGCAGCCCCAGAAGCTAAATGTCTTACACGCGCTTATGCCGCTAGTGCCTTTGGTGATCTTAATCATCGGCGGTACGTCCAAGCTCAACACGATCTCCTTTCTTAAATGGACCAAGATGGGCGTTGCTGAGGCGATGCTACTGGGCGCTATCGTCACCATCGTCATTACCATGACCAACCCTCAAAAGATCACGAAGGAATTTTTCAAAGGCATGGGTAGCGCGTATGCCGATATCATGGGTATCATCATCGCAGCGGGCGTCTTCGTCGCGGGTCTTAGCGCGTGCGGAGCGATCGATTTCGTAATCGAGTGGCTAAAGGGCGAGCAGGGCTACGTAAAATTCGGCGGAACCTTCGTGCCGTTTTTTATGGGCGTCGTAACGGGCTCGGGAGATGCGGCGTCGATGGCGTTTAACACCGCCGTGACCGTGCACGCCGACGCGTTAGGTTTTGAGCAAGATAAGCTCGGTATGGCGGTTGCGATAAGCGGCGCGCTAGGCAGGAGCGCATCGCCGATTGCAGGCGCTTGCATCGTTTGCGCGGGACTTGCGATGGTAAGCCCTATTCAGATCGCTAAAAGAACGGCTCTAGGGATGTTTCTATCCGTCTGCATCATCGCATTTTTCATTTTGTAAAAAGGCTTATTTGTGGATATCGTGCAGAGGTTTTTAAACTATACCAAGATCAACACCACCACAAATAGAGTCGCGGGTGCTGCTGGCATAATGCCCTCAAATCCTAAGGAACTCGAGCTTGCAGGCCTCATAAAAAGCGAGCTCGAAGCTCTGGGCATAAAAAATATCAGCCTCAGCGAGAAGTCGATTTTGATCGCTAAAATTCCCTCAAATTTAGACGCGCCCGCTGCGAGCATAGCGTTTTTTGCCCATCTTGATACCAGCGCCGAGCAGACGAATGATACCAAAGCTCAGATCGTAAGATACGAAGGTGGCGATATATGCCTGAATAAAGAGCTTGGGATCTATCTTAAAGAGAGCGAAAATGATGAGCTGCAAGATTATAAAGGAGATGAGATCATCGTAACGGACGGTACCAGCTTGTTAGGCGCCGACGATAAGGCGGCGATCGCCGCGATCGTGAATGCGCTGGAATTTTTCGTCCAAAATCCGCAGATCAAACACGGCGAAATAATCGCTTGCTTCGTGCCGGACGAGGAGCAGGGCTTGCTAGGGGCAAAGGCGCTGGACGTAAGCGAGGTAGGCGCGGATTTTGGCTACTGCCTTGATTGCTGCGGCATCGGCGAGTTTATCTACGAGAATTGGAACGCGGGCGATTGCGTCGTTACCTTCAAAGGCCAGTCCGCTCATCCGATGAACGCCAAGGGCAAGCTCGTAAATTCCTTGCTTTTGGCGCATAAGTTTATCTCGCTGCTGCCTGCGGGCGAGGCGCCCGAATACACCGAGGGCAAGGAGGGCTATTTTTGGGTCAAGGAGCTTAGCGGCAACAGCGCAAAGACCGTCCTAAAGATCGACGTGAGGGAATTTGACGAGAAAAGATACGAGCAGCGTATGGAATTTTTGCAAAAAACTGCGGACGGGCTTCGCGCGATCTGGGGCGATCGGATCGAAATTTCGCTAAACGATCGCTACAAAAACGTCTATAACTTTTTGAAAAACGACGACGCGCCGGCAATTCGGTTTGCGAAGCAGGCTTTTAAAAGCTTAAATATCGAGCCCAAGATCAAGCCTATGCGAGGCGGCTACGACGGCGCCGTCATCTCCGCAAAGGGGCTGCCGTGCCCGAACCTCTTTACCGGCGGGCATAATTTCCACTCGATCTACGAGTATCTGCCCGTAGGCTCTTTAAAAGCGGCGAGCGAGGTGGTTAAGCGGATCATAACGCTGGCGGCGGCGCAAGCTTAGCTCGTCCGCTTTCTGCTCCGCACGTAGATTTGATTTTAAATTTAGCTCGTTTATTCCACCGCGAAATTTTACCCTGCAGGACATAATTTTTGGTTCCGTGGCGACGGATGATGCGGGCTACGACTATGACGTGGCTTTTGCGCGGTACCATTGTAGTGAGGAGATGGTGGAATTTCTGCTCGCGTTTTACGATAGCGACGCGTGCATGGGTGCGGTGGATCGAGGTAGTTTCGAGTTTAGCCTAGGCGAGTCGCGATTTGACTACGTGGGCAGATGCTAATTTTTACGCTTTTAGCGCGTCGCAATGAAACGGCAGCTTCTAGACTGCGTATAGTCTTATAAAATTTAAGCTGATTTGATGTACATTTCGCGCCGAACGTGGCTTTGAAATTTAACGCGTGAGCTATGTATTTGACTTGCGATGCGAGCTTAAGCGCGCAATTTTCGGGCTCGACTTGCAAACTAGACGAAATTTTTGGCACGGTAAAAGTAAAATTTAACCACACAGCGCGGTAAAATTTAAAGAAATTCAAGGATCGAAAATGGGAAAATCCGCTCTTGTACTAGGCGCTACGGGCGTCGTAGGCAAGGAGCTGGTGCGCGAACTTTGCGAGAGTCCCTGTTACGATGAGGTAGAAGTATGGACGCGCCGCGAGATAGGCTTGTACCGTCCTAAGCTTCGCGCGCGGATCATTGATTTTGAGGGTATCTCGGATATCGCGCCGCATAAATTTGACGAAATTTTTTGCGCGCTGGGCACGACGATGAAGCAGGCGGGCTCGCGCGAGGCGCTTTTACGCGTGGATGTGGACTATGTCTATGCGGCGGCGAAATGGGGCAAAGCAGCGGGCGTGTGGCGCTTCGTGCTCGTATCATCTCCGGGTGCGAACGAGGATTCGCTAAGCTTTTATCTGCGCGCCAAAGGGAGGATCGAGCGGCGCGTGAGCGAGCTCGGCTTTGACAGCCTTCAGATCGTTCGTTCGCCGTTAATCTTGGGCGAGAGGTCGGATGCTCGCCCGCTAGAGCGGCTTGCGGCGGCGGTTTTTAAACTGTTACCCGCCAGTATGCTCGGTAAATTTAGACCTCTTAGCGGCGCAAGTATCGCCCGCGCGATGATAAATGCGGCTAGCAGTGACGCCCGCGGCGTGCAAATCTACGAGCCGTGGGAATTTCTATAAATAGCGGATAAAATTTCGGCGCAAGAGCAGGATTAAATTTAAAACTAAAGTTTTAGGTAGTATGGATAAAATTTTATAAATTGATCTGCTTAAATTAAATTTTAAATTTAATAGAATTTTATAGTAAAATTTCTCGCTTGAAATTTTAAGCGTGGAATCTTGCGTACTGTGTTGTTACAAAATTTTTGTTATAAAACCCTATGCTAAAATTTTAGGACTAAATTTGCGGTGTATTTAGTTTAGCCGCGAATAAAGCCTCCTAGGGCTTCAAGCTCGCATGCGGTTATGGCAACTTCAAGCCCCGAAACGATCGTAAGTTTTGCAAATTTACAAATCCGCGACATTAAATCATAAAATTCTAAAAATTTCGAGCTATTCAAGTAGCGAAAACGTCTATTTTTTCGCTTCTTTCGGCGCAGTCGGCGGATCAAGCTGCATGATCTTATCGCCTAGGCGCTGAAAATTTGCAAGGCTTTTTAGATGGAAATACGCTAGCTCCAGATATCCGCGGCGCGCGAAATCCGCAAGCTTTTTATCGCTTAACTTCAAAAGCTTTTCGCGATTTACGACCGAAAAGCCGTTTAGCAGGGACGATTCCTTGCCGCTAGAGTTGATACCGAGCTCTTTGGCTTCTAAAATCCCCGCCTTTTGAAATTCTGCCGCGGCAACGCGCGTGCGCATATCCAAATCGGCGTAATTTTTCATCACCTCTTTTAAATTTTCCAAAAACGGCGTCGGCTTGCCGTCTTTAAAAAGCGCCTCGCCGTCGCCCTTGATTTGCTGCGCGTCTTTGTCGAAGCAGATCGCGGTCTGCTCGCCGATCTGGGCTAGGAAAAACGGATAATTCTGCACCGAAGAAGGCACCGTTCCTTTATAATCCTTATCGATTAGAACGTTTTTGGTGCGCCCTAGCAGCGCCACCATTTTGGGCTCTTTTTCGATGGTAAATACGATAACGAGGTTGTCCGCGCAAAACGGGATCTCCGGTGCGATCACCGGCACGAAAGGCGCGGTAGGGAATGCATCCGCGTGATACTGTAAATCCGCGTGTTTAACGCTATCTAATACGACTGGGGTCATGTTGATCCTTTAAAAAATTTTAGCAATTATATAAAAAAGAATATTAAAATTCTAAAGGGTTTTGGAATTTCGGCTGTTTTTACTTGCGTAAATTTAGACGTTTGGAATTTTAAATTTGATAGAATTACCGTTAAATTTAAGGAGCGAAAGTGGGCTTGGATGAGCTTTTAGCGCTTGCAATAGATGCCGCAAAAAAGGCAAACGCCGCGATAATGCAAAACTACGATAAATTTGATATCTTTGTCAAAGCGGACAGATCACCGCTTACTAATGCCGATCTTGCGGCAAATGATGTGATAATGCGCACTTTGGAGCCTAGCGGTATCGCGATCTGCTCGGAAGAGTGCGTGCTGGATAGCAAGCGGCGGATGAGCGAGGAGAGATTTTGGCTCATAGATCCGCTGGACGGCACGAAGGAGTTTATCGCGCGCAACGGCGAGTTTTGCGTCTGCATCGCGCTGATCGAGCATGGGCGCCCGATTTTAGCGGTAATTGGCATCCCTATAAGCGGCGATATATATAGCTCAAACGGCGGCGGAGTTTATAAAAACGGCGTGCTGCTCGCTCGCCCCGCTAGTGCGCCGCAAATCTTCATGCACGGCCGACATAGCAAATCCGAAAAATATCCGCAATTTGCGCAAAAATTTGGAATGCAGCTCGTGCGCAAAGGCTCTGCGATAAAATTTTGCATCTTAGCCGAGGGGGGTGCGAGCGCGTATGCGAGATTTAGCGACTGCTCGCTTTGGGACATCGCCGCGGGAGATTTTTTGCTGCATCAAAGCGGCGGAGCGGTAGTGGATCTAAAGACGATGAAGGCGCCGCTTTATAACGGAAAAAGCCTGATAAATAACCATTATTTGGCGGTCGGCGCGAGTGCGGTAAAATTATTGCCTAAAATGTTAGAATTCGCAAAGAACTTTTAAGTTAAATTTATAGTAAACACTCTATAATATAAGTCCAAAAATTTTTTATCAAAGGATAAAAACATGAAGGGCTTTACTATGATCGAATTAATTTTCGTGATCGTGATTTTAGGTGTTTTGGCGGCAGTTGCCATCCCAAAACTAGCAGCTACGCGCGATGATGCGGAGGTGGTGAGGACGGCGCAGAATAT
>ERZ772967.2788-NODE-2788-length-11018-cov-2.917085_pt1 | contig 11018 bp, 9 predicted proteins | sample MGYA00511677_ERZ772967 | MGnify/ENA primary metagenome ERZ772967 (study PRJEB29015, sample SAMEA2737931) | human oral metagenome | biome: human oral; feature: human-associated habitat; material: dental | place: China | collected 2146 ...
GGGGCAGCCCCCCTTGCAGGGGGGCCTTTCTTGCCCTTTAGACGCAAATTGGTATGAAAAAGCATTAGGCGCTCCGTTTCTCGGCTCAGGATTGTTTCTACCTGCACAAGCCCGACCTTCCGGAGCCACTTCCACAGGGGTGCTGAACGAGGACTTCAAACGGGCGATCCGCTCCATTTACGGCGCGTTCGTGGAAGAGGACCCGCCGGACTGAGGCATCCAAACGGAAAACGGTCTATAATAACTTTACGGGACCTGTGCCCATGGCGTCCCGAAAGCGCCTTCGGCACAGACGCCAAGACGCCGGAACAGAACGGAGAGGATTATTTTTGGACGCTGTTTTCGACAAGGACAAGTACAGGATCGGAAACTTCTCCATCGGCGGAGAGCTTGCCGTCGCGGCGGGCCCCTGCTCCCTGGAGAGCCTTGAACTCGGCCTCGAGGTGGCCCAGACCATGAAGCGCCTGTGCCGCGAGCGGGGCCTTCCCTACGTCTTCAAGGCGTCCTTCGACAAGGCCAACCGCACCTCCATCCACGCATGGCGGGGGCCGGGTCTGGAGAAGGGACTCGAACAGCTCGAGACGATCAAGGAGACTGCGGCCGTGCCCATCCTTACGGATATCCACGAGAGCCATCAGGCCGAGCCCGTCGGGCAGGTGGCGGACGTCATTCAAATCCCCGCCTTCCTGTGCCGCCAGACGGACCTGCTGGTGGCCGCTGCGAGGACCGGAAAGATCATCAACCTCAAAAAGGCCCAGTTTCTGGCCCCGGAGGACATGGAGTACGCCGCGGCGAAGTGCCGCGAGGCGGGGAACGATCGCGTCATCCTGTGCGAGCGCGGCACCGTGATGGGCTACCACCACCTCGTCGTCGACATGACGGCCCTCGTGACCATGCGGAACCTGGGGTATCCCGTCATGTTCGACGCCACGCACAGCGTGCAGCGGCCCGGCGGCATGGGCGGCATGAGCGGCGGGGACAGTGCGCTGGCCCTGCCCCTGGCGCGGGCGGCGGCGGCCGTCGGAATCGACGTCCTGTTCGCCGAGACGCATCCCGATCCCAAAAAGGCTCGAAGCGACGGGCCCAACATGATCCCCCTGAACGAGATGGGCGCTTTCCTGGATCAGGTGCTGGCCATCCACAGGGCGCGACGGGCGCTGCCCGATGGGCTGAGGCAGGGCGAGGACGCCCCGGGACGTGGAAGGGAAGGGGGCGAGGCGAGATGACGTCGGCACTTCCGTGCGAGAGACCCGGAGAGCGGCGTTCGGACCAGGAGCTCCTGGAGGCGGGACGCCGGCTCATGAGGACCGAGGCCGCTGAGATCCTGCGGGCAGCGGACCGGGTCGGGCCGGAGTTGACGCGCGCGGCCCACGCCGTCCACGAGTGCAGCGGTCGGGTCGTCGTCGTTGGGCTCGGCAAGTCCGGACACGTGGGGCGCAAGATATCGGCCACGCTGGCGTCGCTTGGGACGCCGTCCTTCTTCCTGCACGCCGCCGAGGCCTCCCACGGGGATCTGGGCATGGTGCGGCGGGAGGACGTGGGGCTCTTCATCAGCAACAGCGGGACCTCTGCGGAGATCGTGGCGCTGCTCCCCCACTTCCGCCGGCTGGGGGCCATGATGATCGCCATCACGGGGGGCCTTGAGTCCCCCCTGGCGCAGCACGCGGACATCGTCCTCAATTCGCGCGTCGAGAAGGAGGGCGATCCGCTGCAGCTGGCCCCCATGAGCAGCACCACGCTGCAACTGGCCCTGGGCGACGCGCTGGCGGCGATGGTGACGCTGCTGCGGGGACTGAAGCGCGAGGACTTCGCCCTGTTCCATCCGGGCGGAGCCTTGGGGCGACGGCTCCTGACGCGCGTCCGCGACGTGATGGGCGGCCCCGGCCAGCTGCCCGCGGTGCCGTGCGGCGTCTCCGTACAGGACGCGCTGTTCTCCATCACCAGCAAGGGGTACGGCGCCACCTGCGTCGTGGACGAGGACGGGAGGCTGTGCGGCATCTTCACGGACGGCGACCTGCGCCGCCTGATCGGGCGGCGGGGAACGGACGCCTTTCTCGTGAGGATCGAGGACGCGATGACGAAGAACCCCAAGGGCATCAGCCCGGACGCGCTGGCAGCGGAGGCCATGCGCGTCATGGAGCGGGAGGAGATCAGCGTGCTCGTGGCCCTGGAGGACGGACGCCCCGTGGGGATGCTGCACGTCCACGACCTCCTGAAGTCCGGCATCGCGTGAGGCCCATCCCATGAACGTCAAAAAAATCCTGGGGGTCATCCCGGCCCGGTACGCCTCCTCCCGCCTGCCGGGCAAGCCCCTGGCCGACATCTGCGGCAAACCCATGATCCAGCACGTCTATGAGCGCACCATGGCGGCCCGACGCCTTACGTCCGTCGCCGTAGCGACGGACGACGAGCGCATCGCGTCCGCCGTGAGGGCCTTCGGCGGGTGCGCCGTCATGACCTCGCCGGATCACCCCAACGGAACGAGCCGTGCGGAGGAGGCCCTCCGCATCCTGGCCCCGGACGCGGACGCCGTCGTCAACGTCCAGGGGGACGAGCCTCTGCTGGCCCCGGCCACGATCGACGAGGTCGCAGCGCTCCTGGACGAGCCGGGCGTCTCCTTCGCCACGCTGTGCCGCCCCATGGCGGACGCCGACCGGGACAACCCCAACGCGGTGAAGGTCGTCATGGACCAAAACGGGGATGCGCTCTACTTCAGCCGCTCCCTCATCCCCTACCCGCGGAACAAGCCGCGCCTCCCCGTCTACTGCCACATCGGCCTCTACGCCTACACCGCGGATTTCCTTCGGCACTACGCCGTGCTCCCCATGACGCCGCTGGCGGAGGCAGAATCCCTGGAGCAGCTCAAAGCCCTGGAGCACGGACACCGGCTCCGCGTCAAGGTCACGGCCTCCAGCGCCGAGGGCGTCGGAGTGGACACGCAGGAGGACCTTGAGCGGGTGAGGACGATCCTGAGGGAGAGGTCCGGGGCATGAGGGGCGGCGCGACGAGGACGGAGGGGCCGATCCACGCCGCCCTAGCGCTGTACGACCCCAGGGGGACGTACAGCCAACACGCGGGCGTCGTGATGGCCTCCATCTTCGAGAACACGGAGAGCCCCGTCGTTGTACACGTGCTGCACGACAGCACGCTGACGGAGGAGGCCCGCGGAAAGTTCCTTCGCACGGCCGCGAAGTACGCGCAGGAGGTCCGCCTCATCGACGTCACCCCCTATCGAGACCAGCTGGACGCTCGGACGGTGGCCCTCGTTCAAGACGCCTGTTCCGTTGGGACGCTCTACCGCCTTCTCATCCCCGACCTGCTTCCCGTCGGCCGGGTCGTCTACCTGGACTGCGACACCCTGGTGAACCTGGACCTGAGGGAGCTCTGGGAGGTAAGCCTGGACGGGAACTGTCTCGCCGGCGCACTGGACCACCCCGGAAGAGGACTTCGCCGCCTCTCCGCCGAAGCCCTTCGCGTGCGCCTGAACGGCGGGGACCCCACCTCCTACGTCAACGCCGGCGTCCTGCTCATGGACCTGGACCGCATCCGAGAGCGGGGCAGCCTGTTCCGGGCGTCCATGGACTGGCTCGCCCGCCGGAGGCACGCCGCCCGCCTGGCCGACCAGGACATTCTCAACTCCCTGTTCTGCGGCTCCATCAAGCTGCTCGACGACAGGTTCAACAACCGCCGTCTGGAGGAGGACCCCTCCAACTCCATCCTCCACATGATCAACGAGTCGAAGCCATGGCTGGGGCTGACGGGCCTTCCCTCCGAAAGGCTCTACTGGAAGGCGTACCTGCACAGCGCCTGGGGCGAGAACACGACCCGCGACGAGCTGATCGATCTCCTGAGCCGCACCGCCTCCCACACGCCCTCCCTGCACCGCCACACGGCCCAATGCTGGCAGCGGATCGGTCTCAGGCTCCGGCGCGACATCCTCTGTGGCGAGCCGGTCCTCGCGGTTGGCCTCCTCGTTCGGGAGTTCCTTCATCGCCTCGCCGCAGGACTTCGCGGCGGGGCCCGTTAGGCATGGACGCCGGGCTGCCGCCCGTTGCGTTCCTGCTGCGCGACGCGGGAACGGGAGGGGCGGAACGGTCGTCCCTGCGGTTGGCGAACGCCCTGTCTCGCCGCGGGCTTTCCGTCTCCGTGCTGTTCCTGCACGCGCGCGGCCCCATGCTCGCGAGCCTCGTCCCGGAGGTTCGGGTCGTTGACCTCCACGGGTCCTTCCTGCGCCTCCTGAGTGAGGTTCGGCGCGGCGGGTTCGGCTTCCTGCTCCCCGTCTACACCGCCATGCGCGCCCTGCTGACGAAGGTCATCCTGCGAGGCCCCCTCCAGGTCATCCTGTCCCAGCGCAGCATGTTCACGATGGAGCGCGGCCCCCTCCAGACGCGCCTCCGCATCCTGCGCTACCACCTGCTGGCGCCCCGCGCCGCCGCCTGCGTCTGCATCTCCAGCGGCGTAGCGGACGAGATGCGGTCCCTGAGCTTCCTCCCGCCCGAAAAAATCCACGTCATCTACAACGCCGTCGTCACACCGGAGCTTCTCGCACAAATTCGTGCCGCGGCGAAGGCGTCCGCGCCACATCCATGGCTTGAGGCCGGACAGCCGCCCGTAGTCCTCGGTGCCGGACGCCTCGGGGACCAGAAAGACTTCTCGACGCTCCTGCGGGCCTTTGCCCGCCTTGCCCGGCGGAGGCCGGAGGTCCGGCTCATCGTCCTTGGAGAGGGGAAGGAACGCCCCCTGCTGGAACGCCGGATCGCGGAGATGGGGCTCTCGGACCGCACTGCGCTTCCGGGCTACGACCCCAACCCCTACGCCTGGATAGCGCGGGCCTCCGTCTTCGCCATCAGCTCCCGCTGGGAGGGGTTCGGCAACGTCGCTGCGGAGGCGCTGGCCTGCGGCTGCAGCGTCGTCTCGACGGACTGCCCCAGCGGTCCCGGCGAGATTTTGGATCATGGGAAGTTCGGCTGGCTCGTGCCCGTTGGGGACGACGAGGCCATGGCCGATGCGCTGGCCGACGCCCTGGCGCACCCCATGCCGGCCCCGTCCTTACGGGAGCGGGCCTCGTACTTCTCGGAGGACCGCGCCGCGGAGGGGTGGCTCGCGCTGATGCGGCGCCTTAGCCGCTGACCTCCGGACCTGTCCTGGAGCATACGAACCGTCCCGCTGAGGGGTCTGCCAGTCCGTTCAAAACGTCTGGACCTATGATAAAAGTTGCTTTTTTCAGATTTCGGTGGTATATGTCATATTGGGGCCTAAAAATAAGGGCGTTCCCCGCGCTTCGCAGACCGCGGCGGGTACGAAAAAATCATTCAAACCCCACAGGAGGTCAGTCATGCCGTTCACAACCACCAACGATAACGTTTCCATTCACTATGAGGTGCATGGTCAGGGGAAACCACTGCTGTTCCTTCCAGGCTGGACCTGCACGACGCATTTTTTTTGCAAAAACGTAGAGCCCCTGTCGAAGAACCATAAAGTCGTCCTTATGGACTTCCGTGGCCATGGAGAATCCGAGAAGGTGCCGCACGGGCACCGCATCGCCCGCTACGCGATGGACGTCCTCAATCTGATCGAGGCGCTGGACCTGGACGAGGTGACTCTCGTCGGGTGGTCCATGGGGGCAGCCATCGCCTGGAGTTACCTTGAACTGTTCGGGCCGCGTCACGTCGAAAAGCTCGTCTGTATCGATCAGGCTCCGGCGCAGTATATCGGTCCGGACTGGACCTGGGGCCAGACGAGTTGCTACGATGCGGAGACGTTCGTGCGTACCTGTTGCGCCGCGGAGTTTTTGCCGCGTGCCTCGGCCGAGGGTCTCGTTCACGGCTGCCTTCATCGGAAGCCGACCGTCGATGAGGTTGCCGAACTTGCGGACGAGATATCCAAGTGCCCTCCCAAGGTACGCATCGAGATCATGCGAGACCATACGCATATCGACTGGAGAGACTTTCTGCCGAGGATAACGGTTCCCTCGCTCGTGCTCGTCGCCCGGAACAGCAAGGTCTTTCCCTGGCAGGGAAGCGCCTATGTGGGCGAGGCCATTCCCGAGGCGAAGACGGTCTTTTTCGAGAGTGCGGGGCATATGCTCTTCTGGGAGGAACCGGACAGGTTCAACGCGGTGTTGTCGGACTTTTTGAACGCCTGACGACATATTCTCTGACATAATTCTTTTTAAGAAGGCGTCCGTGCCCTCAACCGATTCCTCGAGGACGGGAAGAGCCGGCACGCTCCGCGGCTGAATGATTGAAAAAAAACGCGGCATCCTGTATACTGAAACGGTCCCCCGGCGCGGGGGCTCAGTCCTGTGCGGCAAAGGCCCGTGAACCCTGTCAGGCCCGGAAGGGAGCAGCAGTAAGCGGTGTCCTTTGGGTGCCACGGGGTCGCTGAGTTCCCGCGGCGGGGGACCTTCGTCCTCCGAAGGAGGTCCGTCCGGCACGCCCTGTTTCCCACATTTTTCGCGTCTTATCGTATAATAAATCACGATAAACCTTACATTTCAGGGGGCCGGCCGTGCCCTCAGGAGGAGGGGCTTACCTTGCCCGAGAGATTAAACGACGTACTGGACGAACGTCTTCGCAAGGAGCCGGAGGCGCGGTGTCTCTGGTGGAAGGGGGCCTGGGGCAACCGCAGGGAGTTCCAGTCCCTCGCCGACGGCTGCACGAGATCGCTGGAGGACGCAGGATTCGACTCGGGGCAGAGGCTTGCCGTGATGATGCCCAACAGCCCCATGACGGAGGCTCTGGCCCTGGCCGCATGGCGGCTCGGCGGCTCCTTCTGCCCGTTGAACGAGAAGGCCGGCGCAGCGTCCCTGCTCAAGACGCTGAACCTGCTTCAGCCCTTCGCCGTCGTCGTCTCCGAGGGCGTGAGCGACAGCCTGGCGGAGGCCATCCGCGGCGCGGGCCTGCCCTGCGCTACGTTCCCCACCGAGGGGACGCCCCCCGCCCTCACCGGCCGGCCGGCCGAGCCTGAGGCCGAGGACCTGGCCGTCATCTTCTCCACCTCCGGCACCACCGGCGACCCCAAGGCCGTGCCCATCACCCACGCGAACCTGCTGGACCAGTGCCGCGGAATCTCCGAGGCCATCCCCACGCTGTCGGACAGGGACTCGTTCCTGACCGTCCTGCCGAACTTCCACGCCTTCGGCTTCACCGTCAGCATGTTGGCGTCCCTCCACGTCGGCGCCTCGCAGGTCGTCGTCCCCGGCTTTATGCCACCTCAGAACACCCTGCGGGCCATCCAGGAGGCCCGCCCCTCCATCCTGCCCCTGGTGCCCACGATGCTGAGCTTCATCCTCGCCCTCCTGGAGCGCGGCGGGCAAAAGGCGGAGGGCGTGCGCCTCCTCATCACAGGCGGAGATCGCTACAACCCCCAGATGGACGAGCGCGTGAAGGCCGCCTTCGGCGTCGGCGTCCTGGAGGGGTACGGCATCACGGAGTGCTCCCCCGTGTTGGCGGCAAACCGCGTCGAGGAGGGCTTCAGGCTGGGGACCGTCGGACGGCCCCTACCCCGCTTCGAGCTTCAGCTTCGGACGGAGGCGGGCATGCCGGCGGAGGCGGACGAAGGCGTGCTGTGGGTGCGGGGCCCGTCGGTGACCGAGGGCTACTATCATGCGCCGGAGCTCAACCGCGAGCGGTTCGACCACGGCTGGTTCAACACGGGAGACTACGTGCTCATCGAGGACGGATACATCACGATCCTGGACCGCGTGACGGACATCCTCATCGTCGGGGGCTTCAACGTCTACCCCCAGGAGGTGGAGGCCATGCTCTCCCAGCACCCCGCCGTGCAGACGGCCATCGTCGTGGGGATGCCGAACGACATCAGCGGGGAGGTGCCCAAGGCCTTCGTCATCAAGGACAAGGACGCGCAGGTTTCGGCATCGGAGCTGATCCGCTTCTGCAAGGCCCGCCTCGCCCACTACAAGGTTCCGCGGGAGGTGGAGTTCGTCGAGGAGCTTCCCCTCTCCAGCACGGGCAAGGTGCTGCGCCGCGTGCTGCGCCAGCGGGAGCGCGACCGCGCTCAACGCTGAGGCCCGCCTTCGCGCTCACGCTCGTCATCGGCCGTCGATCGGCCTGAAAGCAACGATCCCGCAGAGCGTTTACGCCCGCGGGGCACGCAAACGGCAACGCCGTTTTCAACCCTTAGGACAGCAGGAGGAACACATTGATCATGCCTCAGAGACTGGAAGAGATCATCACCGAGAGCCTGAATCGCCACAGGGACGAGCCCTGTTACTGGTGGGAGGGGACGTGGCGCACGGGCGCCGACCTCCTGGAGCTCACGGCGGACTGTGAAGCGACACTCAGGGACTCCGGGTTCGGCCGGGGGCAGCGCCTCGTCGTCATGATGAAGAACTGCCCGATGGTCCTGGCGCTCTCGATAGCCGTCTGGCGGCTGGAGGGAACGTTCTGTCCCCTGAACGTCGCGGCGGGCATCCCCGCGCTGAAGGGGACCCTGGAGCTGATCGAGCCCGCAGGCGCCGTCGTCGCCCCCGACGTGCAGGACGACGTGATCGCGGTCCTGGACGAGGCGGGGTGGCCCCACGCCGTCTGCCCGCCGGAGGGGCCGTTGCCGGCCTTCAAATGCAGGCCCGGCAAGCCGGAGGACGACGACCTGGCCGTGATCTTCGCCACCTCGGGCACCACGGGAGCCCCCAAGGCCGTGCCCCTCACCCACGGGAACCTCATCGACAACTGCAAGTGCCTCCGCAATGTCGTCCCCGCCCTTCAGGAGGGACGCGTCTTCCTGACGGTGCTGCCCAACTTCCACTCCTTCGGCTACACCGTCGCCACGATCCTGCCCCTGACGATGAACGCCCGCCTGGCCATCGTGCCCGCCTTCCTGCCGCCGCAGCCGGCGATGCGCGCCATCCTGGAGGCTCCGGTGGACGTCACCTTCGCCGTGCCCGCCATCTACGCCTACCTGCTCATGGCCGTCGAGCGCGGGAAGTTCCCCAAGGAGGGGCTGGCGCGTCAGAAGCTCCTGATCTCCGGGGGCGACCGCCTGAACCCCAACCTGCACGAGCAGGCCCTGCACCTGACGGGGCGGGACATCATGGAGGGCTACGGCCTGACGGAGACCTCCCCCGTCGTCACGATAAACCGCAGCTATGAGACCCATCGATCGGGCTCCGTCGGCCCCTTTCTCGACAGCTACGAGCACAAACTCCGCACGCGGGAGGGGCAGGACACCCAGGAGAACGAGGGGGTTCTGTGGGTGCGGGGCCCCTCGGTCACGCGGGGGTACTTCCGCGCGCCGGAGCTCACGGCGGAGCGATTCGAGGACGGCTGGTTCAACACGGGCGACTACGTGCGCATCGAGGACGGGTTCGTCCGGATCCTGGACCGCGTGACGGACATCCTCATCGTGGGCGGCTTCAACGTCTACCCTCAGGAGGTGGAGAAGGTCCTCGCCGGGCACCCCGCGGTGCAGACGGCCATCGTGGTGGGCATCCCCCACGACATCAACGGAGAGGTCCCCAAGGCCTACATCCAGCGGAAGGATGGCGCGACCGTCACGGAGCGCGAGCTGATCCGTTACGCGAAGGAGCACCTGGCCCACTTCAAGGCACCGCGCAGCATTGAGTTCGTCGATGAGTTCCCCCTCTCCGGGACGGGCAAGATCCTCCGCCGCATCCTGCGCGAGCGGGCCGGAAAGAAGAGCCTCTGACCGATGGACGGGCTTCGCCTCGCGACGTTCAACGTCAACTCCGTGCGCAGCCGTATGCCCATCCTGGAGCGCTGGCTGCCGGAAAGCGGCGTGGACGTCCTGATGCTCCAGGAGACCAAGGCCACGGACACCGACTTTCCGGCCGCGGCCTTCGAGGCCATGGGTTACTCGGTCCGCTTCTGCGGAGAGAAGTCCTACAACGGGGTCGCGGCGGCGGCCCGCGACGCCAGGGCCCTGGAAGATGTGACCTTTGGATTCGAGGACGGCGAGGAGCCCGGCTTCCCGACCCGCGTCGCCCTGCTTCGCTGGGGTGAGCTCACGGTGCTGAACACCTATGTGCCCCAGGGCAAGGCGCTTGATCACCCCGACTACGAGGTCAAGAAACGTTTTCTGGATCGGGTCCGTGCCATCGTGGAGCGCGAGGCGGCCCGCCCCTTCGTCTGGGTCGGGGACCTCAACGTGGCCCCGACGGAGATCGACGTCACCAATCCCGCCAACAAAAAGGATCACGTCTGCTTCCACACGGACATCCGTGCAAAGTTCGCCGGGACGGCCGAGGGGCTGGTCGACGTATTGCGCCGTTTCCGTCCCGACCCCGGGGAATACACCTTCTTCGATTATCGGGTGAAGGACGCCCTCGACCGCAACATCGGCTGGCGGATCGACCATATCCTCGCCTCTCGGTCCCTGGCGGAGCGTGCGCTCGACTGCTTCGTGGAGCGTGCGCCCCGGGGCTGGGAGAGGCCGTCGGACCACACGCCCCTCGTCGCGGACTTCGCGCTCTGAGCCCGACGGCCTTGAGACCCCTGCAGCTGGGACAGGACATACCCGTTCGGGACCGGGACAATCCGCCGGGACTCGCGGGGTTCTCCTGTCCCTCAGAGGACGGGGTGCTGTTCGGCAGCGTCTACTACGCCGAGGGGAAGGGCAACCCCACCATCCTCATCTGCCACGGATTCCCCGGATTTGAGAAAAATTGCGACCTGGCTCAGGCTTTGCGTCAGGCGGGATTCAACGTCGTCACCTTCTCCTATCGGGGCGCATGGGGCAGCCGCGGCATCTTTACCTTCGCCGGGACGGCGTGGGACGTCGCCAACGTGACGCGCCACGTGCTGCACCGCAAGCTGCCCTTTCCGGATCGGTTCGACGCCAACACCGTCATCCCCATCGGCTTCAGCATGGGGGCCTTCTCCGCCCTGCGCGCGGCGGCCGCGTGCCCGGAGATCCGGAGCCTCGGCCTGGTCGGAGTCTGGAACATCGGCCGGGACGCGGAGGCAAGCCGGACCGACCATGCCCTCAAGGAGAGGCTCGACAGGCTTCTGATCGGAGCCGGATGCCTGGAGGGCACG